>Ga0307375_10000492_pt1 | contig 49719 bp, 40 predicted proteins | sample TR1MG_FD_202531 | JGI IMG/M metagenome (GOLD analysis project Ga0307375, IMG submission 202531) | Soil microbial communities from Risofladan, Vaasa, Finland - TR-1 | ecosystem: Environmental > Terrestrial > Soil > Coastal area > Acid sulfate soil | place: Finland: Risofladan, Vaasa | collected...
GCCACCGATCCCACATCACCGTCTTTTGTGCTTCAGAGTAATAGATCCGAGTTCTTTGTTTCATTATCAACACCTCCTCTTAAATATTTTAAGATAAAGTGTTGCATCGACCGGTTGAGATCACCGTTGCATAATGGACACTGACTCGGGATCTGACCTATGGGCAGAATGCGGCCAAATGCGGACATTCAGTGTTGACTTACGTACAGAATAGATAGTGTTTATATGGAAATGCTAAATCAAATAGATGCATTTGCTAGTTTTGTTTGGAAAGATGCGATTGTAGTTTTTGCCATTGTTTGGATATATGAAGGAACTCGGATTCTGGTAGCAGGAGAATCAAAGAGTCGTGGTATTAAAACGCTTCTGCCAGGCGTCATCCTTATGCTGTGTATGGCGTCACTGCTGCTTTGGGCGTCGCAATCTATGAATAAATCATACAATTCCCTTAGTCTTTCTCATACTGCCGAGTTACCGGCGGACTGGGGCGCAACATTAGCGCCAGATATTCGAGAGCACAGGAGCCGCTCATATGCCTCCGTGGTTTTTACCAATTCTGGAAAATTGGTCAACTATTTCGACCAAACAGGAAGTTCGTTACTCTACTGCCCTTCGCAAAAAGACATTACGATACGCGATCAAACTGTTGTGGTTCGAACACAATTGCAACAAATATCTAATGATGCATATTCATCTGTGTTTAGATGGTTGGTGTGGGGTATTTCTGCTTCATTACTTGGTTTGTTTGCGGGGCGAAGGAAACGCCATGCGGTCTAATGTCCTTTTTGAATAGAGAAGCAGACAGTGGCATTCATGAATTCTAACGGGCAGAATGCGGCCAACAGGAGACAGTCAATATGAGAATAATTGTTATTGGATTACTAAGCATATTTCTCTGTTCTTCCGTAGCAAGCTATGCATCTTCAGAAAATGTAATAAGCGAAAAGGTTTCTTCGAATGGAGTAACCAGCGTTAAGGCATCATTTGGCAACACCAATATCAGCATCAAGATTAAGACTCATGAGATCGACATTGGGAAGCCAAGCGACGGACGACCCGACAAGATTTCTTCAAATTGCACTTATTCACGATACCCATGTAGCAATGTAGATGACTTAGAAATCTCAGTGAATGGTGCAGGCTTGTTTGTTGCAAGGTCTGTTTATGCCGACTTAGCTGATTTAAAAGGGATAACGTTACGACAGAATCATCGGGGGCAATTTGTTTTGACTTTGGGTGGAGGCGATGCTTCTGAAAGCTACTCCGTGGAGGTTACATTCGATGGAAAGTTAGTAAGGCAAAGAACACTGATTAGTAATGAAGGCCAGCAAATAATGCAAAAAACAACATACTTTGAATCTGTACCAATGAATTAACTTCAGAAGTTTGAACGTCCGGTTTCGGGAAGTCGCTATGACCGCTATGGGTCGTCAACGGCCAGTTTGTAGTCGCTTACGTCCATGTCCGCTATGCCCCGGAAAGCCGCCGATCGCATTCCTGGTGTTCGATAGAAAAAGCCCCAATAATTTCAGACCGGGGCTTCCCATTTTGCAACTCATTTTGCTAGCGGTTTGGTTGAATAGCGCTCCTTTGCGTTAGCGCAATCCCATCTGGTAATGATCCCGCCTATTCTGCTACCAGTTCGCGCAGCACGTAGGGCAGGATGCCGCCGTGCCGGTAGTAGTCCACCTCGATCGGCGTATCGATGCGCAGCAACAGCGGCACCTGCTGTGTGCTGCCGTCGCGGCGCTTGATGGTCAGCGTCACGTCCTGTTGCGGTTTCAGACTGTCATCGACACCGCTGATGTCGAAGCTCTCGTCGCCGGTCAATTTCAGCGATGCGACATTGGTATCGCCCTTGAATTGCAGCGGTAGCACGCCCATCCCGACCAGGTTGCTGCGGTGGATGCGTTCGTAGGATTTCGCGATCACCGCTTTGACACCCAACAACTGTGTGCCCTTCGCCGCCCAGTCGCGCGATGAGCCGGTGCCATACTCTTCACCCGCGAAAATCACCGTTGACGTGCCCGCAGCAATGTAATTCATCGCCGCTTCGTAGATCGACATCTGCTTGCCCTGGTACAGCGTATAACCGCCTTCGGTGCGGCTGCCGTCTGCCTTGACCGGCAGCATCATGTTCTTGATGCGCACATTGGCAAAGGTGCCGCGCATCATCACTTCGTGGTTGCCGCGCCGCGAGCCGTAGCTGTTGAAATCGGCTACCGCCACGTTGTGATCCTGCAGGTAACCGCCGGCAGGCGAGCTGGGCTTGATCGCGCCGGCGGGCGAGATGTGGTCGGTGGTGACCGAGTCGCCGAAGATGGCCAGGATGCGCGCGCCGGTGATCTGCGCGACCTTGCCCGGCTGCATCGCGAAGCCCTCGAAGAACGGCGGCTCCGCAATGTAGGTCGACTCGGGCCAGGTATACACCTGGCCGGACGGCGCGGCGATCTTCTTCCACAGCGGCGTGGCGTCGGCCAATCCCGAGTACAGGCGGCGGAAGGTGTCCGCATTCATCGCAAGTTTCATCAGTGCTTGCACCTCGTCGTGGGTCGGCCAGATGTCGCCGATGTAGATGTCCCGGCCATTCTTGCCTTTGCCGAGCGGTTCGGTGCGGAAGTCTTTCAGCATTGTCCCGGCGATCGCATAAGCCACCACCAGCGGTGGCGAGGCGAGGAAGTTGGCGCGGATGTTGGCATGGATGCGCGCCTCGAAATTGCGGTTGCCCGACAGCACGGCCGCGCAAACCAGGTCGTTGTCGACGATGGTCTTTTCTATCGCAGGCGAGAGCGGGCCTGAGTTGCCGATGCAGGTGGTGCAGCCGTAACCGGCGAGATAGAAGCCGAGCTTTTCCAGGTAGGGCAACAGCCCGGCCTTGGTCAGGTATTCGGTTACCACGCGCGATCCGGGTGCCAGCGAAGTCTTGATATGCGGCTTGACCGTGAGCCCGAGTTCCACCGCTTTTTTCGCGAGCAGACCGGCGGCGAGCAGCACACCGGGGTTTGAGGTGTTGGTGCAGGAGGTGATCGCGGCGATCAGCACCTCGCCGGAACCGATCTCTATGCCATCCGATGTTTTGAAGCGCTTGCCGAGGTCGGCGGGCTGCTTGGCAAAACCGTTCTCTGCCACGGGTTTCGCGAACAACGAAGTGAATGTCGCCTTGACCCGGTCCAGGTTGATGCGGTCCTGCGGCCGTTTCGGGCCGGCCAGCGAGGGCATCACGCTGGACAGGTCGAGTTCCAGCGTCTGGCTGTAGTCGATGTCGCCGGCTTTGGGGATGCCGAACATGCCCTGTTCCTTGAAGTAGGCAGCGAAGGCTTCGATCTCGTCTGCGGTTCGTCCGGTGCCCTCGAAGTAGTCCAGCGTCTTGTCGTCCACCGGGAAGAAGCCCATGGTCGCGCCGTATTCGGGTGCCATGTTGGCGATGGTGGCGCGGTCGGTGACGCTCAGCGATGCGGTGCCCGCGCCGAAGAATTCGACGAACTTGCCCACCACCTTGGCCTTGCGCAGCATTTCGGTGACGGTCAGCACCAGGTCGGTGGCGGTGCAGGCGGGGTGGAGCTTGCCTGTCAGGTTCACCCCGACTACGTCGGGCGTCAGCAGGAACACCGGTTGGCCGAGCATGCCGGCCTCGGCCTCAATGCCGCCGACGCCCCAGCCGACCACGCCGATGCCATTGATCATCGTGGTGTGACTGTCGGTGCCGACCAGCGTGTCCGGGTAATACACACCGTCCTTCGATTTGTGCACGCCGCGCGCCAGATATTCGAGGTTCACCTGGTGCACGATGCCGATGCCGGGCGGCACCACCTTGAAGGTGTCGAAGGCCTGCATGCCCCATTTCATGAACTGGTAGCGCTCACGGTTACGCTGGAATTCCAGCGTCATGTTCTGCTCGAGCGCATTCTTGTTGCCGTAATGATCGACCTGCACCGAGTGGTCAACCACCAGGTCCACCGGCACCAGCGGTTCGATGATCTTCGGGTCCTTGCCCAACCTTGTCGCAGCATCGCGCATCGCGGCAAGGTCGGCGAGCAGCGGCACGCCGGTGAAATCCTGCAACACGATGCGTGCCACGACGAACGGGATCTCCGCGCTGCGCGGTGCATTCGGCTGCCAGCTCGCCAGCTGGCGCACATGCTGCTCGGTCACCTTCTTGCCGTCGCAGTTGCGCAACACCGATTCCAGCACAATGCGAATCGAGACCGGCAGACGCGATATCTTGCCGAGCCCCGCGGCTTCCAGCGCGGGTAACGAATACAGTGTTCCTTGTTTCCCGTTGGCGAGCCTGAATGGCTGGCGTGTGTTGAACAGGTTGTGTGATGTTGTGCTGGGTGACATGGCGGACTCCGAACTTTGGTGGGATGTAATAGGCAGGATTATAAGGTTTTGAGATGCGGGCGTCTTGCCTGCATTATGATTCTGGACGGGTTCAGATTATATTGGCTGTATGGATCGGCCGGATCGGCCTAAATATTCTGCCGAGCCTGCCGATAAATCAATGGATGGAAGAGGCAGCGGATGTCCCGGCACCTTGCATAACCGGCCGGATTTGTGCATAACATTATCCAAGTTGCCAGCCAATATTGTTATATGAACAGCCAGCTATCGGAAGAAAATCCGCATCATCAGGGCAAGGCAGGGCTGGCTGCAATGCTTGCGTCAGTCGCGCTGGCTTATTTCGTTGTTGGCAAACTGGGTTTGGCGCTTCCATATTTGGGTACACACATTACCCTGGTCTGGTTGCCCACCGGAATCGCCGTGGCTGTCCTGATGCGCTGGGGATATCGGTGCTGGCCGGGGATATTCGTCGGCGCGCTGGCCACAAATTATTCGATAGACGCCCATCTGCTGCTGGACAGCAGCATCGCGCTGGGCAATAGCCTGGCACCGTTGCTGGTTGCCTGGCTTCTGCGCCGTGTGCAATTCCATTTGATGCTCGATCGCGCCCATGACATCGTGTTCCTCGTGGTTGCCGCCGCAGTCGGGATGCTGGTCAGTGCCGGCGGCGGCGTGGCCAGCCTGGTATTGTTCAAAATGTTGCCGGTGCAGGACGCAGCCAGGGCCCTGATGTCATGGTGGTCCGGCGATTTTATCGGCGTGTTGCTGGCCGCACCATTGTTGTTGAATATCTCCGGCACCGCTTTGAAAAATTTGTGGGCACAGAGAATGGAGTTTCTGGCCTGGCTGTTTGTGATGTTCGCTTTCTGCCTGGGCGTGTTTATTTTGAACAATGACACCAACGGTAATTCCCTGCCGCTGGTGTTCCTGCTGGTGCCATTCGTCGTCTGGTCGGCGACGCGCTTCGGGATAATGGGTTCGTCGCTTGGGGTGCTGTTGCCGGCCGTTACTGCCGCGGCTGCGACCAGTCTTGGGCTGGGCCCGTTTCATGGCCCGGGAGTCATCGATAACCTGTTAATTTTGTGGTTGTATCTGGCCACGCTGGTATTGGTCAACCTGATGGTTGTGGCCTTGCAGGCAGGCCGCAATCGCGCCGAGGAAGCACTCAGGCGTGACAGCGACTTTGACAAGGAACTGATCCAGTCGCTGCCGGGGGTTTTTTACATACTGGATAGCTACGGCCGCTTCCTGATGTGGAACAAGCAGCTTGAGGATGTTCTGCAATACAGCAATGAAGAAATTTCCCGCATTCATGCGCTTGACCTTTTTGAAGAAAATGAACGCGGACTGATCGAGGAAAATATCCGCAGGGTATTTACCCGCGGTGTTACGGTCGTCGAGGCGCATCTGGTGGCGAAAAATGGTGCAAAGATGCCTTACTACTTTACCGGGCGGCGCATCGTGCGCGAAGGCAAGCCGGTGCTGGTGGGTATGGGTATCGATATTGCCGCTCTCAAGAATGCAGAGCAGGCAAACCTGGAAGCCAGGGACCGCATCGAGATCATTTTCAATACCAGCCCGTATGCAGCGCTGATTAGCCGCCTCACCGATGGTCATGTTACCGATGTCAACGATGCATTCATCAAACTTACGGGTTACACAAAAGAGGATTTGATCGGCAATTCAACCCTGAACATCAATTTCTGGGTTAATCCCGATGATCGTCAGAAGTACGTTGATGAACTCAACAGCAACGGTTTTTGTGAAAATTTTGAAACGCAGTTCCGCAAAAAAGATGGCAGCACATTCACGTGCAGTGTAACGGCCGGGATAGCCAGAATACAGGGCGTTCAGCATATCATCGGCAGTGCGCGCGATATTACCGAGAACCAGCGGGTCCAAGGGGAAAAAGATATGCTGCTGAGACGCTATCAGACCTTGATGAAAACCGCGTTCGATGGCATCTGCATAATGGATTTGCAGGGCAATATGGTGGAGGCCAATAACGCTTTTTGCGACATGCTGGGGTATACCCAGGAGGAAATTAGCCGCCTGAATATTGCCGATTGGGACGTAAAGTGGTCGAAACAGGAACTGTTGCAGCGGAGCAGGGATTTTGTCGGTAAAAGCGACCGGTTTGAGACCGTGCATCGCCGCAAGGATGGCACACTGATCGATGTCGAAGTGAGCACCACCGGTGTAAGCATGGGCGGGGACAGTTTTTACTTTGCGTCCAGCCGCGACATCACCGAGCGCAAGCTTGCCGAACGGAAGAACAACGTGCTGCTGATGCGCCACCAGGCATTGATGAAATCTGCACTGGAGGGTATTCATATCATGGACATGAGCGGCAATGTCGTGGAGGTCAATGATACTTTCTGCCGGTTGCTGGGTTATACCCGCGAAGAAGCGGTCAACCTTAACGTGGCCGACTGGGATGCGCAATGGTCCAGGGAAGAATTGATGGAGCGCTTTAAAAGCTTGATGCGTGTCGACGGTGCGCTGTTCGAGACCCGGCACCGGCGCAAGGATGGCAGCCTGATTGATGTCGAGGTCAGCACGACCGGTGCCGAGATCGACGGACAGTTTTATCTGTATGCATCCAGCCGCGACATTACCCAGCGCAAGACGATCGAAGAGGGTCAGCGCATCGCCGCAGTGACCTTCGACACCCAGGAAGCGATCATGATCACGACGCCGGATGGGGAAATCCTGCGCGTCAACCAGGCTTTTTCGGATATCACCGGCTACAGCAAGGAAGACGTCATCGGGCAGAATCCGCGCATATTCCAGTCCGGCCGGCACGATGCCGCTTTCTACCGTTCGATGTGGTCGGCCTTGTTGGATACCGGCATGTGGTCAGGCGAGGTATGGGACAAGCGCAAGGATGGCACTATCTATCCCAAGACAATGACCCTTACGGCCGTTTACGATAACAACCATACCCTGACTCACTACGTCGCGGTGTTCCGCGACATCAGCAGCCACAAGAAATCGGAACAGGAGATTCATCAGCTGGCCTTTTACGATCCCCTGACAGCGCTGCCGAACCGTCGCTTGTTGATGGATCGTCTGCAGCAGGGACTGGCTGCCAGTGCCCGGAATGGCCGTTACGGGGCACTGTTGTTTCTGGATCTGGATCACTTCAAGACCATCAATGACACGCGCGGCCATGCCACGGGCGACTTGTTGCTGATCGAGGCGGCACGCCGTTTGCAGACGTGTGTGCGCGAGGGTGACAGCGTGGCCCGTCTGGGCGGCGATGAATTCGTGGTGCTGCTGGAAGGGCTGAACAGCGAAGTGAATGAGGCCGCCAGCCAAACCGAGATGGTTGGGGAGAAGATCCTGCATGAGTTGGGAAAACCCTATGTACTGGATGATTTTGAGTGCCATTTGACCGTCAGCATCGGCATCAGCCTGTTCTTCAATCACGAGGAAAATGCGGAAAGCCTGCTCCAGCACGCCGATGTCGCGATGTATCAGGCCAAGTCGGCCGGGCGCAACGTTGTCCGCTTCTTCGATCCGCAAATGCAGGCGTCGCTGGATGCGCGTGCCGCCCTGGAAGCGGACATGCGTCATGCGCTCGACAAACAGCAATTCTGCCTGCATTACCAGATCCAGGTAGACACCCTGCAGCGTGCGATCGGCGCCGAGGTACTGCTACGCTGGAATCATCCCCAGTACAGCCTGATTTCCCCGGTGCAATTCATTCCGCTGGCCGAGGAATCCGGATTGATCGTGCCGATTGGTTTGTGGGTGTTGCAAAAGGCCTGTGCGCAACTCATGGATTGGCAGGGGCGGGCTCTGACACGCGACCTGACGCTGGCGGTGAATGTCAGTGCCAAGCAGTTCCGCCAGAGCGATTTTGTCGTTCAGGTACAGCGCGCGTTGCAGCAGAGCGGCGCGAAACCTTCACTGCTCAAGCTTGAGTTGACCGAAAGTGTCGTGCTGGAAAACGTCGAGGACACCATTGCCAAGATGCGCGAGCTAAAACTGCTCGGGGTGAGTTTTTCGATGGACGACTTCGGTACCGGATACTCCTCCTTGCAATACCTCAAGCGATTGCCGCTGGACCAGATCAAGATCGACCAGTCCTTTGTGCGCGACATAACCACCGATCCCAACGATGCCGCGATTGTGCAGACCGTCATCGCGATGACCGAGGCATTGGGTTTGAATGTGATTGCCGAGGGTGTCGAGACCGTCGAGCAATTTGAGTTTCTCGATCTGCGCGGTTGCCATGCATTTCAGGGATATTTGTTCAGCAGGCCTGTGCCAATAGAAGAGTTCGAGGCATTGCTGGCAGGAAAATAAAAGTCATCAAGACACAGCAGCGCACTGCCGTAAGCCGCTTCGCCGTGGGCTGCGGTGCCGACCGGCACACCGAGCAGTCTTTCCCGCATTATTCTCCAGATATCATTCCTTGCACCGCCGCCGTTGGTCACGACACGTTTGAGCGGCGGTGCACCCAGTTCGGCAAACCTGGCATAACCATCAACTTCAATACGCGCCAGGCCCTGCAGCAAGCCATGCAGAAATTCGGCATCACTATCGGGGCGCGGTTCCAGCCGCGGCGCAAGCCGCGCATCGTTGACCGGGAAACGTTCGCCCGGTTTGGCGAGCGGGTAGTAATCCAGCGGAGAATTCCTTGACGGGTCGATATGCCTGCCCAGTGCGGCAAGTTGAGCATCATCAAAGTAGCGGCGCAGCACCCCCGCGCCCGCATTCGATGCGCCGCCCACCAGCCACAGGTCGCCATAGCGATGGCTGTATACACCGTATTCGGGCGCGTCGGTGCGCTTTGCCGAAAGCTGCTTGACGACCAGCGTGGAGCCCAGCGAGGTCACGCCGGTGCCGATTTCATTTACGTCAGCTGCGATGAATGCCGCGTTACTGTCGGTGGTGCCGGCATGCACTACGCAGCGCGGATTGATGCCGAAATGCGCGGCGATACCGGGCGGTATCGGCCCGATTACTGCGCCGGGCGTGCGCACCTGCGGCAGCAGGTGGCTGTGCGGCAGTGCCAATACCCAATCCGGCCAGCACAACCTTTCAACGTCGTAGCCGCTCTTCAGCGCATTGTGATAATCGCTGCTGCCCGGCTGCCCGCTGAGCAGCGCGGTGAGCCAGTCGGCCTGGTGCATAAAATACGCGGCATACCGGACATCGTCTTGTTGAGTCAGCCAGAGAAACTTGGCCAGCCCGGATGTGGCGGTGCAAACAGTATGTCCGTCCGGTGCGATGGACTTGAGATATTCGGCCAGCTGGTGCGCGCGGTCGTCGTGGTAGAGCAGCGCGGGAGAACAGGGTTGCAGCATCTCATCGCACAGCAGCACCGTGCCCGAGGTGCCATCCAGCGCAATGCCATGCAAATCTGCTGCTATATCTTTCGGAAGTGCTCTGAGCAACGCGTGCAGTGCGTTGCGCCAGTCGGACGGAGCTTGCCTGGCAGGATCAAGGTAGGTGACGTGATGTTCCCAGACGATAACTTGCGCGTTGTCGATAACGCATGCACGCGCGCCGGAAGTGCCGAAATCCAGTCCCAGGTGCATCATATAAGCAACATCGGTTAACCATCAGCCCCGCGTGTTCGAAGACGTGTCGAACCGGCTCAATTCGATGGTCGGCGCAGGTTGCCAGCCCGGTTTGCGCTGTTCGGCCACCACGTTGGTGAAGATGCCGCCGCGCACGTAGAATTTTGCGGTGAGGCGCATGAAGCGCGGCTGGAGGGTGGCGACCAGGTCGTCCAGGATGCGGTTGGTGACAGCTTCGTGGAAATGCCCCTCGTTGCGGAACGACCAGATATACAGCTTGAGGCTTTTCAGTTCGACGCACTTCTCGTCCGCGATGTAATCCAGCACCAGTGTGGCAAAGTCGGGCTGGCCGGTTTTGGGGCACAGGCAGGTAAATTCTGGGATCTCCATATGGATATGGTAGTCCCGCAGCGGGCTCGGGTTGGGGAAGGTTTCCAGGGTTTTGGCGGGTTGCGTGGTCATGTTGGTATGGTTGTCCGGTTCGGTTAGAATAGGCGGAATTATAACGGTTGCCCGGCTTGAATAGCGGGCACAATAGAAATCGTATCGAGCAAGCCCGAGAGCATGAAGCCGCGCTGTGAAAGACAAGCCATCCCCTGGTGGTAGGCGAGGATTGAACGAGCGTGTGACGCGGCAATCGGGCTGCACAGTGGATTTATAGGGGTATCCTTGCGTCTTTCCCATATCAAGCTGGCTGGCTTCAAATCCTTTGTCGATCCCACGCACATTGCGCTGCCGGGCCAGATCGTGGGCGTGGTCGGGCCGAACGGCTGCGGCAAGTCGAACGTGATCGACGCGCTGCGCTGGGTGCTGGGCGAATCGAAGGCTTCCGCGCTGCGCGGTGAGACCATGCAGGACGTGATTTTCAACGGTTCCAGCAAGCGCAAGCCGGTGTCGCGCGCCAGCGTCGAACTGGTGTTCGACAATTCGCTGGGCAAGGCGAACGGGCAGTGGTCCAGTTATGCCGAAATTTCCATCAAGCGCGTGCTGCAGCGCGACGGCGATTCCAGTTACCACATCAACAACCAGCACGTGCGGCGCAAGGACATCACCGACATATTCCTCGGCACCGGGCTGGGTGCCCGCGCCTATGCCATCATCGAACAGGGCATGATTTCGCGCATCATCGAGGCCAAACCCGAGGAGTTGCGCATCTTCCTCGAGGAAGCCGCGGGTGTTTCCAAATACCGCGACCGCCGCCGCGAAACGGAATTGCGTATCGGCGACACGCGCGACAATCTGTTGCGGGTCAGCGATATATTGCAGGAACTGGACAAGCAGCTGGTGCATCTGGGCGCGCAGGCCGAGGTGGCGAAACAGTACCGCGCGCTGGAAACGCAGCGCGACACCACGCAGCAGTTGTTCTGGCTGGTCAAGAAACAGGAAGCCGAAGCGCAGCGCATCCGCTACGCGCAGGGCACCGAGAAGACCCGCACCGAACTTGAAGGCGAAACCGCGCGCCTGCGCGAAATTGAAAGCCAGCTGGAAACCGCGCGCAGCGGGCATTACCAGCTTTCCGATGCACTGCACGCCAAGCAGGGTGATCTGTACACGGCGAATGCGGAGATCGCGCGGCTGGAGCAGCACATCAAGCACGTTACCGAACAGCGCCAGCGCATGACGCAGCAGCTTGCCAATACCGAGAAGCAGATCGAACAACAAAAGCACCAGCGCCAGGGCGTGCATACACTGCTGGAACACTGGCAGCGCCAGCAGGATGGCGCCGGGGCCAAGGTGGGCGAGGCCGAACAGCTCGCGCAACTGGAAGGGCAGAACCTGCCGCAGGCGGAGGATTCCGCGCGCATCGCGCAGGAGCGCCACAACCAACTGCAGCGCGAACAATTGCTGCTGCAACAGCAACTGCAATTGGCTGAGACGCAGCATGCCAATCTGCAACGCAACATCCAGCAACTGGATTCCCGCCGCCTGCGCCTGATGATGGAAAAGGACAACCTGCCCGGCGCAGATGGCGGCGCATTGCAACAGGCGCAGCAACAGGTGGCCGAACTTGAAATGGAGCGCGCCGAACAGATCGAAAAGCTGGCGCATCTTCAGGAACAATTGCCGCAGGCCGATACGCAGAGGCGCAACCAGCGCGATTCATTGCAACAGCAGGAACGCATACTGGCCCAGACCGAGGCCAGGCTTAATGCATTGCAGCAATTGCAGCGCCAGATCGACAGCGACAAAAATCTCAACTCCTGGCTGCAACAGCATCAACTGGATAACAAGCCGCGCCTGTGGCAGGCGATACGCATCGAGGCGGGCTGGGAAGATGCACTCGAAGCGGTATTGCGGGAACGGCTCAATGCGCTGTCATTGCCGTCCCTGGATGCCGCCGCTGCTTGGAGCGATGTGCCTCCGGCGAAGCTCGCCCTGTTTTCACCATCGGACACGTTCGCGCCGCCCGGCCACGACGAAAATGTCCCGGCCCAGTTGAAGACCCTGCTGAGTTATGTGCAATGCCAGGATGCACAGGTGCTTCCGGTGCTGCGCGACTGGTTGAACCATGTGTATGCCGTGGCGGATCTGGCGCAGGGTTATGCGCAACGCGCACAGCTGCCGGCAGGCGGCTGGTTTGTCACACCGCAGGGACATTTGATCGGTGCACACAGCGTGCTGTTTCACGCGCCGGACAGCCAGTTACACGGCGTGCTGGCGAGGCAGCGCGAAATCGAAAAGCTGGAAGCGGAGCTGGCCGAGCAGAACCGCAACGCGGAATATTCCCGCGAGCAAGTGACGCAAGCTGAACAGCATTACCAGTCCATCGATATCCAGATCGCGCCCCTGCGCACCGCGGGCAACGAATTGCAGCAGCGTTTGCACGGTTTGCAGATGAACATACTCAAGCTCAATCAGGCGCACGAGCGCAGCGTGGAGCGCGCCGCTCAGATCGAGCGCGAGATGGAGGAAGTGGCCGACCTGCTTGGCACGGAACAACGCCAGCAGGCGGGTATTGATGAACAAATGGCGATACTGCGCGAACAGATCGCCGCGTTCTATGCGCAGGTCGACGAGGCACAGCGCCAGGCCAACGCCAGCGATATCGCGTTGCGCGAACAACGCAGCCGCGCGCAGCAGGCGCAGCACGCCCTGCAGGAAGCCCATTTTTTTGCCAAGACCTGCACCGAGAAAATCGCCGATCTGCAGCACAACGTGCAGCAGATCACCGATGCGCTGGCGCAGTTCGAGCAGAACCTGGCGCAATTGCGTGAGGATCTGTCGGTCAGCGAGGATGACTCGGCACAACAGCAGCTGCAGGCCGCGCTGATGGTGCGCCAGACTTGCGAACAGGCGCTGGGCGAGGCGCGCAACATTCTGGAAAACGCCACCGTTACACTGCAAAAACAGGAACAGGAACGCATGGCCTGCGAGATCAGGCTGAACCCGCTACGCGAAAAGCTCGGCGAGTTGACGCTCAGGGAGCAGGAAGCGCGGCTGCATTTCGAGCAATGGTCGGAGCAACTGCAGGGCGTGGATGAACCAGCGCTGCTGCCGTTGCTGGAGACCGGCAACAACAAGCCGAATGTGTTGCAGGGCGAATTGAACCGCCTGAATGCGGACATCGAGGCACTGGGTGCGGTGAATCTCGCGGCACTCGATGAGCTGCAGGTTGCGACCGAGCGCAAGGCCTATCTGGATGCGCAGGCCAAGGACCTGAACGAGGCAATGGCGACGCTGGAAGAGGCGATACGCCGTATCGACAAGGAATCGCGCGAACTGCTGATGGATACCTACAACAAGGTCAACCAGCATCTGTCGGAATTGTTCCCGATATTGTTTGCCGGCGGCGAAGCGCGCCTGGTGCTGACCGGCGAGGAGATACTCGACAGCGGCGTGCAGGTGATGGCGCAACCGCCGGGCAAGAAGAACAGTTCGATCCACCTGTTGTCGGGCGGGGAAAAGGCGCTCACCGCGATCGCGCTGATATTCTCGCTATTCCAGCTCAATCCCGCACCGTTCTGCCTGCTTGATGAAGTCGATGCGCCGCTGGATGATACCAATACCGAACGGCTGTGCGCGCTGATCAAGAAAATGGCGCAACACACCCAGTTCGTGTTCATCAGTCACAACAAGATCACCATGGAACTGGCGCAACAACTGGTCGGTGTGACCATGCAGGAGAAGGGTGTATCCAAGGTGGTGGCGGTGGACATCGAGGAAGCGTTGCGGATGCGCGACGAACAGCTGGTTGCCTAGATTCCCCGGGATTATTTGCAGAGATTGCTGATGTCCTGCTGGGCCTTGTCGATGCGTTGCTGGCGTTGCGCGTCGTCCAGGTAGTAACGTTCGCCGCTGGGTTTGATATCCATGATGCGGGCGCCGGACTGCAATGAACGCAGATTCTGTTGCGCAGCCTCGCAGTTCGCCTTGAGTGTGTTCGCAGCGGCCTGCTTTTGAGCGGCTTGCGCGGCGGCCGCCTGTTCCGCCAGTTGTGCCCTTTTCAATACGGCTTCCTGCTGTACAAAGGTTGGCTCAGCGGCCACAGCGCTCGCGCTGCCTTCTGATGCCGAACCGAAGGTTTTTGCCTGCACATCGGGAGGGGGCGGTTGATCCGAATAATGCACCTGACCCTGGTTGTCCACCCATTTGTTGACCTCAGCCCAAGCGTTGGTGCTGGCCACGATTAAGAATATCAGCAGAAATTTTTCCATCTAATCATTCCCGGAGTATGTTGGACTGGAAGCAAAGCCGGTCGAAAAAAATCGGCCAAATCCATGCATCAGTCTAGCATGTGGATGTATGATTGCAAACGGTTGGATTTGCCGTATCTAATGAAACACGGGGATTGGTTTTATGCAGGAACGCAATGATGGTGCAGCTCCCATCAACAATTATCAACAAGCCGGGAAAAGTGACGAGGCGGTATTGAAACTTTTCAAAGCCTATTTTCACGATCATATTCATACCGGGAAGCTTTATGAGGATTTTCCCAATTTCTTTATGTTCAGGCCCGGTGTGCTTGAAGGCAGGGAAATCGCCACACGCAACTCGGAGAAATTGCTGCTTGATGATGTGATCCAGCGGGCAAAGGCACGCAACGGTTCCATCGGCGTATCCAAGCATCGCAATCCCAAACTGGGCTACTACTGGCTTGAGTTGTCGGTGTTGCCGTTCATGATGGGCGATCCGGTGAGCAAGGACAACAAAGGCGAATTCTTTTACATACTCACCAAATTCATTGAATTTACCAAACAGCATCCGAAAATGTACGGAGACCTGACTGCCGAAGTGGATACCGACAAAGATATCCTGCTGATGCTCGACGGGATCAAGAAAATGGCCAGCCGTCTCAGCGTTTCACTCGAAATCTACCCGGAACAGATGCTGGTGTCATACAACCCGAATTGGCCGGTGAGTGAAGTCAAGAAACTGCTTCAGTCGCTGAAGGAGAACGATCAGGATTGGTGTGAGATGTTCTTCGAGTACATGATGTATGTGATGAGCAAAAAGACTTAGGAAACAACCTTCAGCAGCACCACAACCGCGCCGCTGCCGCCGTTTCCGGGTTGGGCGTTGCAATAGGCCAGCACTTGCCGATGTTGGGTTAGCCAGTGGCGGGTAAGTTTGCGTAATACCGCTTCACCATCCCGGCTGTTCAGCCCCTTGCCATGTATCACCTGCACACAGCGCAAATTGCGGCTCGTCGCCTCATGCAAAAACTGCTGCAGCAGTTTGCGCGCCGCGTCGGTGTGGTTGCCATGCAGATCAAGGATGTCCTGCACGGGCCAGGCACCGCGCCGCAGCTTGCGCAAGATCATGCGTGACAAGCCGTTGCCAAGATAATCATCCGCTGTGATATCAGGCACACAATCTGAAAAATTGTCGGCCGGGCCACTGTCTGGCCGGGAGTCAGATATTTCCTGATTGTTGCCGGGGCGGCGCGGTACGGGTTTGCGCGCGATAACTTGCGGTGCAACCCGGCCATTTTCCGGCAGGGGCTTGACTACGCCCACTGCCGCACGAAACAGCGCGGCATCATCCTGGCTTACCTTGGCGTTTTTGCTGCTCGCATTATTCTTCACAGCGTGGGCTCGGGTAATGCCGCAATTCCGGGCTAGTGCTTTGCCAGCGCAGCCAGGTACTTGTCGGCGTCCAGCGCGGCCATGCAGCCGGTCCCGGCACTGGTGATGGCCTGGCGGTAAATCTGGTCCTGCACATCGCCGGCCGCGAATACGCCGGGAATGCTGGTTGCAGTGGCATTGCCGGCCGAGCCGCCGCGCGTCTGGATATAGCCGTTGTTCATTTCGAGTTGGCCGGCAAAAATATCGGTATTGGGTTTGTGCCCGATCGCAATGAACACGCCCTGCAGCGGAATATCTTTGGTTGCGCCGCCCTGCACCAATTTGATGCGCATCCCGGTGACGCCGCTGGCATCGCCCAGCACTTCGTCCAGCGTGCTGTTGAGTTGCAGCGTGATTTTGCCTTCCTTCACTTTTTCCATCAGGTGATCGACCATGATGCGCTCGGCACGGAAGGTGTCGCGGCGGTGCACCAGGGTGACGTGTTTGGCGATGTTGGCCAGGTACAGGGCTTCTTCCACCGCGGTATTGCCGCCGCCCACCACGGCGACATCCTGTCCTTTATAAAAGAATCCGTCGCAGGTCGCGCAACCCGAAACACCGCGCCCCATGAAAGATTCTTCCGACGGCAGGCCGAGATATTGCGCCGAAGCGCCCGTGGCGATGATCAGCGCATCGCAACTGTAGCTGCCGGCATCGCCGGTCAGCAGGAAGGGCTGCTGCTGCAGCTTGGCGGTGTGGATCTGGTCGAAAATCATCTGCGTGTTGAAACGTTCCGCGTGCTGCTGGAAGCGCGCCATCAGATCCGGCCCCTGCACGCCCATTACATCGGCCGGCCAGTTGTCCACTTCGGTGGTGGTCATCATCTGGCCACCCTGGGCGAGGCCGGTGATCAGCACCGGGTTGAGGTTGGCGCGTGCGGCATAAATTGCGGCGGTGTATCCGGCCGGGCCGGAGCCAAGAATGATGAGGCGATGGTGTTGTGTTGTAGAGTTCATGTCTATTGGTTCTTTCAGGGGTTCTTTCAGGAATTGCTTAATGGGTTGGAGTTCGCCGACAGGTGAGGGTTCCGGACTGCGTGTGTTTCTGTCTGGACAAGATATGGAATTTAACAGTAGTTGAGACTGTCTGTCGAGCATCCATCGGTTAGAATTCACACATTATGAAATTTATCCCCGTCGTTGCATTGCTGGTGCTGTTTCTGGTAGCCCCTTCCGCCCAATCGGTTACCTTGCCCGGGATACCGGAATTCATAGACCAAATGGTTGCCAAGCACAAATTCAAGCGTAGCGAACTTGAACGTGTTTTTGCCCGTGCCCAGCTTGTACAGCCGGTGATCGACAACATTTCCCGCCCTGCCACCGCAAAGCCCTGGCCTGAATACCGGGTAAATTTTGTCAACCCGCAGCGTATCAGGCTGGGACTCAAATTCTGGCACAAGTACCGAAAGCCGCTGCAGCGTGCCGAGCGAAAATTCGGTGTACCGCAAGACATCATTGTTGCCGTGATTGGCGTGGAGACCATCTATGGGCAGGATGCGGGCAATTTCCGCACCCTGGACGCCCTGACCACACTGGCATTCGACTATCCGCCGCGTGCCGATTTCTTCCGCAGCGAGCTGGAAAATTTTCTGTTGCTGGCCCGAGAACAGCAATTCAATCTGCTTGCGATACGCGGCTCTTATGCCGGTGCGCTGGGTATCCCGCAATTCATGCCGAGCACCTATCGCAACTATGCGGTGGATTTCAACGGTAACCGCAAGATTAATTTGCTGGGTGACGATGTGGATGCGATCGGCAGCGTCGCGAATTATCTGAACAAGTTTGGCTGGATAAACCGGGTTGCCGCGCCTGCCCCGGTCAGTGGGAAACCGGCGAAGAACAAGCATCAAGCCATGATGGTCGCGCCGATTGCGGTGCCTGTGCAGGTCAGCGCGGGTTTCCGCGACTTGGATGTCGCCACCCCGCGCACGGTTTCCGCATGGATGCTATCCGGAGTAACGCCGGCCACGGAACTGGCCAAGGATCAGACCGCGCGCCTGATCGATTTTACAATGGGGGGGAACGACGAAAAACCTTCGGTCAACCCCCCGGCCATTGCGTCGGGCGGAGCCATGTCGTCCGTACAGTTGCCGTTATCTCCAGTGCAACCGGACAAGCAGTTCTGGCTGGTGTTCAACAACTTTGATGTGATCCGGCGTTACAACAACAGCGACTATTATGCGATGTCGGTATTCCAGCTCGCGGAAGCATTAAAAGACGCGCGCAAGATTCATTCGCGCAAAGCAATGCGCCGTGCGCCGTTGTAGTGCCTTTCCCAGTAAGCTTCGCGCATATTTTCCATGCGTACGCTGCCGCCGCTGCTGGGTGCATGAATGAATCGGCCGCTGCCCAGATATATCCCGACGTGTGAGAAAGCATGATTGTTGGTGTCGTAGAACACCAGGTCGCCCGCACGCAATTGTGACGGCTTAACCGATATTCCATGCCGGCTTATTCTTTGCGCGCTGTGCGGCAGCGATACATGCGCCGCATGCCGGAACACATAGTCGACGAAACCGCTGCAATCGAACCCCGTCTTCGGGGAATGGCCGCCATATTTGTACGGGGTGCCGACAAAACTGCGTGCATAGGAAGTGAGTTGCCCGGCTTTTGAGGAGTTGTTGACCTGGTATGGCGGCGCGCTTTCGTTGGTGGTCGCACATGCCCCGAGCAACAATATGGGTAGCAGCAGGAAGAGTCTCATGCCGCCAATGTAAGTACTGCATCAGTTTTTGTAAAGGGCACCCCCGGTGAATTGCAAATCGAGCGGGCAAAAAAACGCCCGACAGACCGTCCCGGTTGTCGGGCGTAGCGGGGATAGCCGGATTATGATTTTTTCATCGGGCAGGTGCTCATGCCGAAGATGGCATATGCCGGGCAAACACCGACCAGGCCAGTCAGCAAAGGGACCACGCCAATATAGCCCCACACCCCGATCGTTCCGCTGGCTGCCAGTCCGATCAGCACCAGACCGGCAATTACGCGCAATACGCGATCAATTGTTCCTTCGTTAACCTTCATTTTGAGCTCCTTGGAATTTAATTGGGGGAACACACAGAATAGTTGGCTTGTGTGCATTTGTCTGTGATAAAAATCACACTGTGAAACAGAAAAATTACATTCAGGCCAACCCTAGTGGCCGGATAAGTTTTTTAGTGCGGGTGCATCGATAATTTCGATTTGTTCGCGTCCCAGCTTCACCCAGCCATGCTCGGAAAAGCTTTTCAGCAAGCGGCTCACGATTTCCCTCGCGCTACCCAGCTCATCGGCCAGTGCCTGATGGGTTGCATAGACAGGATTGGGTTTGTTGACCAGCAGGGTGGCCAGGCGCTGGTCGAGCTTTTGAAATGCCACCGCAGAAACCAGTTGCATCAGGTCGGTGAGGCGATCGGAAAACAGATGGAAGACGTGTATGCGAAATGAGTCCTGTTTCTCGATCAGTGCATGGAAGGCGGCGGCCGGCAGCAACACCATTTCGAGTTCCTGTTCTGCAATTCCGCGCGCATGGTAGGGCGTATTTCCCAGCAGGCAGCTGCTGGTGAGGATACAGCTCTCGCCCGGCATGACGCGATACAGCTGCAATTCCCGCCCGCTTGGCGCGGCCTTGATGACGCGGATATTGCCGGACAACAGCATCGGGAATCCCTGGCAAAGCTGGTTCTCGTCGAAAACGACCGTTCCCGCGGGGAGATGTATCGCGCTGGCCGCGGCGGCCAGTTCGGTCCGGTCAGCGGCCGGCAGCTCGCTCAGCATCGGATATTGCTGCAACAATCGGGATTGTGTGTCGTTATCTAACATTGTTATCCGGCTCCATATCGATGTTCCAACAAAACGACGATGAACGGCGCGGACAGGGCAGTTGAAGATGCGCCGGTGAAATGGGGCCGGATTACTCCGGCCGCATCTGCGGGAACAGTATCACATCGCGTATGCTGGCGCAGTCGGTAAGCAACATCACCAACCGGTCGATGCCGATTCCCTCGCCGGCGGTGGGTGGCAGGCCGTATTCCAGCGCACGCACGTAGTCGTTGTCCTTGAACATCGCCTCCTCGTCGCCGGCATCCTTCGCGGCTACCTGTGCATCGAAACGCGCGGCCTGGTCTTCAGCGTCATTCAGCTCCGAAAAGCCGTTGGCGATCTCGCGCCCGACGATGAACAGTTCGAAGCGTTCGGTGATTGCCGGGTTCTTGTCGCTGCTGCGCGCCAGCGGCGAGACTTCCACCGGGTAGTCGACGATGAAAGTCGGCTCGAACAACAGCGCTTCGGCCAGTTCCTCGAACAGCGACAACTGCAAACCGCCGACAGCATCTTCCGGCTTGTATTTCGCCTTCAGGTCCTGCAGTTCGTTGACCAGGAAGTCACGGTCGTTGAGCTGCGCGGTGGTGAATTGCGGATGATATTTCTGGATAGCCTGTACCATGGTCAGGCGATGAAACGGCAAACCCAGATCCAGTTCCCGGCCCTGATAGCTGATCAGCGTCTTGCCCAGAACCTGTTGAGCCACTTCGCGGAACAGGCTTTCGCTGAAGTCCATCAGGTATTTGTAATCGCGGTAAGCCTCGTAGAATTCCAGCATGGTGAATTCCGGGTTGTGCCGCGTGGACAGTCCCTCGTTGCGGAAATTGCGGTTGATCTCGAACACCTTTTCGAATCCGCCGACCACCAGCCGCTTCAGGTACAGCTCGGGCGCAATGCGCAGATACATCTTCATGTCCAGCGCGTTGTGGTGGGTCTCGAACGGCTTGGCCGCAGCGCCTCCCGGTATCGGGTGCATCATCGGTGTCTCGACTTCCAGATAGCCGTTGCGGATGAAAAATTCGCGTATCGCCTGGATGATCCGGGTGCGCGTGATGAACACCTTGCGCGCCTCCTCGTTGGTGATCAGGTCGAGATAGCGCTGGCGGTATTTCTGTTCCTGGTCGGTCAGGCCGTGGAATTTTTCCGGTAGCGGACGCAGCGCCTTGGTCAATAAACGCACCTGCGTGACGCGCACGGAAAGCTCGCCGGTCTTGGTCTTGAACAGCACGCCCGTGGCGCCGAGTATGTCGCCGAGGTCGTGATGCTTGAACGCGTTATGCGCTTCCTCGCCGGTGTCGTTATTGCTGATGAACAGCTGGATGCGTCCGCTCATGTCCTGCACCGTGGCGAAGCTGGCCTTGCCCATCACCCGCTTCAGCATCATGCGCCCGGCCACGGCAACGTGTATCTGCAATGCCTCCAGTTCGTCGTGGCTTTTCTCGCCAAACTCGCCATGCAAATCGCCGGCCAGATGCTTTCGTTCGAAATCATTCGGGAAAGCCACGCCTGTTTTGCGAATAGCCGTTAATTTGCCGCGGCGTTCCGCAATGATCTGGTTTTCGTCGGGGGATGGCAGGGTGTCTTCGGTAGTCATAACAGATCTCAAATTATTAGTGCTGGTTAAACGCCCTGCTTCAGGCTGGCCGAGATGAAATCGTCCAGGTCGCCATCCAGCACGCCCTGGGTATTGCCGACTTCGTGGTTGGTGCGCAGATCCTTGATGCGCGACTGGTCGAGCACATAGCTGCGGATCTGGTGGCCCCAGCCGATGTCGGATTTTCCGTCTTCCAGTACCTGCTTTTCTTCATTGCGCTTGCGCAGCTCTTCTTCATAGAGGCGCGATTTTAGCATCGCCATGGCCTCGGCGCGGTTGCGGTGCTGCGAGCGGTCGCTCTGGCATTGCACCACGATGTTGGTGGGGAGGTGGGTGATACGCACCGCCGAATCGGTCTTGTTGATGTGCTGTCCGCCGGCACCCGAGGCGCGGTAGGTGTCCACGCGCAGGTCTGCCGGGTTGATCTCGACCTCGATGGATTCGTCCACTTCCGGATAAACGAACACACTGGAGAACGAGGTGTGGCGGCGGTTTCCGGAGTCGAACGGCGATTTTCGCACCAGCCGGTGCACGCCGGTTTCGGTGCGCAGGTGCCCGTAGGCATAGTCGCCGATCACCTTGAGGGATGCGCCCTTGATACCCGCGACTTCGCCGTCGGATTGTTCCAGTACTTCGACCTGGAAGCCCTTGCGTTCGCAGTAGCGCAGATACATGCGCAGCAGCATCGAGGCCCAGTCCTGCGCCTCGGTTCCGCCCGAACCGGCCTGGATGTCGACGAAGCAATTGTTCGGGTCCATCGGGTGGGAGAACATGCGGCGGAATTCCATCGCCGCAACGCGCTTTTCGATGTCCTGGATATCGGTGGCGGTGCTGTTCAGGCTGTCGTCGTCATTTTCCGCCTGGGCCATCTCGAACAGTTCCGATGCATCGGAAATATCCTGCTGGATCTTGCCCAGGCCGAGTACCACTCCTTCCAGCATCTTGCGTTCGCGGCCCAGCTCCTGCGCGCGTTTGGCGTCCTGCCAGATGGCCGGATCTTCGGCGAGTTCGGATACCTCGGTCAGGCGCTCCTGCTTGGCATCGTAGTCAAAGATACCTCCGTAATTCGGCGTTGCGCAAGGCGAGGTCCTGCAGCTGGTTGGAGAGGGCGTTGAGTTGTTCGGCTTCCATGATATGTTTTTTGTCGCTTGCTAAAAGGGGCGGAATTATAACGCAACCAGCCCGACCAACATCCCCAAAGCGATTGCGCCGAAGCCGGCGGCGACATATCTGGCGAGATTTTTTCCGCCGATGAATATCACCATGCCGAATTTGAAGGTGAGATTGGCAAAGAAGGCGAGGGTAATCGAGGTGACGGCCTGATGTTCGTTCAATTGGCCGAGATTGAACAGGCGCAGGCTGGAAAGTGTGATCGCATCGACATCGGTCAACCCCGACACCAGAGCCACCGCATACAGGCCGCGGCTCCCCGCAAAATCCTGCATCCATGCCGCACCCAGCAGCACGATCACATAGAGCAAACCAAAGCCCAGCGCAGTGCGCAGTTCGGCGGGGTTGGCGGTTTCCGGGATGTTGAGTTTTGTCGTATTGATCGTCTTGCGCCAGTTGTACAGCGCGACAGCCAGGCCAAACAGGAATCCACCCGAAAGTACCGGCAACAGTGCGGGCACTGCGCCATAGGCGACCACCGCACTGAGTACCAGCAGGCGCAGCAATACCACCATGCTGGCAATGACGATGATGGCGGCGGCCAGTTGCGACATGGCCGGATTGTTCCTGCTGTTTCTTGCATAGAGCAATGTGGTTGCGGTGCTGGAAACCAGACCGCCGAGAAAACCCAGCAGTGGCGCTCCATAACGGGTTCCCGCCACATGCAGTGCGGTATAACCCGCCAGGCTGATCCCGGAGATCAGCACCACCATCAGCCAGGCCTGATGCGGATTGAAGGCGCCGTACGGGCCATAGCTCTGGTCGGGCAGTATCGGCAGCACGATAAAGGTCAGCACGGAAAATTGCAGCACGGCCACCAGATCGCTGCGCGTCAGGCGCTGCGACATCCCGCGCAGTTCGGGTTTGAAATAGAGCAGGGCGGTGACCGCTATGGCCAGCATAACGGCCAGCTTGGCAAGACCGAACCAGATCATCGCGCCCAATCCGTAGCACAGCAGCAGGGCGATCACCGTGGTGGTGCCCGGTTCGTCTGCTTCGACAGGCTTGTTGTGGTATGCCGCGATGATCATGCCGGCCACGGCAAGCAGACCGGCGATCAGCAGCCAGGGTGTGCCGAGTTTGCCGGAGAGCAGCGCGGACAGCGTGCCGAACATGGCGACCAGCGCGAAGGTGCGCAGTCCGGCCTTGGCGGAAGGGTTACGCTCGCGTTCCAGCCCGATCAGCAGGCCGATGGCCAGGCTGGTAATGAATTGCGGCAGGGTTTCGATGCCGTTGTTGAGCACGAGCATGGATTCCATTGTTTAGTCCTTTGTATGCTGCCAGTGCCGAACAATAAGTTGCAGGCTCTGTTTGCCATTGTATTCATTGACGCTCAGGCTGTACACGGCATGGATATGTTCTGGCAAAGGTTCGTTGTGGCCAAACAGGATCGCATCGATGAGCCTGCCTTGTGTGCTCAAGCTCAATTTAAGATGTTTTTCGCCAACCACGCGCTGATTCTTGACCATGAAATCATCGCTGAATTGCGGGGCGGGGAAACCCTGTCCCCACACCTGCTCATCAAGCAACCGGGCGATATCCAGATCCATTTGGTCCTTATCCAGCGCGCCATCGGTTTCGATGCGCTGTGCCAGGTCGTTCTCATCGAGCAGGTTGCCGGCGATTTCTTCAAAGGCAGTGGCAAAGGTGGCAAAGTCGGGCTCGGCGATACTGAGTCCGGCTGCTGCGGCATGCCCGCCGAATTTTCTGATCAGTGCAGGATGGCGCTTGCTGACCAGATCCAGCGCGTCGCGCAGATGCAATCCGGCGATGGAACGACCGGAGCCTTTTATTTCGCCATTATTCGATCTCGCGAAGGCGATGGTCGGGCGATGGTATTTGTCCTTGAGCCGCGAGGCCAATATACCGATCACACCCTGGTGCCATGACTCGTCAAACAGCACGAGACTGAAATTGTCGGACGGATCGATACCTTCCAGAGACGCCAGTGCATTGTCCTGCATGCCGGTTTCGATGCTGCGCCGCTCGCGGTTGAGCGCGTCCAGCCGGGTTGCGATCTGCTGAGCCGCGGCTGCATCGTCGCTCAACAAACAATTGATGCCCAGACTCATGTCGTCGAGCCGGCCGGCCGCATTCAGTCGCGGCCCGATGGTAAAGCCCAGGTCCTGGCTGGAGACGCGAGACGGATCCTTTTTTGCCACTTGCAACAGCGCATTGATACCGGCACAGGCACGTCCGGCACGGATGCGCTGCAGCCCCTGCTGGACCAGAATGCGATTGTTCTGGTCCAGCTTGACCACATCGGCAACGGTGCCCAATGCCACCAGGTCGAGGAGTTCGGCAAGTTTGGGCTCTGCCTGGGCAGCGAAAGCGCCGCGTGTGCGCAGCTCGGCACGCAGCGCCAGCAACACATAAAACATCACACCCACCCCGGCCAGGTTTTTACTGGGAAAAGTGCAGCCGGGTTGATTGGGATTAACGATGCATGCGGCGTCCGGCAAGGCATCGCCGGGCAGGTGGTGATCGGTGACGAATACCTGCATGCCCAGACGGTTGGCCTCGGCCACGCCTTCGACGCTGGCGATCCCGTTATCCACGGTGATTAAAATATCAGGATTGCTTTTTGCAGCGAGCTGGACGATTTCCGGTGTCAGCCCGTAACCGTATTCAAAACGGTTCGGCACGATGAAATCGATTTGCGCACCGAAGGCGCGCAGGCCGCGCACGGCCACCGCGCAGGCAGTGGCACCATCGGCATCGTAATCGGCGATAACCATGAGTTTCTTCCGTGCTGCAATCGCATCAGCCAGCAAGCGCGCCATTGCGGTGGCATTTTTCAGGTTGTCGAATGGCAGCAGCCCGGCAAAGGTGGTATCCAGTTGCCTGCTGTCCGTAATACCGCGCGCTGCGAAGATATTCGCCATGGCGGGTGAATAACCACTGTCGCGCAGGTTTTGTGCGGCTGTGGCGGGAATGGTGCGCGGGGTGATTTTTGGCATCTGGGTGGTCTGGATTTACAACGCAATGGCCTTGAGTTTAGCACCCTCAAGAGGCGCGAACATATTTGAAACTAATTGCATTGACAGGTCCTTGCCTCGTCTTTTTGGGCCAATTGAGCTAGAATCGCGCCACTTTTCAAGTCATGCATGGAAAAAACGTGGCACTCATAGTTCAGAAGTACGGCGGCACATCGGTCGGCACTCCAGACCGCATCAAGAACGTCGCGCGGCGCGTCGCCAAATTCAAGGCACTCGGGCATCAGGTAGTGGTGGTGGTCTCCGCAATGAGCGGTGAGACCAATCGCCTGGTGGCGCTGGCACACGAAATACAAAAGCATCCCGATCCGCGCGAACTGGACGTGATCATCTCTACCGGCGAACAGGTCACCATCGGCCTGCTGGCAATGGCGCTCAAGGAACAGGGGCTGAAAGCCAGGAGCTACACCGGCGCGCAGGTCAAGATACTCACCGACAGCGCCTTCACCAAAGCGCGCATTGTCAGTATCGACGAACAAAATATCCGTGACGATCTGGAGAGGGGTTGCGTAGTCGTGGTGGCCGGATTCCAGGGCGTGGATGAACACGGCAACATTACCACGCTGGGGCGCGGCGGATCGGATACCACGGGCGTGGCGATTGCTGCCGCGTTGCGTGCCGACGAGTGCCAGATATATACCGACGTGGATGGCGTATACACCACCGACCCGCGTGTGGTTCCGGAAGCGCGCCGCCTGAAGAGCATCACTTTTGAAGAAATGCTGGAAATGTCCAGTATGGGCTCCAAGGTGCTGCAGATTCGTTCGGTGGAGTTTGCGGGAAAATACAAGGTCAAGCTGCGCGTGCTGTCGAGCTTTGAAGAAGAAGGCGAAGGCACGCTGATTACTGTTGAGGATAACGACAAAATGGAACAAGCCATTATTTCCGGGATCGCTTTCAATCGCGATGAGGCAAAAATCACTGTGATGGGCGTGCCCGACAAACCGGGAATTGCATATCAGATACTGGGCCCGGTCAGCGATGCCAATATCGACGTGGACATTATCATTCAGAACGTCGGCATGGACGGCAGCACAGACTTTTCTTTTACCGTGCATCGCAACGAATTCGCCAAGGCGATGGATATTCTGAAGAGCAAGGTACAACCCCATATCGGCGCACGCGATGTCATCGGAGACAGCAAGGCAGCCAAGGTATCGGTGGTTGGCGTCGGCATGCGCTCGCATGTCGGCATAGCCAGCAAGATGTTCCGCACTCTGGCAGAAGAGGGGATTAACATCCAGATGATATCGACCTCGGAGATAAAAATTTCCGTGGTCATCGACGAGAAATACCTCGAGCTTGCCGTGAGGGTATTGCACAAGGCCTTCGGCCTCGATCAGGAAGACGCGTAATCGTTTGACCTTTCAGGTCGAGTACATTACTATGCGCGGCCTTCGGAGAGGTGGCCGAGTGGTCGAAGGCACGCCCCTGCTAAGGGCGCATCCGGGCAAAACCTGGATCGAGGGTTCGAATCCCTCCCTCTCCGCCAAGTAGTCTGAGCCCTTCCTCGAGAAGGGCTTTTTCTTTGCGGGATGCCCGCTCCACTCGGGCATCCGGGAGATTCGAATATTCTCTGTCAGAGAGCAGAGGGCTTATTTCCACGTTCTATCCTGAGGCAATACATTTTGTATGTGCCGGTCTTGAATTCTTTACTGAACTGTCTTCCCTTTACCATTTTATTCCTCCCGTTTGATTAAAGAGCTTTGTCTAGGTTTCTTTCAAGCTGGGGGCAGGACCAGTCTGCAAAATTGAATTGGTCATTATCAATGTTGGCTACCGCACAGACCAGCTGCAACATTAAGTTCAATCTGATTACTTGCCATTTTTACGCCTGCTCACCTGCTCATGTACTGCTTTTGGAAAAGGACTTCTGTCTGGTAAGCACCCTGATCGTTGGGATAACGATTAATTTTTTAAAGGAGATTAACAGTGAGCAATACCACTTTAGATAACAGCGCTAATGATACAAAGGGTACGTTGCTGGTGGTTGCCGTAGCAATTCTTGCAATTATTCCCTTAATTATTGGTTATTGGGCCTCTCAAACTGGCGGAGGTTTGTAAGCAAAAGGCAAGTCGCCAGAATAATGAAAGCCGGTGAAAAGCCGGCTTTTTTAACAAATGCGTGGGGCAAATACCGATTGAGGAAGACGTGTTCAAATTATCTTGTGGCAATAATTAGTCATACATGAATTTCTTCCGGTCTATATTTATTTTGAGCGACTCTTGCGATTGCTTTAGCCTTATTTTTTAATCGCCTAAAGAATCGAACTAATGAGCAGATAAAAGATATAAGGGGATACAGCGATAACCCAGGCTCCCATTTGGGGGTGGACGAAAAACGAATCGAACACATCTTTGTAAGTTGAATCGGCATCAAAAAAAGTTATGATTAAAGGAATAACAACGAGCCCCAAAAAGAAGCAGCCTAGGAAGACAAGCAATTCCTTCGTAAAACGGCGTTTAGTCGGTGTACTCATTTTTTATTACACATTCGGAATTTGATTACCCGTAAGCTTATACTCTTGGCAACGGTTTTTCAGCAAATTGACATTGATCATCAAACTCTAATCCCTCTCCTGCCCAATCCCCGATTTAACATTGCCCAGCACACGAAGGAATACCTCCATGACCATCGGTCATCAGTTTGAGCCGATCTTCGTTGGGTTTATCCGTGCTGATCATGGCTAGCGTTTCGTCCAGGGGCAGCTCGCCGTACTTTGATTGATAATGTGCCGCGTTCAACGACGTTAACCTGGCGCATTCAGCCAGATCTACCTTGCTGACCTTTTTGATAAGTTGATCGGCCATTTTGTAGTATTGTGCGAACGTTGTTAACGTAAGACTTGGTGGAATCTCCTGGAATGAAGAAGTACTTTAACCGAATCTTGTTGATCGTAACATTGTCGCTGGCTGCCGTTACTCTCGGCGGTTGTTGTTACATTACCGGGCATGACAGGATGGCATGCTCGATTCATACTTCTTGAAATCCACCCTGCTACCTGGTGAACTGCATTCTTTGACTGGCGCTCGACAGGCGGCCAGACGCGCCAATACGTTTCTAAGCAATCTCCCATCCATAAATTAAAGTCGGCGGATAGCAATATCCACAGCCACCTGCGCATGTAAGCCTGATGACGCTTGGACAAATCCGCCGAGTGACCGGCGGTTACGCGTTTTCCGGGCAGTACTGCAATCACCGTTGTGTTCAACCATGCCCGGTTCGGGATTGACGAATCAAATCAGCTGCAGCGAAATTACCGACCTGTACCGCTTCCAATAGTTCGCCAAACACTGGCTGGACCATGAAAAACACACTTCAGTTTATGTGGCCGGCTTGCCGGATTGGTTCCATTGCCTACGCCATATGACGTATTCATCTTGCCACACGTCTCCTCCTAAACTGGCCTCGTAATTCGTTTGGACCCTTTTCACTTGTATTTTTTAATCGAACTTAGGAGTACGACAATGGTACATAAATACTGCAGTAATTCGATTGCAACCAGCAATAGGAACTTGAAGAAATTGATGGTCGGTTTTGCGGTGCTGGCAAGTTTTGCCGGCGCATCAACCAGTTATGCCGGGCAAACTTTTCAAATGGGTGACGACAAGTCGCTTTCGTTGGGCTTTGGCCTGAGGAGCAGCTTTACCACTTTGCAGGATGGCGCACCCGACGGCACCTCGCGTTCAAAGTCGTTCAATATCGACGATGCCCGTTTGTACATCTCCGCACATCTCAACAAAATGATCAGCGGTACGCTGAATACCGAGCGGGATTCAGCAGGGAACATCGTTCTGATGGATGGATTTACCGAATTTGGACTCAGCGACGATTTTAATGTCAGGGCCGGCAGGGTGATACCGCCGTCCGACCGGTCCAATCTGGATGGCCCGTTTTACCTTAATGCGTGGCAGTTTCCGGGCGTGGTTTCCCAGTACCCCAGTCTTGCAATAGGCCGGGACAACGGAATGCTGGCCTGGGGCAAGCCGATGGGTGGCAAGTTCGTATACTCGGCAGGCGCATTTACCGGACACAATGTCGTGGCGGGAGACTCAAACGCTGCCGCAAGTCTGTTGTACGCGGGAAGATTGGTATACAACTTTTTCGATCCGGAACCGGCACCGGCCTATTACAACGCCAGCACCTATTATGGTTCGAATAACATCCTGACTCTGGCACTGGTATTTCAGCACCAGAATGATGGCGTGGGTTCATCTCCGAGCGCTGCGGGAAACTACAATTCATGGAACACCGACTTTCTCTATGAATCGAAAGAAACCGGATCCGGTGTTGTCACCGTGGAAGGTGCCTATTACAAGTATGGATTAGGCGCGGTCGATTGCGGTTCGGGCGAGCCTGGCTCTGTCGCATGCGCCGGTTCGGGAACCAATGTGGGTGGTCTGGTCGCCGGGAAAGCATATCTTGCCACTGTGGCCTACCTGTTCCCTGAACAGATCGGCATGGGCAAGTTTCAGCCTTTTGTCAGGTTCCAGAAATTCAATCGGGATGTGTCGCAGACCACGAACAAGCAAAGCGACATTGGCGTCAATTACGTGATGGAAGGTCATAACTCGCGCATCAGTGCGGTGTTGTCGAAACTGGATGACACCCGGTTGAGTCCTGCACTGTCCAGTCGCAATCAATTTATTCTCGGTTACCAGTTCCAATATTGAGTTCGACACAGAATCATGGTGGTGTTTCATTTAAGCGGGGGGAAACCCCCGTTTTTTTTCGAGCAAGAAATGATTTTGCTGCTTTTTTGTCAGCGCAGTGAAGCGTTTGGTCATGAACAATTAATCGTTCAATTGCTAAAGATCAATGGCTTGCGGAATTTTTGCGCACGACAGTGCGGGCGCAGGTAAGTCAGATGACGTATTCATTGTTCGTTCTGGAAATTCTATTCTTCAACCGTAGCTTCTTGATGTGATTCCGGGTTCGCCTGTTGTCATGTTTTTCATACTAACCGCTAAGGAGAAATTGTTATGTCACGGAATAAATCGATGTTAGCAGCTGACGATCGTACCGATCTGACCCGCAAGGTATCGGCTTTGTCATTGCGCACAAGAGCGGTACTGGCAGTCGCCGGTACGCTATTAATTACTTTTACGGCGAATTCATTCGCTGCCGAGCCGGCCACCAGCGCGGTTGACACCACCCATCTGGCAGTGACTGACAAGGTAGTCACGGTGGGGCAATTGCATTCGGCAACCGGAACCATGGCCATTTCCGAAACCGGCGCAATCGAGGCGGAACGTCTGGCCATCAGCCAGATCAATGCGTCGGGCGGCATTCTTGGCAGGCAGATAAAAATCATCCAGGAGGACGGTGCATCCGACTGGCCGACATTTGCAGAAAAGGCCAAGAAACTGCTGGAAGAGAATCATGTGGCGGCGATATTCGGTTGCTGGACATCCGCTTCCCGCAAAGCGGTTCTGCCGGTTCTGGAACGTGACAACGGTTTGTTGTACTACCCGACATTTTACGAGGGTCTGGAACAATCCAAGAACGTTGTTTACACCGGACAGGAAGCAACACAGCAGGTTTTCGCCGGTCTTGATTGGGTGGCAAAAGAAAAACATGCGAAGACCTTTTACCTGATCGGTTCGGACTATATCTGGCCCCGTACCACCATGAAACTGGCGCGCAAATACATTGAAACCGTATTGCACGGATCGGTTGTGGGTGAAGAATATGCAGCACTGGGAAGTACCGATTTCGGTTCCACGATCAACAAGATCCGCCTGAAAAAACCCGATGTGATTTATGCAGCCGTAGTGGGTGGTTCGAATGTGTCCTGGTTCAAGCAGCTTAAGGCCGCCGGGATCAACGGCAAGAATCATACATTGCTCACACTGTCGGTAACCGAAGACGAGGCACACGGTATCGGTGGTGAGAACCTGGCAGGCTTTTATTCCGCAATGAAATATTTCCAGTCTCTCGATACTCCCGAAAACAAGGACTTTGTGAAAAAGTTCAAGGCAAAGTGGGGTGCTGATGCGCCGATCGGTGATGTGACCCAGGCAGCTTACGAGGGCCCATGGTTGTGGAAAAAGGCGGTTGAAATGGCCGGCAGCTTTGATACCGACAAGGTGGTCAAGGCAGAGGAAAGCGGCAAGATCACCTTTGATGCACCGGAAGGAATGGTCTATCTGGAGCCTAACCACCACCTGAAGACCCGCCTGAGGATCGGTGAATGGCGCACGGATGGACAGGCTGACATCGTCTACACGTCGGATTACATAATGCCGAATCCATTCCCCAAAGGTTATTGATTCAGACCCGGTCATCCATCACGCGGTCAGTGGCGGGTGACCATTCAGTTGATGCAATAAACGAATTTAAGTCATTGGAGATATTGTAATGGGCGGTTATTCGATATCGGATTTATGGTCAATCCTGGTGATGCAGGGCTTCTCTGGCTTGAGCTTGTTCAGTGTGCTGCTGTTGATGGCTCTCGGCCTGGCGATCATTTTCGGGCAGATGGGCGTGATCAATATGGCTCACGGTGAATTCATGACGATCGGGGCATACACGATTTATATGTTCTCCAAGGTCACACAGCAATATTTCCCGAGTTTGATGCCCTACTATTTTGTGGTTGCGATATTCGCTGCATTCGGGATTGCATTTGCAGCCGGATATCTGGTTGAGTTTTTGTTGATCAGGCATCTTTACAAGCGCCCGCTGGACACGCTCCTTGCGACCTGGGGACTGAGCCTGATCATGCAGCAAATTTTCCGCACCGTGTTCGGTGCACGCGAAGTCAGCGCAACACTGCCTGACTGGCTGATGGGGGCCTGGAAACCCACCCCTGATATAGATATTCCCCTTAACGGTCTTTTTGTGATGGCGATATCGCTCGTGGTGACTGCTGCTGTCGTGCTGTTTCTTTACCGTTCTTCCTGGGGGCTCAAGGTTCGCGCAACGACCCAGAACCGGATCATGGCCGGCTCGGTTGGTATCAATACCAAGAAAATCGACAGGGTGACGTTCGCAATGGGGTGCGGCATAGCTGGAATAGCGGGCGCAACCTTCACAACGATCGCATCTACCGGGCCAACCAGTGGTTCACTTTATATCGTGGATACATTTTTGGTTGTGGTGTTCGGCGGAGCCGGCAGCGTGATTGGCACCGTGGCATCCGCATTCTCAATTGCCCAGGCGCAATCAATCCTGACATTTTTCCTGACCAATGCCATGGGCAAGGTGGTTACCTTGATGACCATCATCATCATCCTGATGATACGACCAGAAGGCCTGTTCAGAAGCAAGGTTAGAAAACATTAAAGGAAAGATGATGAATACTTTTTATACAAGATGGCTGGGCGGTAAAAAGGGGGCAATCGAGCTGGCTGTGCTGGCCGTGTTCATCCTGGTCGTGATGCCGCTGTGGCTGGATATCTTTCGCCTGAATCTGGTCGGAAAATATCTGACCTACGCATTCGCCGCGGTGGGGCTGGTCATGGTCTGGGGTTACGGTGGCATTTTGAGCCTCGGCCAGGGTGTGTTCTTCGGCATCGGCGGTTACTGCATGGCCATGTTCCTCAAGCTGGAGGCTTCCGACCCGATAAGCACGGCCCACCAGACCACGCCCGGTATTCCGGACTTCATGGACTGGAATCAGATCACCCATTTGCCGTTGATCTGGGAGCCGTTTCACAGCCTGACTTTTTCGCTCTTTGCGGTCATTCTGGTGCCGATCCTGCTTGCATATATTATCAGCACCGCAATGTTCAAGCGCCGTGTGGGCGGCGTGTACTTCTCCATCATCACCCAGGCGATCGCGGCCATCCTGACCATTCTGGTTGTGGGTCAACAGGGGTTGACCGGCGGAATCAACGGCATCACCGACTTGAAGACGATACACGGCTGGAATATCAATACCGACTCGGCTAAGTACATTCTGTATTTCACCAGCGGCATCTTGCTGCTCGGCGTGATCATGTTGTGCAGATTCATCCTTTCTTCCAAGTTTGGGCGCCTGCTTCTCGCGATGCGTGACAAGGAGGACAGGGTCAGATTCTCCGGCTATGACGTTGCCAACTTCAAGATATTCACCTTCAGCGTGGGTGCGGCCATCTCGGCAATCGGTGGCGCCATGTTCACCCTGCAGGTGGGGTTCATGTCTCCCTCGCTGATCGGCATCGTCCCCTCGATTGAAATGGTGATCTTTGCGGCGATCGGGGGGCGGATGTCCCTGATCGGGGCAGTCTACGGGACGCTGCTGGTCAATTATGGCAAGTCGGCATTTTCGGAATCGTTCCCCTCGCTTTGGTTGTTTCTGATGGGATCGATGTTCATCGGGGTTGTCATGTTCTTCCCAAACGGACTGGCGGGTTTATACGATGTCTACATGAAGAAGTGGGTGGAAAAACTGGCAATGAAAGTCAAGAAAATTGCCGTCCCGGGAAAATTAAATTCGGTTAAAACGGAGCTCTGAACATGAGCAATGAATTCGTACTGGCGGTTGAAGATTTGACAGTCTCGTTCGACGGTTTCAAGGCGGTGGACAGCCTGAACCTGTATGTGGAAAAGAACGAGTTGCGTGTAATTATCGGGCCGAATGGTGCCGGAAAAACCACGGTCCTGGACCTGATTTGCGGGAAGACGAAAGCGACGGGTGGATCGATCAAGTTTAACGGCATAGAACTCACCAAGCTCCCCGAATACAAGATCGTCCAGGCGGGTGTTGGCCGAAAATTCCAGACTCCCTCGATCTACGAAAACCTGTCCGTGTTCGAGAACCTTGAGATTTCATTCCCGCGGGGGCGCAGCGTATTCGGATCATTGATGTTCAAGCGCACCCAGGACGTGACGGACCGTGTCGTGGAGATTGCCGAAACAATCTTCCTGGCCGACCAGCTGAATGAACAGGCCGGACTGCTCAGCCACGGCCAGAAACAGTGGCTGGAGATCGGCATGCTGCTGATACAGGATCCGGAGCTGATGATGCTGGACGAGCCGGTTGCCGGAATGAGCGTTTCCGAGCGGGAAAAAACCGCCGAACTGCTTAACAAAATATCGCACGGGCGGTCGGTGATCGTGATCGAGCACGATATGGAATTCGTCAAACGCATTGCGCACAAGGTCACGGTATTGCACCAGGGAAAGTTGCTGGCAGAAGGAAACATGGATGCGGTGCAAAACAATCCGAAAGTCATTGAAGTTTATCTTGGCCATTGAGGAACATATGTCAAATCACATTTTTAGCGTCAAGGCACTGGATTCCGGTTACGGACAAAGTCAGGTCATACATGATTTGAATCTCGACGTCGGCAAGCGGGAAATCGTTGCCGTGATGGGGCGCAACGGGATGGGCAAGACCACGCTGTTCAAGACATTGATGGGCATCATCCCTTCCGCGCGGGGCAGCATAACCGTTGACGGGAACAGTCTGGACGGCCTGGATACCTATCAGCGCGTTCAGCAGGGTCTGGCTTACGTGCCGCAGGGGCGGATGATTTTTTCCAACATGACCGTCGTTGAGAATATCCAGACCGGTCTCCCCTCTTCCGCGGACGGTGTCGTGCCGGAAGAACTGTATGCGCTGTTCCCGGTCCTGTTCGATATGCGCTCACGCAAAGGCGGAAACCTGTCCGGCGGGCAGCAGCAGCAACTGGCGATCGCGCGGGCACTGGCCACCAACCCCAAGGTGTTGCTGCTCGATGAACCGACCGAGGGGATACAGCCGTCCATCATCAAGGACATCGCAAAAACCCTGAAAGAGATCCGGGATATGCGCGATCTCACCATCATCGTGTCCGAGCAGGTACTCAGTTTCACACTGGATATCGCGGACCGTTTTTTCGTGATCGACAAGGGCAAATTTGCCTATGAGGATCTGCGCGCAAATGTCGATCAGGCAACGATCAGCAAATATTTGTCAATTTAAGTCCTGGTTATTGATTTTATTAATCTGCAACTCTGATTCATTTTTACATCAAGGAGAAATATCATGGCTGAAACACTCATCAAGGTTGATCTGAAACAGTCCCCGACCGAGAACGAAATGATCCATAACCGCTGGCATCCGGACATCCCGATGGCATGCTGGGTCAAGCCGGGCGACGAATTCATACTGGAGACCTACGACTGGACCGGCGGCTTCATCAAGAACAACGACAGCGCCGACGACGTGCGCGATATCGATCTCACCACGGTCCATTACCTGAGCGGTCCGGTGGGCGTGAAGGGTGCCGAGCCGGGCGACCTGCTGGTGGTCGAGCTGCTCGACATCGGCGCCAAGCAGGACAGCCTGTGGGGCTTCAACGGCTTCTTCAGCAAGAAGAACGGCGGCGGCTTCCTGACCGAGCACTTTCCACAGGCGCAGAAGTCGATCTGGGACATCAAGGGTATGTTCACCGAATCGCGCCACGTGCCCGGCGTGCGCTATGCCGGTCTGATCCACCCTGGGTTGATCGGTTGCCTCCCCGACCACAAGATGCTCGAGACCTGGAACAAGCGCGAGCAGGAACTGATCGATACCGATCCCACCGGCGGTCTGGCCAACCCGCCCTTTGCCGGTACCGCGCACATGGGCAAGCTGACCGGTGCCGCGAAGGAAAAAGCTGCAGCCACAGGCGCGCGCACCGTGCCCGGCCGCGAACACGGCGGAAATTGCGACATCAAGGACCTGTCGCGCGGCGCGAAGGTATATTTCCCGGTCTATGTGGACGGCGCAGGGCTTTCGGTGGGTGACCTGCATTTCAGCCAGGGCGACGGCGAGATCACTTTCTGCGGCGCAATCGAGATGGCAGGCTGGGTGCACATGAAGGTCAGCCTGATCAAGGGCGGCATGGCGCTGTACGGCATCAAGAATCCGGTCTTCAAGCCCAGCCCGATCACCCCGAGCTACAACGATTACCTTATCTTCGAGGGCGTGTCGGTCGACGAGGCGGGCAAGCAGCACTACCTTGATGTTGGTGTCGCCTACCGGCAAGCCTGCCTGAACGCGATCGAGTACCTGAAGAAGTTCGGCTACTCGGGCGCGCAGGCCTATTCGATCCTGGGCACCGCACCGGTGCAGGGCCACATCAGCGGCGTCGTCGACGTCCCCAACGCCTGTGCAACGCTGTGGGTGCCGACACAGATATTCGACTTCGACATCAATCCGACTGCCTCCGGCCCGATCAAGCATCTTGACGGTTCCATCGTGATGCCGTTGTCGCCCGACCTGATCTGAACGGAGCCTTGCGATGCCTACCTATGATTACATGTGCACCGATTGCGGTTCGTTCGAGGCTGTTCGGCGCATCGCCGATCGCGATGCGCCGGCAGTTTGTCCGCAGTGCGGCTTGCAGGCAACGAGGATCATGATTTATGCGCCGTTTCTGGCGGACATGGCGAGCAATGTCCGCGATGCAATGGCGACCAACGAAAAGGCCAGGCACGAACCCAAGATGTCGTCGTCGTACCGTCATCCGAAAGGTTGCGGCTGTTGCAAGACATCGGCCAAGGCGAATGCATCGGCACCGCCAGCCACGAAGTCATTTGCCAATAAGCGACCATGGATGATCAGCCACTAAACGAGCAAATCCAAACAGTTCAAGCCAAACACAGTTCAAGAAAGGGTTCCCATGATTCACGGCGATATTTCCAGCAGCAATGACACCGTCGGTGTGGCGGTTGTCAATTACAAGATGCCCCGGTTGCACACCAAGGCGGAGGTCATCGAGAATGCCCGCGCCATAGGACGCATGATCGAAGGCATGAAGGTCGGGCTGCCGGGCCTGGACCTGGTGATTTTCCCGGAGTACAGCACCCACGGCATCATGTATGACAGTGCCGAGATGTATGAGACAGCCTCGACCGTGCCGGGCGCAGAGACCGAGATATTCGCCGCGGCATGCCGCAAGGCCAAGGTGTGGGGCGTGTTTTCGCTCACCGGTGAGCAGCACGAGGAACACCCGCACAAGGCTCCCTACAACACGCTCATCCTGATGAACGACCAGGGCGAGATCGTGCAGAAATACCGCAAGATCATGCCCTGGGTGCCGATCGAAGGCTGGTACCCCGGCAACTGCACCTATGTTTCGGATGGGCCCAAGGGACTGAAGGTCAGCCTGATCATCTGCGACGACGGCAACTACCCGGAAATCTGGCGCGACTGCGCGATGAAAGGTGCCGAGCTGATCGTGCGCTGCCAGGGTTACATGTATCCGGCCAAGGAACAGCAAATCCTGATCTCCAAGGCCATGGCCTTTGCCAACAACACCTATGTTGCGGTGGCCAACGCGGCCGGTTTTGACGGCGTGTACTCGTACTTCGGCCACTCGGCGGTGATCGGTTTCGACGGACGCACACTGGGCGAATGCGGCGAAGAGGAGATGGGTATCCAGTATGCCGCGCTGTCCAAGAATCTGATCCGCGACTTCCGTAAGAATGGCCAATCCGAAAATCACCTGTTCAAGCTATTGCATCGCGGTTACACCGGCATGATCAATTCGGGCGATGGCGACAAAGGTGTTGCTGATTGCCCGTTCGGGTTCTATGAAAAGTGGATCAGCGATCCCGAGGGTACGCGCGAGATGGTGGAGAAGTTTACGCGTCCCATGGTCGGCACCGAGGAATGCCCGATTCCGGGCATTCCCAACCCCGAAACCGTCCGACACCGCTGAGCGGATTCGTCGCACCGCGGGCAAGCGCCCGCCGATGCGACGAACTCTGGCTGATGGCACGATGCTTGCAAGTCAATAGCACGATGCTTGCATATAAAAATATTGAAGCCGGATGGATAGCCAGGCTGAACCTTGGGTTCGAGCGCAGGGCCGATGCCACCATATTGGTGCATCGATCCCATCTGGGTCCGCTGCGGGTCCAGAAGGCGTTGTATCCGGAGGGCCCCGGCGTTTGCCACACGCTGTTGCTGCATCCGCCGGCGGGTATCGCGGGCGGTGATGACCTGGAGATAGTCGCAGCCGTAGCGGATAGTGCACATGCGCTGTTGACCACCCCGGGCGCCGGAAAATGGTATCGCAGTGCGGGTCCCTGGGCGTCCCAGCGGCTGAACTTCGAGGTGGGCGCAGGAGGCATGCTGGAATGGCTGCCACAGGAAAGCATCGTCTTCGACGGCGCCTTGGTAAACATGCAAACGCGGGTGGCGCTGGCGGAAAAAGCCGGCTTCATCGGATGGGAAATCTTGTGCCTGGGGCGGCGCGCATCCGGCGAACACTTTGCTACCGGGGCAATGAACCTGTCAATCCGGATAGCGCGGGAAGGAAAGCCTATATGGCTGGAACGCGGAATGCTGGAAGGGGGCTCAAAGTTGCTGCAGTCATCCGCCGGATTTGCCGGATACAGCGTCAGCGCGACACTTTTGGCGGTTGGTGCAGGGCTGGACCCCGAACTGTTGGCGGCCTGCAGGAAACTGATTCCGGCGGAACAGGGCGCGCTTCATGGCTTGACGCTGCTGCCGGATGTACTGGTGGCCCGTTACCTCGGGCACTCCGCTGAAGCGGCCCGTGCCTGGATGGCTGCACTGTGGTTTCTGTTGCGCCCGGCCATCGCAGGGCGTGAGGCACTGATGCCGCGCATCTGGAGCACATGATGCTGGAATACATGATGGAGGAAAGATGGAATTGACACCCCGCGAGAAGGACAAACTTCTCATTTTTACCGCAGGTCTGCTCGCCGAACGGCGCAAGGCGCGCGGCCTGAAACTGAATTACCCCGAGGCGGTCGCGTTTATCTCGGCGGCCGTCATGGAAGGTGCACGCGACGGCAAGACTGTTGCCGAGCTGATGAGCTATGGCGGCACGTTGCTGAAACGGGACGAAGTGATGGAGGGCGTGCCGGAGATGATTCCGGATATCCAGGTCGAAGCTACTTTTCCCGACGGAACCAAACTGGTCACCGTGCACAACCCAATCGTATAGGAGTGGAGATGATACCGGGCGAATACAACATAGAACCAGGCGAGATCGAATTGAATGCCGGCCGCAGGGTGGCGCAACTGGCCGTTGCCAACACCGGAGACCGGCCGATCCAGGTGGGTTCGCACTACCATTTCTTCGAGACCAATGATGCGCTGTCATTCGAGCGCGACCTGGCGCGGGGAATGCGGCTCAACATCGCGGCAGGAACCGCGGTGCGTTTCGAGCCGGGCCAGGTGCGCACCATCGAACTGGTGGAACTGGCGGGCGATCGCAGAGTATTCGGCTTTCAGGGCCGTGTCATGGGTGATTTGTGAAAATTGTTAAATCGAAAAGGAGCGAAACAATGAAAATATTTATTGCTGTCCTGGCCATGTTGCTTCCCGCTGTTGCCTGGGCTCACCCCGGCCATGGCGGCAGCGGGTTCATCAGCGGTCTGGCCCATCCTTTCAGCGGGCTGGATCATATTCTGTGCATGCTCGCAGTCGGTGTATGGGCCGCGCGCAATGGCGGTGCTAAAGGCGGGTTCGTGGTGGCGGCATTTCTGGCCGGTATGCTGGCCGGCGGCGTGATCGGCCTGAATGGGATATTGCCTTCCTTCCTCGACTCGGCAGTTGCAGCCAGCGTGCTGGCAGCGGCGCTGCTGGTCACCCTTGCCGTACGCCTGCCCTTGCCGGCACAGGCCGGCGTGGCGGCATTTTTTGCATTGTGGCACGGCATTGCCCACGGTTCGGAACTGCCGGAGATGGCATCCCCCTGGAGCTACGCATGCGGCTTTCTGGCTGCGACAACCGTGTTGCTCGGCAGCGGCCTGATTATCGGCAAACTGTTGCGCAACAGGCAACGGGATCGCTGGCTGGGCGCCGCAATGGCGGCACTGGCCGCTACCCTGTTCTGGGCATGATGCCGTGGTAAAGATATCCCGTCAGGCTTATGTCGAGATGTTCGGCCCCACTGTGGGCGACCGCGTGCGGCTTGCCGATACCGAACTGTGGATAGAGGTGGAGAAAGATTTCACCATCTATGGCGAGGAAGTGAAGTTCGGCGGCGGCAAGGTGATCAGGGACGGCATGGGGCAGGGCCAGCTTCGTGCCTGCGACGTGGCCGATACGGTCATCACCAACGCGCTGATCGTCGACGCCGTCACCGGCATCATCAAGGCCGATCTGGGCATCAAGGAAGGCCGTATCTGGGCGATCGGCAAGGCGGGCAATCCCGATGTCCAGCCCGGTGTGACCATTCCCATCGGTGCCGGCACCGAGATCATCGCGGGGGAGGGTATGATCGTCACCGCGGGGGGAATCGACAGTCATATCCATTTCATCTGCCCGCAACAGATCGATGAAGCATTGACCTCCGGTATCACCACGATGCTGGGCGGTGGCACCGGACCGGCCACCGGCACCTATGCCACCACCTGCACACCGGGTCCCTGGCATATCCATTCCATGCTGCAGGCGGCGGAAGCCTTTCCGATGAATCTGGGATTTCTCGGCAAGGGCAATGTCTCCCTGCCGGATCCGGCAAGGGAGCAGGTCGAAGCCGGTGCGATCGGCCTCAAGCTCCACGAGGATTGGGGAACCACGCCTGCCGCAATCGACAACTGCCTGACCGTCGCGGATGAAATGGATGTGCAGGTGGCGATCCATACCGACACGCTCAATGAATCCGGTTTTGTCGAGACGACGCTGGATGCATTCAAGGGACGCACCATCCATACCTACCATACCGAAGGGGCGGGGGGCGGGCATGCGCCCGACATCATCAAGGCGGTGGGATCGAAAAACGTCCTGCCGTCCTCCACCAATCCGACCCGGCCCTACACGGTGAACACCATCGACGAGCATCTCGACATGCTGATGGTTTGCCACCACCTCGATGCCTCGATTGCGGAGGATGTGGCATTTGCCGAATCGCGTATCCGGCGCGAGACGATCGCCGCCGAGGATATCCTGCACGATCTTGGTGCATTCTCGATGATGTCGTCCGATTCTCAGGCCATGGGGCGGGTCGGTGAGGTCGTCATCCGCACCTGGCAGACCGCGCACAAGATGAAGGTGCAGCGCGGCGCACTGAAAGAGGACAGCGCGCGCAACGACAATTTCAGGATCAAGCGCTATATCGCCAAGTACACCATCAACCCGGCCATCACGCACGGCATCAGCCATGTGGTCGGTTCGATAGAAGTCGGCAAGCTGGCCGACCTGGTGCTGTGGAAACCGGCCTTCTTTGGCGTCAAACCCAGCCTGATCGTCAAGGGCGGGATGATTGCCTCCGCCGCGATGGGCGATCCGAATGCCTCGATCCCGACCCCGCAACCCGTGCATTACCGCCCGATGTTCGGCAGTTTCGGTTCGGCCCTGAAAAAATCCTTCACTTTTGTTTCCGCGGCGGCACTGCAAAACGAGGCGGTGATGGGGTTGGGCCTCGCAAAAACACTGATCGCGGTAAAGAACACCCGCAAGGTGACCAAGGCAGACATGCTGCATAACAGTGCCATGCCGCACATCGATGTGGATAGCGAAACCTATGCGGTGCGCGCCGACGGGGAATTGCTGGTGTGCGAGCCGGCCTCCGTCCTGCCGATGGCGCAGAAGTATTTCCTGTTCTAGCCATGCTGCTGATCGAAAAAAAAGCATCGCCTGATGCTGTCGCGACAGAGAAGCTGGTGCTGCTGTTCGAACACCGCTGCAAAACCCGGCTGCGCACCAGGCTTGAAAACGGCGAGGAGGCGGGCATCTTTCTGGAGCGCGGCACGGTGCTGCGCGGCGGTGACCTGCTACAGGCGAATGATGGACGCATCGTGGCGGTGGCGGCAGCGCCCGAGGCGGTGATGGAAGTTCGCAGCGGCGATCCGCTGGCCCTTGCGCGGGCTGCCTACCACCTTGGCAACCGGCATGTGGCGGTGCAATTGGCGCCGGGTATGTTGCGCTTCGCAAAAGATCATGTGCTGGGCGAGATGGTCAGCGGTCTGGGACTTGATGTCACCGAAGTGCTGGCGCCATTCGAACCCGAGAGCGGCGCCTATGGCGGACACGGCGGCCATGGCCACAGTGCCGATGGCGAGGGGCGCGGAGCGCGCATCCACGACATGATGCTGAAGCAGCGTGCGCCATGAGCAGCGCATTGATCCGTTTGATGCAACTGTCCAGCCCGATCCTGCCGGTTGGAGCCTATACCTATTCGCAGGGACTGGAATGGGCGGTGGAGACCGGCGCCGTCAACAGCGAAGCATCCGCGATGGCCTGGATAACGGATTGCCTGGAATTCGGCAGCGCCCGATTCGAGGCGGTTTATCTGGCGCACATGATCAAGTCGTGGCAGTTGCAGGACGTGCAGCGGCTGGTCGAACTGGACGCGGAGTTTATTGCCAGCCGGGAAACCGCCGAGTTGCGTGCCGAGACACTGCAGATGGGATATTCCCTGACACGACTGCTGGTGGATCTCGATGATTTTCCGACGCAGCAGCTCGCTGCTTTTCACGAACCCGCTTTTCCGCTGGCCTGGAGTTGTGCCGCCGCCGCCTGGGCTATCCCGGTCGAGGATGCACTATCCGGATATCTGTGGGCCTGGGCGGAGAATCAGGTCATGGCGGCAGTCAAGGCGGTGCCGTTCGGACAAACCGCGGGACAGCGTCTGCTGCTGCAACTGGGGCGTCGCTTGCCGCTACTGGCAGGCGAAGCCCGGCAGACGCCAATCGAACTTGCCTGCAACTATCTGCCGGGATTTTCCATCGCCAGCAGCTGTCACGAAACCCAATACACGAGAATATTCAGATCATGACCCAACGTTCACAACCCTTGCGCGTCGGTATCGGCGGCCCGGTGGGCTCCGGCAAAACAGCGCTGACCCTCGCCCTGTGTCTCGCCCTGCGCGACAAATACAACATCGCCGTCATCACCAACGATATCTATACGGAGGAGGATGCACAGTTCCTGGTACGCAACGAAGCCCTGACGCCCGAGCGCATCATCGGGGTCGAAACCGGTGGCTGCCCGCATACTGCCATCCGCGAGGATGCCAGCATCAACCTGGAAGCGGTGGATCGCCTCAACAAGCGCTTTACTGATCTGGATGTGATCTTCGTGGAAAGCGGCGGCGACAACCTGGCTGCTACCTTCAGCCCGGAGCTGTCCGACCTCACCCTCTATGTCATCGATGTCGCCGCGGGCGAAAAGATCCCGCGCAAAGGCGGCCCCGGCATTACCAAGTCGGACCTGCTGGTGATCAACAAGATCGACCTGGCACCCATGGTGGGCGCATCGCTTGAAGTCATGGATCAGGACACGAAAAGGATGCGCGGTGAGCGACCGTACATTTTCTCGAACATGAAAATCGGCACCGGGCTCCGGGAAATAATCAGCTTTATCGAAAAGCAGGGCATGTTATGAACCTGCCGCATAATTTGCCCACTTCATTGCTAAACGAAACCCGATGAAGTTGAACGGCGACAGCCACACCGGCAATGACAATGCCGTCCAGAATGTGTTCAAGGTACGCAGGGACTACAACACATGGATATCCAATGAAACCCTTGAAGACTATGCATTGCGATTCACGCCGCGCAGCTACCGCAAGTGGCCGGAATGGCAGGTCGCCAACACGGCATTCAGTTCGGCCTCTTTCCTGGTGCTGGAGGCGATCGGCGCCACGCTGCTGGTCGATTGCGGTTTCGTCAATGCCGCGCTCGCCATTCTGTTCACCGGATTGGTCATCTTTCTGGCAAGCCTGCCATTGAGTCGTTACTCCGCCCTGTGCGGCCTGGATATGGATCTGCTGACGCGCGGCTCCGGCTTCGGTTACCTGGGTTCCACGATCACATCCCTCATTTATGCCGCATTCACATTTATTTTCTTCGCACTCGAAGCGGCCATCATGGCCTCTGCGCTGAATCTTGCCTTCAATATTCCGGTGGCATGGGGCTACCTGATCTGCGCCATCGTGGTGATCCCGCTTGTGACCCGGGGCATCACCGCAATCAGCCGTCTGCAAACCCTGACCCAGCCCATCTGGCTGGTGATGCTGTTCCTGCCCTACGTATATCTGCTGGTATACAGGCCCCAGGATATGGCCGGACTGGTGGGCTTTAGTGGGCAGGACGAGAACGGGAGCGGATTCGATATTCGCCTGTTCAGTTCAGCCGTAACCGTAGCGATGGCGATCATTGCCCAGATGGGCGAACAGGCGGATTACCTGCGCTTCATGCCTGAACGCACCCGGCAGAACCGGCGCCGCTGGTTGATCGGCGTTCTGGTCGGTGGCACGGGGTGGCTGGTCCTGAGTGTCGTCAAAATGCTGGGCGGTATCGTGCTGGCCTATTTGGCCATCCGGCACGGTGTACCGGAGCAACTGGCGGTGAATCCGACCCAGATGTATCTTGCGGCCTACAGTAGTTATGTGTTTCCGGATATAGGCTGGGCGGTGGCCGCGACCGCAACGTTCGTGATCATTTCGCAGCTGAAAATCAATGTCACCAACGCCTATGCCGGTTCCCTGGCATGGTCAAACTTTTTTTCCCGTCTGACTCACAGCCACCCCGGGCGGGTAGTCTGGGTTGTGTTCAATACACTGATCGCACTCATGCTCATGGAGCTGGATCTGCTGCAGGTAATGGGCCGGGTACTGGGGCTTTATTCCAACGTGGCGGTAGCCTGGATGATGTCCGTGGTGGCGGATCTGGTGATCAACAAACCCCTTGGCTTATCCCCCCCGGGTATCGAATTCCGCCGCGCCTATCTTTACGATATCAATCCGGTGGGTTTCGGTGCGATGGGCATCGCATCGGCGCTGTCGATATCGGACTATCTGGGGCTGTTCGGCCAGGAAGCGCAACCTTTCGCGATATTCATTGCCCTCGGCTTGCCGCTGATCCTGTCGCCACTTTTCGCATGGTTCACCAAAGGCCGGTATTACATTGCCCGTCAGCCGGAACCGCTCAAAACAGTACCGGGCGCAACGGCACATACATGCTGCATCTGCGCAACGGATTTCGAGGCCGAGGACATGTCGCACTGCCCGGCCTATAAAGGGAGCATCTGTTCCCTGTGCTGCACGCTGGATGCCCGATGTCATGATCTGTGCAAACCGCAGGCTCGTCTTACGGAACAATGGGCTGCCATGCTGGGACGACTACTGCCCGCTTCCCTGAAGCCTTATCTGGCAGCGGGGCTCGGTCAATATCTGCTGTTGATGGCTGGATTCATCTCGATACTAGGACTGTTGATCGGCTTGCTTTACTACCAGGAAAGCCTGACGCTGAATGCAGGCGACTCCGTGCTGCTGAAGCATTTGCGCGACGTGTTCGTGCGCATCGCGGCGGGCCTGCTTCTGGTATCCGGTGTCATCGCCTGGTGGATGGTGCTGGCCAACAAGAGCCGGAAGGTTGCCCAGGAAGAAGCAAATTATCAGACCCAGCTGCTGGTGCAGGAAATCGACTCCCATTACCGTACCGACCAGCTTCTGCAGCAGGCGAAATTGACCGCCGATCAGGCAAACCAGGCCAAAAGCCGCTACATCATGACAATCAGTCATGAACTGCGCACACCGCTGAACAGCATCCTTGGCTATGCCCAGATACTGGATGGCGACGAGGCCATCCCCGGCAACCGGCGCCAGGCAGTCAGCGTGATCCGCAGAAGCGGCGATCACCTGCTGTCCCTGATCGAGGGCACACTGGATATCGCGCGCATTGAAGGCGGCAAGGTGAAGCTGGATATCAAACCGTTATGTTTTCCAGACTTCGTGCAGCAGATCGTCAGCATGTTCGAACTGCAGGCGCGCAACAAGGGTATCGATTTCGGTTACCGGACCACGGGCGATTTGCCGACCCTGGTGCGCGCTGATGAAAGAAGGTTGCGCCAGATACTGATCAATATTCTGGGCAATGCGGTGAAGTTCACTGCCCGCGGCGGCGTGGTGTGCAACCTCAAGTATCAGAGCGAGATGGCCACATTCGAGATCGAGGATACCGGACCCGGCATTGCGCCGGAAGAACTGGAGCGTGTCTTTGAGCCCTTTGCCCGCGGCAGTGCGGCCCACATCGGCGCGACAGGAGGCACGGGGCTCGGGCTTACCATCGCCAAAATGCTCACCGATCTGATGGGGGGAGAACTCACCGTGGAGAGCCCTCCGGGTAAAGGCTGCCGCTTTCGCGTACGCCTGTTTTTGCCGCACATCCAGTCGGTTCAGACGGTTCAGGGCAGTTCCCGGGTCAGGTACATCGGCTATGTCGGTGTGCGTCGCCGCATCATGATTGTCGACAATGAGAAAACCGACCGGGATCTATTGGTAAGCATCCTGGAGCCGCTCGGATTTCATCTGGTTCAGGTTGCTTCCGGCCAGGAATGTCTGGACCTGATCCGGAGTTTCTGCCCGCATTTGATTTTCATGGATCTCGCCATGCCGGGCATCGACGGATGGGAGACCATACTGCGCATTCGCCAGGGTGGATTGACTGACGGCGAGATCGCGATTATTTCTGCCAACGCATTTGAAAAGGATGCAGGCAACGATGTGGGCGTTCCCATCGGGAACTTTATTACCAAACCGGTGAATGTACATGAACTGATGGCCTGGATAGGCGAGCATCTGGGCCTGGAATGGGTGACAGTTGAGGCATCACCTGTTGTTATCGCCACGCCAATGAAAACACAATATCCACCCGACGAAAACTTGCATAGCCTGGTCGAGCAGATCGAGCTCGGCTATGTGCGGGGGATACTCAACAAGCTGGATGAAATCGAGAAGATTGATTTGGCCCATGGAGAATTTGTCGACCAAATGCGTCAACTGGCCAATCAGTTTCAGTTCGGCACCATGAAAGAAATCTTGCGCAAAGGTCTCGATGAGGGCGGTTATGAAACATTTTGACAGTGCAAACCGGGATGTCGTCCTGATTGTTGATGATGTGCCGGAAAACCTTTCCCTGCTCCATGATGCGCTCGACGAGGCCGGTTATGCCGTGCTGGTGGCCACCAACGGGGAAGATGCCCTGCAGCGGGCTCGAAAAAGCAGACCGGATGTGATTCTTCTGGATGCGCTTATGCCGGGAATTGACGGTTTTGAAGTGGCAAAAAGAATGAAGGCCGATTTTGCCACCCAGCATATCCCGATAATCTTCATGACCGGTCTGACTGAAACCGAACATGTGGTGGCCGCCTTCGCAAGCGGTGGAGCAGATTACGTCACCAAACCCATCAAGCCGCAGGAGGTGCTGGCCCGTATTACCGCGCATATGCAAAATGCACGTCAGATGAAACAGGCCAGATCTGCCCTGGATGATTACGGGCAGGCTACGGTAGTGGTACGCGAGACTGATGGCCGTATGATCTGGCAAACGCCCAAGGCGCGCAAACTGCTCCAGGCATATTTCGATATTGAAAACGAGCATATCCACCCGGATTTGCTGCCCTGGGTAATGAAAGCCCGGCAGGCCGGCCTGGAGGGACGCGAACCGCCGGTAGTCGTAGTCAAGGAATCCAGGAGGCTGCTTGCCAGTCTGCAAAACCTTGAAAGCCAGGGGCATGACGGGGAATTGCTGATCGTGCTAAGAGAAGAAAGTCATGCTTCAGTTGTCGAGGCGCTCATCACCAACTTCCAACTGACTGCGCGTGAAGCAGAGGTGCTTTATTGGGTGATCTATGGCAAGACCAACCGCGACATAGGGGAAATCCTGGATAGCAGTCACCGGACGGTGAACAAGCACCTGGAGCACGTATTTGAAAAACTCGGTGTTGAAACCCGCACCGCAGCCGCAGCCCTGGCGATGCAAAAGGCGCGCATCGTGCCGTCTAATGCTTGATAGACAAACATCCCACCTGTTCCCTGTTAATATGCGCGCCGTTACGGCAGGACGTCCCCGGTTTATTCAGCGGACTGCGCTGAAATTATCAGAGGGATACCGGGTGATTTCCCAGTGAATCCGGTGGCAATTGACGCAAATATTCAGTTGGTCACCCCTCCGTATCGATAGCGCAACTGAAATCCATAATCAACGAAACTAAATTATTGCTTGCCAGTCTGATACCGGTATTTTCAAACTGGATGCACCCCAAAAATTTTTGACAGGAGTTTTACATGCTGAAAAATGCAGTAACCGGATTCACGTTAATTGTTTCAATGTTCATTGCGGGAACTGCATTGGCCGCAGAAACGCCGACACTGCACCAAATTTATCAAGCGGCCCAGTCAGGCCGTCTCAATGATGCGCAGGGCATGATAAACCAGGTGCTCAAGGAACATCCCGACAGCGCCAAGGCGCATTATGTGGACGCCGAGATACTGGCGAAAACCGGCCACCTGAACCAGGCCAGGGAAGAACTGAATAATGCCGAGCGGCTGGCGCCCGGCTTGGCGTTTGCCAGCCCGCAAGCGTTGCAAAATCTCAAGGCGATGGTTTCCACAACGCATGCCGGTTTGTTGACCGCCAACCAGCCGGCCCAGCCGGCATTCCCCTGGGGTTGGCTGATCCTGGGCATCGCTGCAATCGCCATTATTACTTTTATGATGCGTTCATTCGCCCGCCCCAGCTATGCGTCTGCCGGTTATCCGGGTGGTTTACAACCGGGCATGTCGCCGGGCTATATGCCCGGCGGAGCAGGTGGCTATGCCCCTGCAGCGCCCGGTATGGGTTCCGGAATCATGTCCGGTTTGGCAACGGGCGCAGCAATGGGCGTGGGAATGGTGGCCGGTGAAGAACTGGTCCATCATTTCATGGATGGAAATAATGGCGGCTCCAGCGTGATGCCCCAGGCGCAACCGATGAACGACAATATGGGCGGTTCGGATTTCGGGATTGCCGACAATTCTTCCTGGGATGACAATTCCACCATCGCAGATATATCTGGCGGGGATGACTGGACCTGAATTGCCAACCATTAAATGCGAAAAAGCCATTCCAGCCGGTTTGGCTTTTTCATTCCAAAATCAGGCAGGATAACCAGAGAACCTTGGGTTTGCGTTGCCGGGACATTTCCCCGCCCCAGATGTAGCGCAGCAATTCATTGCGGACGGACACTTGCTAGGGGCAGGAAAATTTGCAGCACATCGGCTAATCTGCATCCATTCCTGTTCCATAATGTGCAATTCCCTGATATTATGCGCGGCCTTGAAGGAATGCAGTTACAGAATGCATTCCTGAAAGAGAGTAATTCTCAGTTTTGCTGCTTAAGTTGCAACGCAATTGAAATGAGATAGGCAGGCAATTCCCCTAATACAGGAATTAAAATCAGGCGAGCCGGTGCATGCTACCGCTCAACTGAAGCAACAATAGTGCGCGCCCGTAGCTCAGCTGGATAGAGTACTTGGCTACGAACCAAGGGGTCGGGCGTTCGAATCGCTCCGGGCGCACCA
>Ga0307375_10000493_pt1 | contig 49700 bp, 37 predicted proteins | sample TR1MG_FD_202531 | JGI IMG/M metagenome (GOLD analysis project Ga0307375, IMG submission 202531) | Soil microbial communities from Risofladan, Vaasa, Finland - TR-1 | ecosystem: Environmental > Terrestrial > Soil > Coastal area > Acid sulfate soil | place: Finland: Risofladan, Vaasa | collected...
ATTGACCGGCTTCACCTCGGGCATGGTACCGCCGCCCACGTACATGTGAAGCACCGTCAAGTTGCCAAGCATGTCCGAAAAGAGATAGTCGAGGTCCGACCGGCTTGCAACGGAAGCGAGGAACGGCTTGTAAGCCTTCTCGGCAGCCGCCAAGTTGAGCCCGTTGAAATGAGGGTTGTAGAAGAAGTCGCGCTCGATGCGCCAAACCTCGCGATACATCTGGTCCCACTCGGCGCGCGGAACGACATAAACCTCCATGTCGGCCGTTTTGAGCAGGCCTTCTCCGGGCTTGGGCGGCTTATCGGCGGCACCAATGAACCACTTGTCGCCTTGCCGATAGAGCATCTTTTCGCCATTGAAGGAGAGCACGAAGGAACGAACATCATCCAACAGCTTTTCTGTCTTACGCTTCTTCAAGTCGAAACGCTGGACAGTGAGCACAGGTGGGCCATTGTCAGGATCGAGCCGCGGTCCTTCGAGTAGATAGACGTCACCTTCTTTGCCCGTATAGAGACCCTTGAAATTCTTCGGCGGAATTGGAAGGGCGAGGATGCGCTGGCCGATGTTGTCGAAGTCGATGGTGACCTTGACCGGCACCTTCGGCTCCTTTTCTTTCTCTTTGTCCTTAGCCTGATCGGCGGAAGCCGCGGGCTTGGTCTCTTTCGCCGCATCAATCTTCTCTTCATCGCTCTCTGGAGCGAGCGGCGAAGGCAGATCCTTCCGCAGGACGGTGATGTAGACGCCTCGCGTGACGGGACGGTCAATGCTGCTCATGTCGAGCCAACCCGTCGAGAGGCCCATGTCGGTGCTGGCGGTGAAATACAGATATTTACCGCCCTTGTCGAAGCTGGGATACAACGCATCGCTCATGCCGTCGGTGAGCTGAGTGGCCTTGTGATCTTCAAGCGAATAGACGAAGACAGCATGCTGGTGATTGACCAGTTGCTTCGTGTATGCGAGCCAGCGGCTGTCCGGCGACCACACTACGTCGTACTCGTAGGCGGGCGTGTCAAACATATCGGTGTCGACTTTGACTGGCGTCGGGTGATCGAGATCGACATACCAGAGATTCAGACGCTTGTCGCTATAGGCAATCTTCTTGCTATCGGGCGACCAGGTCGGCGTGTAGAAGAATGACGGCGGCTGTCCCAGGTCAATCTTCTTCGGAGTTCCCATGCCATCCTGATTGCTGATGTACAGCGCATACTCACCCGATTCGTCCGAGAAGTAAGCAATGGATTTCCCGTCCGGCGACCATGCAGGCTCGCGGTCGGCAGCACCGGGGCTGTGCGTGATGTTGCGGATGTCCCCCTTCTCCGCAGGCACGGTGAGGACTTCCCCGTGAGCTTCAAAAACCGCGCGCTGTCCCGTGGGAGAAATGCCGAAGTTGAGGATTTGTTTTTCTACTTTCTCAAAATGCGGCGCCACCTGCGGCATGTCACCGGCAACGCGAACGTGCACTTCTTTGGTCGCGCCGGTGCCCAGGTCATAGAGGTGGAGCGATCCAAGCTGTTCGTAGATGATGACGCCCGGCCCGGCGGAAGCAGACTTGAAGTCGAAGCCGTCATTCTTGACGAGCTGCTTCACTTCCTTCGTCTTTGTGTCATAGGAAAAGAGCGTGACTGGACCACTGCGGTCGGAGAGGAAGTAAATTTTGTCGCCGATCCACATGGGGTTAAAGTCGTTGGAGTTGTCGCGCGGTACATCGACGACACTGGAGTCAGCGAGACTCGCGATCCAGATGGGCGATGTCAGGCCGCCGCGATAATGCTTAATAGCGATGTAATTCGGGCCAGCTCCCAAACGGCGGTTCCAGCGTGGAACGTATGCGAGATGCGAGCCATCCGGAGAGTAGGAGGCTTCGACTCCCATCGGCAGCGGGATTTCGGTGGGAAACCCGCCAGTAATGGGAACAGTGAACAGCTTTTCAAATCGCGAGTAGCTATTGCTGGTTGAGCGGAAGAGAACGCTCTTGCCATCGAGAGTCCAGCCAAGAGCAACGTCCGTGCCGGGATGGTACGTAAGGCGGCGCGGCTCTCCACCCTGCGATGAGACAACGTAAACATCCTGGTTTCCGTCATAGTCGCCTGTATAGGCAACCATCGATCCATCGGGTGAGAAGACCGGACCGCTTTCCAGACCCGTGCCGGCCACCAGGCGATGGGCATCGCCGCCATTGCGGTCAACAATCCATATCTCACCACCATAGTTGAAAGCGATTTGTGTTTTGCTGACGGTGGGGTTCTGCATCAGGAGGGGTTTCGACTCCTGTCCGAGGCAGGCGGCAGCAAAGAGCAAGAAAAATGCAAACAAGACGAAGCGTATCTTCATGGGCACATGTCTCCCTGAACGTTGCACTGATGTGAAGGATGGAAACGGGCGGCAAGGATCGAAGCATCTTTCAGACGCCGCAAAGGTGAAAAGGGACACTGGGCAAAACTCCCGAAACACTGCTTTCGTCGCTCGCCGAAACAACGAAGCAGCAGCACACATCTTGGTTCATCGATGTCACCACGCACCCGCGTGGCCGAGGAAAGACGACAGCCCAGCCTAAAACAACCGGCAATATCCGAATTCTGGAACGATAGGACAGTCGTGATGAGATGCCAAGCCGAAAATTCAAACCGACCCTGACGGGGCCTGTAACCGAATTCCGACACGAAACGGCCCGTCTTTCTATTGACTCGCGTGAAAGTACAAAGGTAAGCACCAAATTTCAAGACATCAATGCACTGGTTGCAGTAGCATATATCTACTTGCGAATCCATGTGCTTGGGTTTGCCCATTCCCGACAATTCAACCGGCAGTGCGAACACGTTTCGCATCTGCGAGTGAACCAGCTTTTTCTCACAAGCTAAGGAGTGTCTGAATGCGCAAAGCAGCGGTTGTAATGCTGGCTGTACTGACGTTGACAGGGCTGTCGCTTGCTGATGGCGGGCAACAATCCACTAGTAGCAAGAATCAGTCTGCCAACCAGAAATCGGGGTGGGAGTACCCGGTCATCAAGGATGAAGGCCCGGCCTGGCCCATGCCACACGCCGCCGTGCAACCGGCAAAGGGAAAGATATACAAAGTGCTCGTCGACCTGACACAGATGCCGAAGGATCCCAAGCAGCCTTTGCTCGGCCTGTTTCATGCCTCCAGAACGCTGAATGTCTTTTCCACGCTTGGCGTGCCCCCGAAGAACATTAGAATGGTGGCAGTTTTCCATGGACCCGCAAGCATCGCAGCCATGGACAACGCAGTCTACAAAGCCAAGTTCGGCGTGGATAACCCGAACACAAAGATCATTGCGGAACTAAAGGCAGCTGGAGTTCACCTCTTCCTCTGCGGGCAGGCGTTGCATCAACTTCATTTCGATGAAAAAGACGTACAGCCTCCGGTCCAGGTGGCTACTGCGGCGGTGGTGGTGATGGTGGTGTACCAGAACGACGGCTACGCGCTGATGCCCTTTTAGTACGCAGTCGCCTGAACTTGCTCGATAAGGAGGGCGGATGCTTCGAAGACTAGTGGTTTGCTCTCTCGCGTTGGTCGCATTGGGATTGATGACAGCTCAAGCGCAAGTCATGGGAAAAATAGAGCGCGAGGCGCCGAAGTTATGGCCACCCTGGAGTCAATCCCCCTCCAACGGATTCAACTTCACGGTCCCCCAGATAGATAACGTCCCCGATCTGCACGGCGATATCGTTGACCCGCAACTTGTCGTGTTTTTCGCCGGGAACCAGTTCATGGCGACGGCAGAACTCATGGATGCTTTTCGTCTGGAACACCCAGACGTGCGGCGTATCTACTGGGAGACACTGCCGCCCGGGATTCTTGCCAGGCAGATCGAGGAGGGCGCGATAGTCATCGGCAACCTGCGAATCGCTATCACGCCGGACATCTACACGGCAGGCGGAAAGCGCATTCGCCAGTTCGAAGAACAAAAGCGATTCGACCGGGTAGAGCAGTACGCCCAGAATCGACTGGCCATCATGGTGCGAAAAGGTAATCCGAAGAAGGTGCTTTCGCTCAACGACCTGGGACGTGATGACGTGCGCGTCTCCATGCCAAACCCTGCATGGGAAGGAGTCGCTGCTCTCATCACGAATTCATACAAAAATGCGGGCGGTGAACAACTGGTCGACCGTATCATGCAGGAAAAGGTAAAAGATGGAACCACTTTCCTCACCCATATCCATCATCGGCAAACTCCTCTGCGCATCATGATGGGGGAATCCGACGCGGGAGTCGTGTGGTACACGGAAGCACAGTTCCAGAAGATGATCGGCAATCCGATCGATTTCGTGGAGATTCCGGCCAAGCAGAACATGACCGGAATGTATTTCGCGGGACTCTTCAAGAACGCGCCTCACGCGCAGGCTGCACGTGAGTTCATGGATTTCCTGATGAGCGAAAAAGCCCAGGCGATCTTCCGGAAGTACGGCTTTTTGCCGCCGGCGAAGTAAACTCTTTGCCGGCACTCGGTCCGAGAACGAACGCATGAGAAAGCTCAACGTTGTATTTGGTGTGGTCGCAGCAACAGGCGTCGCCGGTTGGTTGATGACACTGTTTCTCGCCATGTATTGGATGCCGCGCCCAGCGAAGCGTCCGGTGACGGACCAAGTACCAGTGGCGACGTTTGCGCCCCCCACTCCTCAATCCGCCCCTCCCGACATACGTGACGCCGTCATGCTCGGCTACAACATCATGAAGCATACGGACAAGTACGCGCCGAAATATGTGGGCAATAAGCTGAGCTGCACTAATTGCCACTTCGACGGAGGGTTGTCAAAGCGAAGCATCTCTCTCGTCGGTGTCGCGGCATCGTACCCGAAATTCCGGACGCGTACGAACTATGCGACTGACCTCGTGTCACGCACCAATGAGTGTTTCGAGCGCAGTCTGAACGGCCACGCTCTGCCCGTCGACAGTCACGAAATGCAAGCGCTGATGACCTATTTTGCGTGGATATCCAAGGACATTCCCATCTATAGCAAGATGCCTTGGCTTGGTCAGAAGAAAATCAAGAGCGAGCACACGCCTGATGCCGTTGCGGGAGAAACGGTTTACCTCAGCCGATGCGCCGCATGTCACGGAGGTAGTGGTCAGGGGACGGGCCAGGGACCGGCGGTATGGGGAGCGCAGTCGTACAACGACGGTGCGGGCATGGCAAAGGTCGATAACCTTGCATCTTTCGTCCGAGGCAACATGCCGTGGCTCACCGCCAATCTCACCGACGAACAGTCGCTTGACGTGGCTGCATACGTGGACGCTCAGCCCCGTCCTCACTTCCAAAAGAAACGGTGACGCAACGGTTGTAGCCGCGCGTCACCGATCAACATCGAATTGTGTTGCCGCTAGATTCGTTCAAGAACGGCCTTGAGGTACGTCCAGAATGTTTCGACCGACGGTAGCTCCACGCGTTCATTGGGGCTGTGAGGATCGACAATCTGGGGACCGAACGATGCCATCTGCATGCCGGGATACTTTTCGCCGATCACGCCGCACTCCAGTCCAGCGTGCATGGCAACCAGCCTGGTCGGCTCGCCGAAGACATCCTGATACACGGCCTGTAGCTTTTTGACGATTTCACTCGTCGGCTCCGGCTTCCATCCGGGATATCCGCCAGAGTGATCCACATCGAATCCGCCCAGACGGCAGACAGTTGCAACCATGCGAGCGGCGGCCTGTTTGCTGCTCTCAATGGCGCTGCGCTGGCTCGATCCGATTTCCACTTCGTCGCCCTTCACGGATATCGTCGCAAGGTTTGTGGACGTCTGCACAAGTCCCGGAATGTCGGGACTCATAGCGAGTACGCCATGATGCAGGCTCGCAAGAACATCAACCACCTTTACAACATCCGCCGCGTCGAGCACCTGCGCCGGTCGCGCAACACTGTCCACCGCAATCTGCAATCCGGGATCGAATCCACCGAGGTCAACACGATTCTCAGTTTCCAGCGTAGCGACCAGTGACTTTAATTCCTTCTCTTTCGCGCCATCGACAAGAACCACGGCTGTCGCTTCGCGAGGAATTACGTTGCGCGCGCTTCCGCCTTTGATGTCGGCGACTTCCATCGGAACGCGATCCAACAACGTTTGCAGCACGCGGCCAAGAATGCGAATGGCGTTGCCGCGACCCTGGTGGATGTCGACACCCGAGTGTCCGCCCTTCAAGCCGGAAACCTTGATCCGAAAAGCAGCGCCGTACTTTGGAGCGCACAGTGTTACTTTCCGGTGCGCAGTCGTATTGAGACCGCCGGAACATCCGATGCAGATGGTTCCCTTCTCTTCTCCGTCGAGGTTGAGGAAGTACTTGGACTTAAGTATCCCCGGAGGAAATTCCGCCGCCCCAGTCAGGCCCGTTTCCTCATCGATTGTGAATACAAACTCGAGCGGACCGTGAGCGATATCCGTGCTTTCCATTACCGCAAGGCCCGCTGCAACACCAACACCGTTGTCCGCGCCCAAAGTCGTTCCATCGGCCTTAAGCCAGTCACCATCGCGCACAAGGCGGATCGGGTCTGTGTCAAAGTTGTGCGCCGTGCCCTCGTTCTTCTCGCACACCATGTCAAGGTGACCCTGCAACAGAGCCATTGGCGCATTTTCGCGGCCAGGATGTGCCGGCTTGCGAATCACAATGTTGCCGACGGCATCCGAGGTCGCCGCAAGGCCGAGCCGCGCAGCTTGCGCAAGGACATACTCGCGCGCTTTCGCCTCCTTGGTGGAAGCCCGTGGAATGGATGCCAACCTATCAAAGTGCTTCCACAGCGTTTTAGGCTCAAGGTTTTCCAGTGCTGGGTTCATGGAACGCTCCGTGACGAATGAAATAGACAAACCATCCTACAGCGCGGAAGCAAATCGCGCGACTACCTCGCACCGCAAACCGCAGCCGGAATCTACTCCCGGGAACGGAAGCTGAGACGCGGCGCGAAGGCGTAGGTCAGTTGCACAAGAGCGAACTTTGTCACTCGCCACCACGGAACTGGATGATCTTGCGGCGGTCGCGTTTCGATGGTCTGCTTTCCGGCGCCGGGGTGAAATTCATCATCGTTCTGCGCTCTTCGGCCACCTTCAGCCTCAATTCGCGACTCGCCTCGGTTTCGCGATAGAGCGTTTGGGCCACCGACGCCGGGCCGCGCACCTCGCTGAGCAGAAGGACCTCTACCTGAAAATCGCCACTATCATTCGTGATCTGTAGCATTTCACCAACGCGAATTTCACGGGCGGGTTTGACTGGTTGATTTTTAAATTGAATTCTGCCGAGTTCACAGGCTCGGGCGGCCAAGGCTCTCGTCTTGAAGAACCTGGCGGCCCAGAGCCATTTGTCCGTTCGTACGCTGGCCATAACCTACCTGTAAGTGAGGAAAATGCAGTGTACATCAGTGTCGCACGATTCAATCGGACGAAGGTCAAATTGTGAAACTCGACGGACGAGGAGCAATTCTGTCGATTAGGCAAGAAACAGGCCAGTAACCAGGAAGTAAAGTTTGGTGTTTTACTTCTGGTTACTGGCCGGTGGCAAGGGTGACAACACAAATTACTGAAAAGTAACTAGCGGGCCGCAGTGGAACTCGGGGACGAAGTTTTACTGTTCCTCATGGCGTCGAGGCGCCAGCCGAACTCCTGCACGAGGTGCGGACTGCCGCCCACGTTTTCGAATGCGAGCTTGCCATTGTTATCCACAAACCAGGTGGTTGGGGTGCCCCTGATGCCGGCCAATTGTGAATATTCGTAGCCGCGCAGCACCGGAACCGTGTAATGTTTCGCGGTCAAGATGCTCTGCACCACCGAGTTCGGCGTGGCGCGCACATCTATGGAGATGGTCAGAATCACAACGTTAGGGTCATTTTTGTACTTATCGTAGAAGCGTTGGATCGCGGGAAACTCCGCGAGACAGGGCCCTCACCAGGTCGCCCAGTAGTTGATGACAAGCAGCTTGCCCTTCAACTCCTTGGACGAGACCTCCTTTCCGTCCAGCGATGCCAGCGTAAACGGTATGATCGGTTTTTCCGGGTTCAGGCGGGTCGCAAGAACTATCTTTTTCCGGCGTGCAGCGTCCTTGGCCAGGAAAGGAGTCATATAAGCATCCAGCCCGGCCTGGCTGCCGTGCGTCTTGATATACAGTTCGCGGAGGGCCGTGACAGCCGGATGATCGCCTCCTCCGTAGTACGGCATGGACAAGGCGTCCTCGAAGGACTTCTCCGCCTTAGCGTTATCGTCCCTGGCTTCATAGACCTTTCCCAGATGGACGGCAATCGGCAGATCCGTGGAGTTCAGCTTCGAGGCGGCTTGGAGATTGGCGAGAGCCGCGTCGCTGTTGCCTTCGTTGAATTCCGTCCAGCCGAGAGTACCCATCAGAGTTCCCGCCCGCGTAGTGATATTCGTCACCCTGTTCTTGATCTGCGATTCGGGCGCGCCCTCAAGTGAGTTCTGCAAGGCAGTCCACTGGTCATTGAGCTTCTCCGAAACCAGGTTGTGGATCTGCGACAGATGCGATTTGTGATCGGCGAGGACGGTGATGGCCGCCGGGTCGACTACGCCGGAGGCAATCGCCGCATTATAGAGCCGGTCAAGATCGGGATTCTTCTGCACGGTCAGGGTTAGCATCAATATCGTGTTCGCGCCTTGGACGATTGAGTTGTCGTAGTGCCTGGGGCGGTCGAGGAAGGCTTCCAGCGCCGTGGCCCTGTGCGCGATGTTCTGCTCGCCACTCGCCAGCGGCAAACTTTTGACGGCGCGTTGGAACAGGACTACGTCCTCCACGTTGCTATTGGGATATTTCTTCAGCAAGGCGTCGCCGATGGGTTCCACCAGGCCGGACGTCGTCTCCCCCAGATCGCCCAGGATCATTTCGACGGCTGGGGTCGGAGGTTTCACCCTCGACATCAACCCGATGGCATCTGCGATGATTTCCTTCCGCTTCTCCTCCGGGTTCGCATTTGGAAGTCCCGCCGCCGCGTGCCAGTAGTCCTGGTGCAGAGCGTAGGAATCCGGCACGGCGACTGCCGCTGTCCTCAATAGATGGTAGGCGTCCTCGTACTTCTGTTTAGCCTGGAGGGCCCGGGCCTTCGCCAGGAGCGCCACAACATTGTTCGGGTCGGCCTTCAATACCTGGTCGGCCAGATCAATCGCCGCCGTCGACTTCGTATCCTTCTCGATCTGTGCGACGGTCCCCAGCGCCTGCGCTTCCGAAGCCAGGGCATGGGGTGACTGCTTGTACTGGTCCTTGTACTCGGCGAGGAATTTCTTCAGCGCATCTGCGTTCGGCGGGTGCTGACCGACACTTTGCCTCAGGCTCGTCCGCTGCACCATGTCTGTTGCCAGCGCCAGCACGTCAAAATTGCTCTTGTCGGCGGCGATCGCCTGCTCGCACAAATCGATCTCGGATTTGAGATCGCTATCCGTCGCCGCGCTCGCCAGAAGGGTCCACGGGCTCTTCGGAGCGGACTTCTTCATCCCGGCGACGACTGCGTCGACGCCATCATTCTGAACCTGAAAGTCCGAATTCGCGCCTACTACATACCAAGCGCGAAGCTCGAGATCTTTGGGATGCTGCGCGAGCATCGCCTGGCCATCCTGCGCGACAAGAAAATAATCCTGCGCGTAGTACTCGTGACGCAACTTCCCCACGTTATCGCCCAACTGCGGGGCGCGAACGTGGGGCACCCGCTTCGGAGGAGCCTGCGCCAGAGCGCCCCAGACGAGCGTTGCGGCCAGCAACGCGAGAGAGAAAGAGTTACGGATTCTCATCGGCACATTCCTATCGGCCTCTGTTATGTATTCACCACAGAGACACAGAGTCACTGAGAAAGATCGAACTACCCCGCTCCATCCAAAAGATGGATGGAACGGCCACCAGCGTGTGTCTTGATAGCTAAAGTTGGGAGCCCGAAGGCTCCCAACTGGTTACGCGGTTAACGGTTAGAACGACAGGCGGAGAGTGAATTGCGCCGAGCGGTTGGCGCCGACTCCGTACAGCGCGTCCTGGCCCTGGTGGGCCGAGCCTGGCACCGGTGCAGTGATAGTGTTCAGGGTTTCTCCAAAAATCACTTTGCCGAACGTGGGAGAGGCTGCGCACGATGCCGGTGTGTTACTGGAGCAGTACCCCCAGAAAGCGTTTGGCGCGTTCCATCCACCAAACATCGGGTGATTGAAGGCGTTGAAGTACTCGGCGCGCACGTCGAGCTTCACCCGTTCGGTCAGGCTGAATTGACGCCGCAGGGCCAAGTCCACCTGGCTGATGCCGTATGGACTGCGAATGGAATTTCTCAAGGCGTTGTCTGACTGACCGTTCGCCTGGAGCGTGAAGGCGGCCGGATTGAGGGCTACACCGGCCGGCTGGCTGGGATCGGAAATCCAGACCGGCTGACCGGAAACTCGGGTTGGACGCACGCTAACGTTGCCCAGAACCGGGTCTATTTCGTTCATCACAACGTTGATGGGTGCACCGTTCTGATAGCGATAAATGCTATCCAGAGCCCACCCCTTGGTTATTTTTTCTCCGACCCTGCCTCCCCGGGCGAACATCGGAATGTCATACGAAACGGCGGCCGAAAACTTCTGCGGAATGTCGAAGTCGGAGGGTGTGATCGGCGGAGCCTGAATCGAGGCAACGCTCGCGAACTTTTGAACCTCCCCTTGACCACCAGAATTGTTGTCGAAGGAGCGCGAATAGGTATAAGAGGCGGTCGCCTGCAAGCCATGCGACATGCGCCGCATGAACTGGAGTTGCAGCGAGTTATAGTGCGAACTACTCTTGTTCACTTGCGCGTTGACGGTCTGGATTGCTCCCTGCCCAGCAAGCATTGCGTTGTAGAGCAGGTTTCGCCCGGCTGAACCCACGTAGGTCGCCGTGATGGTCTGCGCAGTTCCAAGCTGGCGCTCGACGGCGACATTCCACTCGTAAGTCACCGGCAGACGCAGATTGGGATCAATGGCCTGCAAGTCGAACGTTTCAGGCCCGATCTGGGTGGTAAATGGAAGCGGTTGATATGGGTGGAGACCGGTCACGGGGTCCTGATAACTAAAGTCGAGTGGCATCTGCCCACGGAATATGGTCATTCTTGAATTCGGGAAAAATCCCGCGAGATTGCCGGCTCCCCATCCATATCCGAGATCGTAGAACAGGCCAAAGCCGCCGCGCAGGACGGTCTTCGGCGTTATCCGGTAGGCGAGGCCCACGCGCGGCGCAAAAGCATCGAGCTGCTTGTGGTACAACGTTCCGCCCGAGGCGCCAAGGGCAAGGGGTGCCGAATTGAAGATACCCTCCACCGGGTAGAACGGCTTGCCGGCGGTGTCGGAGGCAGGAGGCGTGTTGATCTCCCAACGCAGACCATACGTCAGCGTCATGCGCGGCGAAACATTCCATGTGTCCTGCGCGAAGAACGACAAGTTGTTTACATGCGACGTGATTGTGTCTGCGGTATCGTTTATAACGAAATTAGCGGTGCCATTGAGAACCGACGTCCAGGAAAAGGCAAGAATACCCAGTGAGGCACCGCTCATCTGGGTGAGGTTCATGCGCCGATAGTCCACACCGAACTTGAGCAGATGCGAGCCTGCCGTCTTGGACAGCGTGTCCACGAAGTTAAGCTGGCGCTGTGAATTCACCGTGTTCTGGCCCCATGAAGGGTTTGCATTTATATCGAAGGTCGGAGCGTAACTTACACCGAAGTTAATTCCCGGCGGGATGACATCGGAGAGCGGCGGATTGACGGCCCCGTAGATGGGTTCATTGATGGATCCGGTCTCACCGGTTTGACGGCTCCAATTACCCCTAAAGTCGTTCACCAGGGTCGGAGACAGCGTGGCGGTCGCACCGAATGTCAGGGTCTGCGTGTTCGCCGAGGTGGGTTGCCCGATATTGAAGACCTGGTCGTTAGTGTTGGAGGGCGCGTAATTGTAACGCGCGAAGAGCGCAATATTGCGCGTCAGCATGTGATCCAGACGCAAGCTGTACGCGTCAAAGCTTGAGGGATTCGAAAAGGCGAGGTTGAGTTGTCGCAGGCAGGGATTGAAGACGTTGTCGCAGGTTGGGTCGAGCAGTGGACCCGTTCCCGTGGGAGTGGCGGCCACGATTTCCTTCCAGAGGCCGGCGGTGGGGGAATTGGCGACAGCCGCCTTGGCATCCGCGCTGAAGAAGTAGTTCCCGATATTGGATACAGGCAGGCGCAGGCGATTGCCTTCATAGGAAAAGAAGAAGAACGTGTGGTCCTTCCAGATAGGCCCGCTGACGGTGCCGCCAAAGTCGTTCTGGCGCTCGGCCGGCTTTTGTAGAGGAGGATTGTCGGCCCACTGACGAGCGTCGAAGATGTCGTTGCGGAGGTAGTCAAAAGCGGTGCCGTGCCACTGGTTGGTGCCGGACTTGGTCACGATGGAAATCTGCGCTCCCGGCGTGCGGCCGTACTCAGGCGCATAGGTCGAGGTTTGAACGCGGAATTCCTGCATGTCGTCCACCGAGACGAGGCCGTTGGTGCCGCCGCCGACGGTGAGGCCGGGCAAGCTGCCACCCATACTAAGTCCGCTGAAGTTGGCGCTCACGCCATCCACCATGAAGTAGTTCGTGTCCGTGCGCTGACCATTGACACTCAACGTTCCCGGACCCGTTGTAGAAGCATCGAAGGTTACCCCGGGCGTCAACTCGATGAGCGACTGGAAGCTGCGGCCATTGAGCGGCATGTTCTGCACGAACTGCGAGTTCACCAGCGTACCGACGGCTGGAGAAGTGTCGATGCCAATTGCGTTGCCATTGACGGTGACAGACTGCGACGCCGTACCTACCTTGAGCTTGAGCTGGATGGTGCGCACATCGTTGGTATGGAGAGTGAGGTTCGAGACTTCCACAACGGAAAAGCCTGCCGCCTGAGCGCGAAGACTATAGGTGCCGGGATTGAGGCTGGGAACGACGAAGGCCCCGTCCTTGTTCGTCTCGGTTTCGCGGCGGATGTTGGTGGCGTTGTTGGTGACCCAAATCTTGACGTTGGGAACGACGGCACCGCTCTGATCGACGACCGAGCCGCTGAGCGTGGCGGAGCTGGACTGCGCCATGGAAAGCGTGGCGGTGGCGACAAGCGCAAGCAGCGTGAACGCCAGGAAGAACAGAGCAAGAGCCGGTGATTTTGTAGTTCGCATGTAACCTCTCCCATACCCCAGTGTGAAAACCAGTCTTGATGAGAAGACGAATGGGCCACCGATTTTTGTTAGTGCCTACGAAAATATTCTTTCAGCGCGTTGCATGATTCTCCATGATGCCCGCCTGAAGTTGGAGGCGGACGTAGCGACGGGTTTTCGACTTGAAGACCAGATCGCGAATTTCAACCACGGCAAAACCGTCGGATTGCGCGCGCAGCGTGTAGGTTCCAGGCTCAAGGTTGGCGATGGTGAAGCGACCACTCTTACTAGTGACGGCTTCGCGGCGCACGCTAGTGGTGTTGTTGGTGAGCCAGATTTTTGCGTTCGCTACCGTGGCTCCCGAACCGTCTCGCACGGAACCGCGGAGCATGGCGGTACGCGAGCGCGCGAGCATGGGCGTGGGGCCGAAGGTAACGACCATCAGCGCGACGGCAAGCGAAAATAGAAACAAAAATGTCTCTCTGCGAAAACGCATGGGTCTCCCGATCTGTGGACTGCAATGCCGTGATGGCGCGATCTAGTTCGCTGCTCCCTTGAGAACTACCGAGGCCAGCGCTTCGGCCTGTTGCAGGGAATTCCAGAAAGCCTGCGAATGAATGGAATTGTCATTGGCTCCAGACTGCGAAATTGCGAGCGAATTGCCGATGTCCTTATCGAGCGCGGTAACAAGCTCGGCCATTTGCGATGACGCGGCGCGAACGTCGAGCGATGGCGGTTGAGCGCCGGCGGGCGCGGTGGGAACTCCGAAGATGGGCTGCAACTGCGTCCGCAAAGCAGCGAGCTCGCGCGCGACGACCTCGGCGTGACGGCTCATCAGCTCCTGCCACTTCTGCTGCGCGTCGGGAGTCATGCGTCCCTGCTCGGCGCGGGTGTAAGACTCGGCGATCTGACGAAGAAGGACGGCATTCATCAGGGCGCGGCTGGAGTGATCGAAGACGCCGTAGGTGAAGGTCTGCAACTGCGATTGCAGATTGGCGCCGGCAACACCGGACGCGGAGAGGTATCGCAGGATGTATTGCTGGCTCGGCGTCAACTGCTGGGTGACGTTGACGGAGTCGAGCTTCAACGGCCCGGATACGGATTGCTGCTGCTCGGCTTCGGCCTCGGCAACGGTCTGGATGTCGACGCTGACGGATGGGTTGGAGGCAATGGACGCCAGAGAACGCTCGATCTGCGCCTTGCGCTCGGCGGTGGCAACGACGCCCTGGACGAGAAGTTTGCCGTCGCCGGTGGCGCTGACCTTGATCTGATCCTTCAAGAGAGCGTCGATTGCATCGAGACTTGTCAATGCAGCGAGTTGGAGATCGCCGATGGACGGCAGAACGATGGCGCCCAGGCGCGGCTGCGGCGAGGCAAGCAACGGCGGATGCGCTGGCCCGAAGAGGCTGGCACTGAGCTGGCCGAGATCCATCACTTTGTAATCGAGCTCCGCAATCTCAACACGTGTATTGTCATTGAGAGTGAGAGCGGCGGCAACGGGATGGTAATCGCCATTGCGGAAAGTCATATTGGCTTCGACAACGGCACCGCCGGCACGGGTGCGAATTTCGGTGAGATTGCGCCCGCGCAGTACGCGCACGCTGCGGACGCGGGTGGAAGTACGCCAGTCGTTGAACCGCCACGGAGATAGAGGATCCGCCCAGTCGAGACTCGCGTCCGAAAACGCGGCCTTGGCGGGAGCCACATCCTGCGCAACTTCGTTGGCGGGAGCGGAAGACGCGGCTCCGACGATGTGGTCCGCCTGACGTGGAGTGGTCATGTCGCGATAGATGGTGCGGACGAACCTGCGATTGCCGACGGTGATCGAGAGCTTCTGGTAGACGACGGGTTGTTTCGCGCCGAGCAAGGCTCGCTGTTCATTAGCGGCGGACTGCTGCAAGACTTCGCTGGCGGAAACGGTTGGGATGTCCTTGCGCGAGAGCATGACGATGCTGCCGACGACGAACGCCAGGATTCCGATGCTGGCTACCGCAGTGCGCAGCGCGGGGGCGGCCAGAAGAATGCGCGTGCGTTTCGCCAGTCGCGCGCGCAGGGTATTTTCCCGGTGGGCATGCAATTCCCTGGAAAGATGGTTGAGGCGGAGTTGAAACGAGCTCCAATTGGCGGGCGGCGGAAGCGGGTGGTGCTGCACTTCATGCTTGTACTGCATGTATCCGGTGCGCGCCTCGTTCCATTCGTCCCACTTTGCCTTGCACTCCCAACACTCTTCGATGTGCTTCCGGATGCGCTCGGCCTCCCCGTGAGAGAGGTCCGCATCGAAGGCCAGAAAGAGCTGTTCCTCGCTGGGGTGCGCTTGCATACGTGACCAACGGCGCGAGTACTTAGTCATGGCGATCCTTTGCAAGCCGCTTGATGGCGCGACGCAGAGCGTCCGCGACCGACGACATGCCTATTCCCAGAATCTGGGAAATTTCACGGTTGAGAAATCCTTCGGCGCGCAGGTACAGGCAGTCTCGCTGTGTCTGCGTTAAAGACTGCATGGCGTCATGAACGCGGGCGAGCCGCTGGCGGTCCATGGCAACGCGCTCCGGACCGGGACTTTCATCGAAGAAGCCCGGCGACGTTGTCTCGTCCTCGTCCGGCAACATGGCGTTCTGAAAATGGGGACTGCGGCTGTAGTCGACCAGGAGGTTGTGCGCTACACGGTAAAGCCAGAACTGCGGGTTTTCGATGGGCTTGCCTTCGTGCAACGAACGGAACAGGCGCAGGAAACACTCCTGCGTAATTTCCTCGGCGCTGGTAGGGTCACCTCCGGCGGCAAGCAGGTAGCGATAGATGGGGTCGCGCCATTGCTGGAACCAGACGGAGACCTGCTGCTCAAGGCTCATGCGAGCACCCGAGGTGGTCGACGCCATGCCGAGCGCCAGCGATAGTTCCGCGCCATGTTGGTGCATACCTTCAGCCACTCCATGGACCCCGAGGCCTGAAGTTTTAAGGGCCTCACTTTGAAGACGATTGATGGATGAGTTTTTGTTAGTCCCGGCGGAAAGAAATTGCAATATTTAAGGAAATCGGCGGGCAGGCGTCCCTGCTACGCGGGTACATCCATACTTTTGTGCCGGTTGCCCGAACCGGCCTTGCACGAAATCGCATGGTGTAGACTCTCAACCACTTAACGCAAAACGACCGGCAAACAGAGGAAACGGCGGCGGTTTCCGAGGGGAGATGTATATAAGGATGCAGCTTAGACGATGGATGCTCCGGATTGTCGCGCTGTGCACGGTGCTCGCCACGGGTGCGCTGTTGTTCGCGCAGAATGCCTACGATGAGCCCTGGCGTCCGCAATTCCACTTCACGCCGGCGCGGAACTTCATGAACGATCCCAACGGACTGGTCTTCTACAAGGGCGAGTATCACCTCTTCTATCAATACAATCCCGAGGGAAACACGTGGGGCCACATGAACTGGGGGCAAGCCGTAAGCAACGACATGTTGCACTGGAAGCAACTGCCGGTTGCCATCTCGGAGGTAAAGGGAAAGTACATGATCTACTCCGGCAGCGTGGTGGTGGATCGCGATAACACCAGCGGGTTATGCGCTGCGAAAAATGGCGACAAAGGATGCCTGGTTGCGATCTATACGGCCGCCGTGAGAGACGCAGGTAAGGACGTTCACCAGAGCCAGTATCTCTCCTACAGCAACGACCGCGGGCGCACATGGACGGAATACCCGGGCAATCCCGTGGCTGATTTGGGGAAGCCCGATTTTCGCGATCCGAAAGTGTTCTGGTACGCGCCGCAAAAGAAGTGGGTGATGGTGGCAGTGCTGGCGGACGAACGGAAGGTGGAGATCTTCGATTCGCACGACCTGAAGAAGTGGAAGCGGGAAAGCGAATTTGGGCCGGCGGGCGACACGGTTGGTCAGTGGGAGTGTCCGGACCTGTTCGAGTTGCCGGTGGAAGGAAGTTCGGAGAGCAAGTGGGTGCTGGTGATCAACCGCAATCCCGGCGCTCCGGCCGGAGGAACGGGCACAAAGTATCTGATTGGCTCATTCGACGGAGACCGGTTCGCGGCCGATGCGGGCGAGGGACAATGGGCGGATTACGGCAAGGATTTCTATGCGACCCAACGGTTCTCTTCCCTGCCTCCTGCCGACACCCGCACGGTGTGGATGGGATGGATCAGCAACTGGCAGTACGCGAACAAGGAGCCAACCGACATCTGGCGCGGCGCGCAATCACTGCCAAGAGCACTGAGCCTGAAGAACATCGCGGGGCGAGTGCGCCTGGTTCAATCGCCAATCTCCGAGACGAAACGACTTCGCGAGAAAAGCCTGATGAACGTCTCGGCTGTATCAATCGCCGAAGCAAACCGCGTGATTCAGAAAGCGGCGGTGGATGGAGACACTCTGGAGATTGAAATTGCATTTGCCCCGGCGACAGCAAAACAGTTTGGCATCATGCTGCGGAAGGGGCCGCGCGAGGAAACAACCGTGGGATTCTCACGGCCCGGCAATACGGTGTTTGTCGATCGCACCCATTCGGGCGATGTGGGATTTTCAAAAGACTTTCCGGGACGCCAGAGTGCGCCGGTGTTCGACCCTGCGCAATGGTCACTGCATATCTTCGTGGACCGGTCGAGCGTGGAAACGTTTGTGAACGGCGGGGAAACCGTGCTGACGGACCGGATTTATCCCGCGCTGGAGAGCCGGGGGATTCAGTTGTTTTCCGATTCTCCGCGGACAAAAATCGTGTCGATGCGGGTGTGGAAGCTCTCGTCGATATGGCGTAAAAATTCCAGCAGTGGATCGTCCGAGTAAGGCGCGCGATGAGAAAGTTCACGATTGCCGGGTTAGGCGAAGTGCTCTGGGACGTGTTCCCCACGCACAAGCAGCTAGGTGGAGCGCCGGCTAATTTTGCATACATCAGCAGCCTGCTGGGAGATGAAGCGCTGGTGGCAAGCCGCATTGGCGCTGACGATCTGGGCGACGAAGTGGTGGGACGATTGCGGAGTCTCGGCATCGACATAACGTATCTGCAACGCGACGCGGAGCACGCGACAGGAACGGTGAAAGTGGAAGTGGCAGGCGACGGCCAGCCGCGATTCGAAATTACGCAGGCGGCGGCATGGGATTTTCTGGAGTGGACGCCTGCATTGCAGGAGCTGGCGGGGAGAGTGGACGCGGTCTGCTTCGGCTCGCTGGCGCAACGGACGAAGCAATCGCGCGAAACCATCAACCGCTTTGTCACTGCAACCCGCGAAAGCGCGGTTCGCGTTTTCGACGTGAACCTGAGGCAGTCTTACTACTCCGCGGAAATATTGGGCGCGTCCGCGGAAAAAGCAGACATCCTCAAACTCAATGAGGACGAGGTTCCGGTGGTGATGCAATCGCTGGCAGCTCCAAAGGTCGACCAACTGCACGCGGCGCAATGGCTGCTTCAACGGTTTGAGCTGAAGCTGGTGTGCGTGACGCGAGGAGGTTCGGGAAGCCTGCTGGTGAACCGAAACGCGCATGACGAACATCCCGGATATCGCGTGACGGTGGCGGACACGGTTGGCGCGGGCGACGCCTTCACGGCCACGCTGGTCCATCACTACTTGCGCGGCTCGAATCTAGCGACGATGAACGATGCCGCAAACCGGATGGGAGCATGGATCGCGAGTGTGCCGGGCGCAACGCCCGCAGCCGACCCAGTGCAAATAGAGAAGGCTCGCGCCACGGTGGACGGATAAGCCGCAAAAGGCCGCAGCAAAGGCCCGTAAGTCTTTCATTTTTGCCACACTCACCTCTGTGATATCCGCACTTGCAACACTTCCGTGCCAGATGATGAACTCCCGGATTGGCGCGAAAGCGCCACTGCTTCCAGTTAAGAGGAGGAACGTCCCTCAATGAATGAGGCCGAAAGAAAGTCTCTGCCGCTGAACGCCTACGAACCCCTAAAGCCCGGTGAAACCTATTCGCCAATCATTCCCGCGAGCGAGAAGGTGAAGGAACTTACTCCGCGCTCAAATGGGGTGGGGCGTTTTCCTCTGCATCATCTTTACGGTTGCATCGGCCTACTCCGGACTGAAGGTGGGCCAGGTGATGGAGTCCGCGATCCCCATCTCCATATTGGCGATCGGACTCGCACGCGTTTATTCGCGCCGCTCGACGGTGCTGGAAAACGTGATCATCACCGGCATTGGCGGCGTTGCTGGTTCGGTGGTGGCCGGAGCGATCTTTACTCTTCCCGCGCTGTACATCCTCCACCTCGATCCGCACCCGGTGCAGACCATCTTCATCGGCCTGGCCGGCGGATGCATGGGGGTGCTCTTCCTGATCCCGCTGCGCCGATACTTTGTGAGCGAAATGCACGGCATGCTTCCCTATCCGGAAGCGACGGCGATCACGGAAGTCCTGGTCACGGGCGAGAAGGGTGGTTCGCAGGCGAAACTGCTGCTGCAAGCGACGGCCATTTCCGGCATCTACGATTTCTTCGTCACCACCTTCCACGTCTGGAAGGAGTTCGTGGATTTCCAGTACATCCCGGTGATGCGTACGTTGACTGACCGCGCGCGCATGGTCTTCAACTTTGACGCGATCAGCTTCATCCTCGGACTGGGCTACGTGATGGGACTGCGCAGTTCGATGATTCTATGCGCAGGCGGCGTGCTCTCCAACTTTGTGCTGGTGCCGCTGATCTGGATGATTGGCGGACACTTTGCCGCCGCGGTTTATCCCGGCACGATACCCATCTCCGACATGAGCGCGGTTCAGATTTATCGCAGCTACGTGCGGTTCATCGGAGTTGGGGCGATTGCAACGGCCGGGATCTTCGGCATCATCAAATCGCTGAAGATCGTAGCCAACTCGTTCGGTATCGCGATGCGCGTTTTTCGCCACGGCGAATCCAACAACACCGAGCGCACCGACCGCGATGTTCCCATGATCGGCATCTTCCTCGGCGTAGTGCTTGGAGCGATCGGCGTGGGCGTGTTCCTCGGACGCCTGCCGGTGACTTGGACGGTCGTCGGGATAGGACTTCTGCTGACGCTGATCTTCTCCTTCTTCTTTACGTCGGTTGCGGCGAACGCGATCGCCACCACGGCTCGCAATCCTGTCTCGGGGATGACGATGCTCACGATCATCATCTCGTGCGTCGTCCTGCTTCGCTTCGGACTCTCCGGCACAACCGGCATGTTCTTTGTCATGGCGATTGCTGGAATGGTCTGCACCGCATTGTCGGTCTCTGGACAGACAATCACCGACCTGAAAACCGGCTACTGGATTGGCTCGACACCGGCCGCACAGGAGAAGGCAAAATTCATCGGCGTGATTGCCGCAGCAGCCGTGGCCGGACTCACCATCGTCATGCTGGCGCGCGCATTCCAGTTCGGCGAAGCGTTGCCCGGCGACTTGCGGCCGGTGCTGGCTTCTCCGCAGGCATCGATCATGAAAGAACTGGTTGAGGGTTTCATGAGCCGCCAACCGGTCGCGTATATCCTGTTCGGCACCGGTGCCATGGTCGCGCTCATCCTAGAGATGCTCGGCCAGCCGTCGTTGATCTTCGCGCTGGGAATGTATCTTCCGCTCGAATTGAACACACCAGCACTGGTCGGGGGTTTTCTGGCACACTATCTCAATAAGCGCTCGGAGCGCACCGGTGGAGAGCACGGCAGAAGCATTCGTGAACGTGGAGTGATTATCGCGTCGGGACTGATGGCGGGCGGCGCGCTGGGAGGCGTGTTCGGCGCAGCGCTGCGACTCTTCCCTTGGTATAGGGAGGATCTGATCCAGACGCCGTTCTACCTCTACGATCCGATTTCGCAATCGGTTTCAGCACTGATGTTCGTCGGCCTCTGCCTCTATATATGGTTCGGGTCGATGAAGAAGAATAAGGAGGCGTAATGGACCAGATTTCCCGATTCATCGCCGACGCAATCCTCGGCATAGACACACTGTGGGGCGGCGATGTCATGTGTCCCTCCGGAACCGGACGGTTCATCGCCGACTCATGGTTCTCCGATGAACCGCTGCCTGTCGCCTACACGACTCCATCGGCCGCGCAGGTGCGCGCCACTGGCGGCGTATCCGGCAAGCAGATCGATCGCGAAGCGATGGACGCCTATCTGCGCGAAATCGACCTTCCAGCGGCTATCGCGGGAGTTCGCGCCGAGGCCGCGAAAGTCGCCGGCCTTCGCGGCAAATATCTCAACGGGCTCGCGCTCTGCGTGGAAGCAATGTGGGACCTGGCGATGGAAATTCTCGGCAAGGGCACACCCGTCCCCTATGCGAGATGCGTCGAGGCTTCCACGGGACGGCCGCCGGAGCCATCGCACCCGGAAGCCAAACGGCAACGAGTGGCCGAGTTGCTGGCCCGCGCCGGACATCCTTCGTCAACGCCGGATTCCCTGCTGGAAGCCGTCGATGCCTGGCGCCACGCGCGCAACATCCCCATGGCATCGGTGCGAACCCTGAGCAGTGCGGTGATCGCCTACTACGATCGCCTCAGCGAAAAGCATCTTGCGCCCTACTTGCCGAAAAAGCTCATGCAGGTCCCGCGCGCCAATATCGATTTCCTGCCGATCAAGGATGCATGGTTCTCCGGCTCCATGAACTACGTGGGACGCGCTCGCAACCAGGATGGCTCCCCGCAATATGAAGCGACGTACGAGATCAACGCGTCGCTGCAAATCTCCGTCCCGGAGTTTTACCAGCTCATCAGCCACGAGGTCGTCCCGGGACACGTCACCACATTTGCTTATCTTCAAAATCTCTACGTCCGCGACCTCGCCGGTTTCGAGGCGTCAGTCCTCACCATGAACACACGCGCGGCGACTTTGTTCGAGGGCATCGCCAACAACGCAATCCTCATCGCGCATGGGGTCACGGAAGTCGAACAGTTGCCTGACGAGGATTTGCAGATTGGCGTGCTGCTCGCGCTCTTGCAGGATGACGCGAAGAACCAGTCGTCGTACCTGACGTGGGGAAAAGGCATGAAGCGTGAAGAAGTCGCGAAGATTCTTCGCCGCGATTTCCTGGTGAGCGAAGAGCGCGCAGACAAGCTTTCCGGCGCATGGGGACAGCATCCACTGCTCGGGCGCATGTATCTGCCGGCGTATCGCTCCGGCACCGAACGCGTCGCGGCGTTGCGTCGCAGGGTTCCGCCCGAGCGCGTTTTACCGGCCCTCTATGGATGCAACGGTTTGGTGGACATGGAAACCGCGGAAGAGTTGTTGGCCGGGAAATAGTTTTGGTATCGATGTAACAACCCCGGGGCATTTCGCTCCGGGGTTTCATTTTCCAGCAGGTTACGCTCGCGCGAAATCGATGTAGCCTCGCTGCGGATCGGTGGAAATCAACTTTACGCGCAGCTTGTCGCCGACATCCGCTCCCTGCTGTCCCTGCGCCAGCATTCCTTCCACGTGCGGCTTCAGGATGCGCACGAAGGTTCCGTGCGCGGTTACGCCGCTCACGATCGCGTCAAACTCCTCGCCGATGCGGTGGCTCATCACCGTAGCCGCGATTCTCTTCGACAATTCGCGTTCCACCTTGCGTGCCTGGTCCTGCTTCACTGTGCAGTTCCGCGCAACCTCGGCGAGCGCATCGTCCGAGTATGGCGACGATTGATTCGCGAACATCGCCTTCAGCAGGCGTTGCGTGACAAGGTCGGCGAAGCGACGGTTCGGTGCCGTCGAATGCGTGTAGTCTTCTACCGCCAGGCCGAAGTGTCCCTGCGAAGGATCGCCCGCACGCTCCAGGACGTACTCGCCCGGCCCCATCAACTTGATCACCGCAAGCGACAGGTCGGCAAAGTGATCAGGATCGGCGGCCTTGCGCCTGGTCAGAAAATCGCTGAGCGCCTTCGAATCCGGCGTCGCGGGGAGCTTTTCGTCATGGCGCGCGGCCAACTCCACGATGCGATCCCAGCGCTTCGGCGTCTTGACCACGCGCCGGATCGACGACACTTTTTTCGACTCCAGCGTGCGTGCCACCACTTCGTTCGCAGCGATCATGAAATCTTCGATCAGCTCTGACGCGCGAGTCCGTTCTTCTTTTACCAGGTCCACGATATGTCCGTCGTCCACCACCGGACGCGCTTCCGTGCTTTCAATATCCAGAGCGCCATGTCGATACCGCTCCAGTTTCAACGCCTGCGCCGCCTCATCCTGCAACCTGAGCTGTTGCTGCAACTCGCTGGACGCAGCGACTTTCGCCGGCGCGTCGGCGTTGCCTTCCAGCCACTCGCCCACTGCGTTGTACGTCAGTTGCGCCTTGTTGCGAATCACGGCGCGATAGATATCGCTCGCGCCGATGTGGCCGTCGCCATTGACAATGAACTCGATGACGATGCCCAGCCGATCTTCGCTTTCAAGCAACGACGTAACGCCCGTTGAAAGCTCCTCGGGCAGCATCGGAAACACGAGAACGCCGGTGTAAACCGTCGTCGTCTCTTTCGCCGCATGCAAATCAATTGCACTGTCTTTTGCCGCGCATGCATCAACGTCCGCAATACCGACGAGTACCTTGATGGTTCCGTCGGGCAGCCGTTGCGCAAACTCGATCTGGTCGAGATCGCGCGAAGTATCGTTATCGATCGATGACCACAAGAGTCCGCGGAGATCGCGAATCTCCCCATTGGACGCGACCCTGGGCGGGTTCGCGGCAAGCGCCTGCACTTGCTGCCTCACTTCTGGAGAAAACTCCGGCTCGAAGCCGTGCTCGATCATGATCTGGTTGGCGATGGCGCTGAGGTCGACGCGGGAAGCACGATTGAAGTGGTTCATGTTGTTCGAAGAGTTCTACGGAATAAGAACATAGCACGCCACGACCCTATTCGGCCTCAAGGAGTCTCCAGACAATAGCATGAAAGTTTCAGTTCCCGGCCATGTGACGTGAATCACCGCAGCATGGGGCCAGGCTGCGGACAATAAGAAACGCGCTGACCGCAGAGGAGAAGAGCATGGAAGCATTCCGTCATCACGTATTTGTTTGCTCGCAGCAAAAACTCGAGGGAGTAACGTCGTGCGCGGCCGCCGGCTCGGCGCGCATCTTCGACACGCTTGGCCTAGAGTTGCGCAAGCAGGGACTGGACGACGACGTGCAGGTCACAACCTGCGGCTGCATGGGTCTTTGCGATCACGGCCCAGTGATGATCGTTTACCCAGAAGGCGTCTGGTATCGCGGCGTGAAAACCGAGGACGTGGCGGAGATCGCGGCGTCGCATCTCCACGCGGGCAGGCCCGTGGCGCGGCTGGTGTGGAACGACGGACCGGCAATGAAGGCCGCCGCGCTTGAGCATCGCGACCACGTCCGGGCCATGATGCAGGCGCGCGACCGCGCCGGTATCATGCCCGATCCTCTTAATGACATGATCCGCGGCTACATGCCCAGCCGCGCGATTCTCACCGCGCTCGAACTCGACTTGTTCACCGCCGTCGGCAATGGCGGGTCCCCCGAGGCGGTTGCCGCAAAAGCGAATACAAACCCGCGCGCCACCGAGATGCTGCTGAATTCGCTGGTGAGCCTGAAGCTGCTGGACAAGAAAGACGGCGTCTTCTCCAACACACCTCTCAGTTCGCGCTATTTTGCCGAAGGATCAAAAGACAATGCGCGCGGCGGTCTGCTGCACACGGCGCACATCTGGCATCGCTGGTCGACGCTTACGGACTGCGTGCGCGCGGGAACCTCTGTCAGCCAGCGTGGCTCCGACAGTTCGTGGACACAGGCGTTCATTGCCGCCATGGATCGCAATGCTAAAGAGCGCGCGCGTCATGTGGTCAAGGCCGTCGCCACGAACGGCGTTCGTCGCATCCTCGATCTTGGCGGCGGGTCCGCTGCATACTCCATTGCGTTCGTCAGCGAACTCGCGGGCGCGCACTCCGACATTCTTGATCTGCCGGATGTTGTGCCTCTTACGCGCAGCTACATCGGCAAAGCCGGTCTCTCCGATCGCATCACCGCTCGCGCCGGCAGCATGTTGACGGATGCGTTCGGCGACAACTACGACCTTGTTCTGCTCAACGCGATTTGTCACATGTTTTCCGAGGAGCAGAACCGCGCGATTTTCCAGCGGGCGTGCGCGGCACTCGCACCGGGCGGAAGACTCGTCGTGCAGGACTTCATTCTGGAAGCGGACAAAACCGCGCCGCAGTTCGCTGCGTTGTTCTCGCTGAATATGCTGGTGGGAACGCAAGCTGGAAGCAGCTACAGCGAACCCGAGTACGAACAGTGGATGAAAGCCGCAGGCTTCGCGAAGGTGGAACGGGTTCGCCTGCCCGGCCCCAGCGGGTTGATGATCGCCACGCGATAACTAGAGCTCGCGCGGAATCGACTCATGGAGCGCCCGCTGCAAATCCGCGCTCAGCTTTGCTCCGCCTTTTGTCAGATAGAAGACGTCGATGGCCATCTGGCCTTCCGTGTCGATCAAGGCGACATGGATGTCGCAACCTTCTTCGGCAATCCTCGTGCTTACCTTGTGAAGCAGACCAGGGCGGTCCGTCGCGATCAGTTGCAACAGGGTGCTGTGCGAAGAACAGTCGTTGTTGAATTCCACCTTTGTCGTCACGGTTGATTTCGCGGTTTTCGTTTCAGGCTTCATCCTTCCCCTCATCAACGCCTGCAACGGAAGAAACCCGGTGAGCACATCGCAGACGCTCTTCTGGAAACGCTCCCACTCCGAGAGATTCAACTCCAGCGTCCTGAACCTGTCCGTGAAATAGAAAGTATCGACGACGAGTCCGGCGGCGTTGGAAAACGCATCGGCCTTGACGATGTTCATGCCCCACGCGGCCAGCGTTCCGGCCACGTTGGCGAACATCATCGGACGATCGTTGCCGACGATTGCCAGTTCGAACAGAGAGCCCTCACGATTCAGTTTTACCTGCACGTTCTTGCCGGAAACCAGCGTCGCCATCTCCACGTGCGCGGCAATCTCTTCCGCCGAGTGCAATCCGAGATAACGCTGCGGCATGCCTTCCATGAAACGACGCAAACGCCTCCCCAAGCGTGGGGCCAACAACTTGATGCGCGCAATCTGCTCACTGTCTTCCGGGGCGTGAATGCGATCGTCGTCCACGGAACGGTTGAGACGATTTGACGTTGCGATATAAAGCTGCCACAAGTTTTCGGCCTTCCACGGCGACAGCGCGTCCTTGTGCACGGCCTTGATATCCGCATAGGTCAGCAGCAGCAGCATTTTCAGCCGCTCCGGAGTGCCGACCGTGATTGCAAACTCGCGCACGCTCTCCGCGTCGAAAATGTCGCGCCTCATGGCCGCCGACATGGCGAGATGATTGGCGACCAGAAAGTCCACGGTCTCGATCTTGTTCGCAGCCAATCCAAGACTTTGCAATCGAGAGCGCGCAATCTCCGCACTCCTGGTGACGTGATTCTCGCCGGGGAATCCCTTGCCGACGTCGTGCAAGAGAAGCGCCGCAAACAACAATGCGGGATCTTCCAGCTCATCCAGCACACCGGAGAAGCAACGCTCCCAATCGGACTCCGGCTCGCGGAGACGATGAACCGTGTCGATGGCCAGGAAGGTGTGCTCGTCCACCGTGTACTGGTGATAGAGATCGCGCAAGACCAGCGCATCAATCTCGTGAAATTCCGGCACCATCAAGGTAAGCACACCCACACGCTGCATCGTCCGCAACGCATCGGCGGCATGGGGCTTTACCAAGATCGACGACAAATATCGCCACCAGTCAATGTGTGGCGCTAGACTTTGCGTCACGTCCTTCAACGCTTCTTCCATCCGCCGCTCCGCCGCCCACGACAACGGAATCCCGTGTTGCGCGACAAACTCGAACGCACGCAACATCAGGTCCGGATCAGTCACGGCCGACGGTTGCTGAAAATAGACATGATCGTTTGCCACTGAAAAATCGGCGTTGGAAACGCGTGCGCGCCAGTTACGGAATTGCCGGTAGAGCGACGACTGCACGGCGGCCACCTGCTCATGCAGCAGCGATGAGAGATAGGCAATGCTGCGCGCATGGCGGAAATAGACGCGCATCCAGGCCGCCGCATCGAGGCTGGCCGAGGGCACTCCAATACCGCGTGATGCGGCGATCTCCTGCGCCTCCCACGAAAGCGTGTTGTCGTCGCGGCCGTTTTGATAGTGGAGGAAGCACCGCACCGAGCATAGGAATTCGAAAGCCTCCGCCGTCTTCTCCCGCAGCGAGTCCGGGAATGCCGTCTCCGGTGGAGCCCATCCTCGCTTGTCCGCCAGCGACTTCAGCAGTGCGAGCCAGCATGCCTGGTGATGATCGCGCAAACCTCCGACGCCCTCTTTCACGTTCGGCGCAAGATGAAAGATCGTGTTGCCGAACTTCGTCTTGCGTTCTTCGTTCACTTCGATCAACCGCTGCAGAATCGTCTGCGATTCACGCTGCACGAGCGCGGGAATGGTCTTGTCGTGGAGTTGATCGAAGAGATCACGGCTACCGGCGACGAACCTGCAATCGAGCAACGAGATGCTGAACTCAACGTTATCCGTGCGAAATTGATTGCAGTCCGCAAGGGTGCGCGTTGTGGGGCTGACGCGCAGTCGCCCGTCCCACAACTCCTGGCAGAGTGAACGGATGCGGTCCTTGAGATCCTGCCCTGAAAGCTGCTTCTCGAAAAGGAAGAGGAGATCGACATCGGAGTGTGGAAAGAGCGCGCCGCGTCCATAGCCGCCAATCGCGATCATTGCCACGGCATCGGAGTCCCCCAGCGCGGGCGCGACGTGTGTCCTCCACAATTGCAGAACCAGGCTGTCCACCAATTCAGTGCGGGCCCGCAATGCCTCCGCGCCGCTGCCGCTCGCCATGAACCGTTCGCGAATCCGCGCAGACTCCCGCTCGTAGGTGTCCTTGATCAAAGCGAGATTGGGAGCCGCTGGCATATAACATTCCATTCAGGCTGTGCGGGAATTCAAACCCCGATCACAGCGCACTGGGACCGCGCTCGTCGTTGCGAATGCGGATCGCGTCGTCAATCCGGGAGAGAAATATTTTGCCGTCGCCGATCTTGCCGGTGCGTGCGGCATCGGCCATGGCCTTGACCACCTCTTCGACGCGCTCGTCGGCGACCACGAGTTCGAGCTTGAGCTTGGGCAGCAGATCGACGGAGTATTCGCGGCCGCGATAGAACTCCGTATGGCCTTTCTGCCGTCCATGGCCGCGGGCTTCTATCACCGTCATGCCGTCAATGCCGATGGCCAGCAGGGCGTCCTTTACGGCGTCAAGCTTGGAGGGTTGAATGATTGCTTCTACTTTTGTCATCGCATCCTTAATCCAATACAGTATTTCTACGAGCTATTGCTCGCAGCGATATTACCGGGCGGAGGTCTCCCAGTAATAACCTTCTTCGCCGTGTTGCGTGACGTCGAGACCTTCCGTCTCGTGCTCGACGGAAACACGCAGACCGATCAGCTTATCGACCGCGAACAATATCGCCAGCGTTCCGCCGATGGCGAGCGTCCAGGCCATTGCGACTCCGACTGCCTGGTTCCACAACTGGCGGAAATTCCCGTCGATCACTCCCACGGCGAGCGCATGACCGCCGGCATCCTTAAAGATCGGGTTGATGGCCTTCGATGCGAATATTCCCGTCAGCAATGCTCCTAGGGTTCCGCCGGCGCCGTGCACTCCGAATGCATCCAACGTATCGTCATACCCGAAAAGCGATTTCACTTTACTCACCATGAGAAAGCAGAAAACACCGGCCATCAGACCGATCAACATCGCGGCCATGGGACCGACGAAACCGGCGGCGGGAGTGATGGCCACCAGTCCGGCAACCGCGCCGGAGATGGCTCCGAGAGCGCTGGGCTTGCCGTGATGAACCCACTCGGCGGAGCCCCAGCCGATCACCGCCGCGGCCGCCGCAAGCTGCGTCGCCACGAAAGCGCTGGTCGCCAGCGGTCCGGCGGAGAGTGCGCTGCCCGCGTTGAAGCCAAACCATCCCACCCACAACATGCAGGCGCCGATAAAGCTGAGCACCACGCTGTGCGGCGGCATGGGCTCGCGCGGGTATCCAATGCGCTTGCCAAGATAAAGAGCGCACACCAGCGCGGAAACTCCCGAAGTGATGTGGACCACGGTTCCACCGGCAAAGTCGAGCGTCGGAATTCTTCCGCCCAGCGTTGCGTTCAGCAGCCCGCCCTTGCCCCAGACCATGTGCGCCATGGGCGCATAAACAACGATGGACCAGAGGACAAGAAATACGGCCATCGCGCTGAACTTCATTCTTTCGGCAAATGCACCGGTGATCAGCGCCGGCGTAATGATGGCGAACATCAACTGGTAGACCATGAAGGTCTGCAACGGAATCGTCGCGGAATACGCCGCATCGGGAGCCGCTCCCACGCCACGGAGGAACATGTGGTGGAAGCCTCCGATGAAGAAATTTCCTCCGCTGAAGACAAGGCTGTAGAGGATGATTCCCCAGGCAACCGTGATCAGCGCCATCATCGAGAAACTCTGCATCATCACGGAGAGCACATTTTTCTTCCGCACCAGCCCGCCGTAAAACAGCGCGAGCCCCGGGCCGGTCATCATCAGCACAAGGGCCGAACAAACCAGCATCCATGCGTTGTCGGCCGAGCTTTTGGCGCTGGCAACGCTTGCTTCCAATTGTGCAATCCGCTCGGCCTGCGTGTTATTGCCAACCACGACAGGCGAAGCCACGGGAGTCACGGTCTGTGCCGCGGCAAAAGGACAGCCTGCGGCCAGCACGGCTCCCAGCAGTACACCGAGATAGGCACTTCGCATCTTAAAGTTTCAGGGCTCCTAAACCATTCACTGCTACCGCGCTATGGAAAAACTGATTTCTATCTTCTTACTAGGCCCTCTGGCGCGTGGGAAATCCAAAGTGTTTATGGCGGCTATTAACGTTTGTTATGGCAGGAAGGTGTGTGCTTCGAGTGCATATTCACCCGGCCTTGCGGTGGATTCGCCGCAGCGTCTCGAAGCCTGCTCTCAACGTTGCTCTCAACAATGAGCCGGTTGGTGTTGTATACTCCGGCGGAAATGCGCCTCCGACTAATCTTCTTCCTCCTCTGCTCCGTCTCGTTCGCTTATGCATCAGCCCCGGCTGGGATTCCTCGCGAACTGGCGCGCGAACGCGCCACCGAAATTTCCGGTTTGCGTTACAAGGTGTCGTTCACTCTTGCGCCGCATGCGTCCACGACGGCTGGGAGCGAAGAGCTGCGATTCACGCTGAAAGCCCCGGCGCCGGTGCTGCTCGACTACCGCGATGGGTCCATCGGCAGTCTGACCGTGAACGGCGCTTCGGTGCCTGCGGTCATCGATAACGGACACATCGACCTGCCCGCCGCGAAGCTGGTGGCTGGAGAAAATGTGGTCAAGGTCGAGTTCACCTCGCACATCGCACCGGCGGGAAAGCCGATCACCAGCTTCGAGGATCGCGACGACGGCTCGGAATACATCTACACGCTTTTCGTCCCGATGGACGCCAGCATGGCGTTCCCGTGTTTTGACCAGCCGGACCTGAAGGGCCGTTTCACGCTCACTCTCACGGCGCCCAGCGGCTGGACGGTTATCTCCAACACCGACGCCGCCTCGCATGAATCGCTCGGTGCGACGACGCGGACGGTTTTCGGAGAGACGCATCCCATCAGCACGTATCTATTCGCGTTCGCCGCCGGACCGTTCCGAAAAGTGCACGACACGCCCGGCCTCCCGGGACTCTATGTCCGCAAGTCACAGCTCAAGCGGGCCGAAACCGAGGCGCCGGAAGTACAGGAGATTGCCGCGAAGGGAATCGCGTATCTCTCGAATTATTTCGCGCAGCCATTTCCATTTCCCAAGTACGACATGGTGCTGATTCCCGGTTTCCCATACGGAGGGATGGAGCACGCAGGCGCGACGTTCCTGAATGAGCAATCGGTGCTGTTCCGCACGGCTCCGACACACACGGATCTACTCGGACGCGACATCCTTGTGCTGCACGAACTCACGCACCAGTGGTTCGGCGACTTCACGACGATGCGCTGGTTCGACGATCTCTGGTTGAAGGAAGGCTTCGCGCAATACATGGCCTACAAGGCGCTCGATGACATCCGCCCGCAGGATCACGTGTGGAAGCGCTTCTACGAAAGCATCAAGCCCGCCGCCTACGCCATCGACTCCACCAAGGGCACGACGCCGATTTACCAGGACATTCCGAATCTCAAGGATGCGAAATCCGCTTACGGCGCCATCGTTTATTCCAAAGCGCCCGGTGTGCTGAAGCAACTCGATTATGTTCTCGGCCCGACGAAGTTCCGCGACGGGTTGCGTCTCTACTTGAAGGAACACGCCTACGGCAACGCCAACTGGAACGATCTTGTGCAGGCCTTTGAGCGCGTCTCCGGACGCTCGCTCGGCACATGGGCCGACATGTGGATTCGCCACCGCGGCATGCCGCAGGTCGATGTCGCGTGGCAATGCAGCAGCGGACGACTCTCCAGCTTCACGCTTTCGCAGCACGATGTACTCGACGAGGGCGGCATCTGGCCGATCGCCACGCAGGTCGTCCTCAGCTATGGCAACGGCCAGCCGCTGCGCCGCCGCGTGGAACTGAACACGAAGTCCGAATCCGTTCGACAACTCGTCGGTACACGCTGCCCGCAATATGTTTTCGCCAACGGTCAGGATTACGCCTACGGACGCTTCCTGCTCGACTCGCGCAGCCGTCCCGTGGTGATGCGTGAACTTGGGCAAACGCACGACGTTTTCCGGCGCACCCTGTTGTGGGGATCGCTGTGGGATTCCGTGCGCGTTGCGGACCTGGCCCCGCGCGATTACATTGCGCTTGCGGTGCAACTGCTTCCCAAGGAAACCGACGAGTCGCTGACCCAGAGCCTGATCGCTCGAACCGTCACCGCGATGCATCGCTACGTGAGCCCGGCGACGCGTCGCCAGTTTGTGCCCGCCATGGAGAACCTCGCGGCCGATCGCATGGTGCATTCGCCGGAACAGGGTTTGCGCATCGTCTGGTTCCGCGGACTGCGCGCGGTGGCCGAAACGCAAAAGGGCCGTGCCGACCTGAAAGAACTGTTGGACGGCAAGCTCGCCATCCCCGGCGTACAGCTTCGTTCGCTCGATCGCTGGAACCTGGTGACGACGCTGATCGCGCTCAACGATCCGGACGCGAACGCCATCTTCCACGCGGAGCAGCAGCGCGACAAGGGTGGAGAAGCGCTTAAGTTCGCTTATGTTGCCGAAGCCGCCCGTCCCGATGCGGCGACAAAGAAGAAGTATTTCAACGATTACCTCCACGATCCCACTCGCCAGGAGGACTGGATTCAGCAGAGCCTGGGGGCGTTCAATTACTGGAATCAGTCCGCTCTCACAGAGCCTTATCTGAAGCCTTCGCTGGAGGCGCTGCCGCAGATCAAGCGCGACCGGAAGATTTTCTTCCTAGTGGCGTGGCTCGACGCTTTCGTTGACGGACAACAATCTCCGGAGGCGCAGAAGCAGGTGTATGACTTCCTCAACACAAGTCATCTCGATCAGGACCTGCGGTTGAAGATATTGCAGTCGGTGGATGAGCTGGACCGCACGGTGAAAATCAGGCAGAAGTTTCCTGACTAGAGAGGCGCGACGATTTCGGAGTGCTCCGGCTTGGCAAAGCCGACGGCAATGCGAAGGCGGGGCACTTCATGACATGCGGCGAGTACGAAGATCCGTGCGACTCCGCCACCGCCGCCACGTTTCCCATCTTCCCTGTTGATGGCTTTGCAGAGTACACTCCTAGTTCCACAATTTTTTAGACGAGAGGAAGTACCGTGAGCAGAACTCCTGGCTATTCGCTGGACGAAATTGACTGGAAGATACTGGAACACATCCAGGACAATGCTCGCATTCCGTTTGCCGAACTTGGCCGTCGCGTGCGCCTCTCGACTCCCGCCGTGGCCGAGCGCGTTCGCCGGCTTGAGGATGCGGGCGTCATCGTGGGCTACCGCGCTCAGATCGATCCCGGAAAAGTTGGTTTTCCGGTGCAGGCATTTATCCGGGTGAATGTGGTCGGCGAAAAACTTTCCAAGTTCGTCGAACTCATCTCGCGATGCCCTGAAGTACTGGAGTGTCACCGCGTTACCGGCTCCGAATCGTTTGTCATCCGCGTCGCGGTGGAGAACATCAACCACCTGGAATATGCCATTGATTCGCTGATGCCGTACGTTGCAACCACCACTTCCATGATCCTTTCATCGCCCCTCACCTGGGCGCCGGTAAAGCCTCGCGTGAAGGACCCGAAATCGGTTTCCGGACGTCGCCAGGAGTAGCCTGCGCGGAGACTGATCCGATTCTTCACCCACATTAGGTTTTCGGCACGCCACTCCTGACATTGTGAAGCGAAATGCTCGTCTCGCTTAATCTCCGGGATGTACCTCCGCACCTCAGCGTCTTAAAATTTAGGAGCCCATTGGAGGGACGCATGGAGCGCCCATTAATTTATCTTGATAACGCTGCAACGGTCTGGCCGAAACCTGAAAATGTTTACCACTTCATGCTGGATTTCTATCGCTCGACCGGCGTAAATCCCGGACGCAGCGGTTATGACCTTGCGCAGGAGGCTGGATCACTGCTCGAAAGGCTGCGTGGCCGCCTGACGAAATTTTTGGGTGGCGACGTGGACGCTCCCGAACGTCTCTGCTTCGGATACAACGCAACCGACGCGATGAACCTCGTCATTCCGGGCCTGCTGTCGCGTGGCGATCATGTCATCACGACGAACCTGGAACACAATTCGGTCATCCGTCCGATCAACCATCTGGTCCGCGAAGAAGGCGTCGAGGCCACGTACATTCCGTTCGACGCACAGGGATTCGTGGAACCCGATACCATCCGCAAGGCAATCCGCGGGAACACGCGCGCCGTGATCGTCAACCACGGGTCCAACGTTATCGGGACGATTCAGCCGATCGCGGAAATCGGCAAGATTTGCAGCGAACGCGGCATCACCTTTGTCATCGATACGGCGCAGACCGCCGGCGTCATTCCCATCAACATGAAGGAAATGAACGTCGATGTGCTCGTCTTTACCGGGCACAAGGCCCTGATGGGATCGATGGGGATTGGCGGGTTCTGCATCCGCAAGCACGTCAACCTGCGACGCACCCGCGCGGGCGGCACCGGCGTGCGCTCGGCCGATCCGTACCACATCGAAGAATATCCGTGGCGCATGGAGTTCGGCACGCCGAACATGGTGGGCGTTGCGGCTCTGTGGGCCGGGCAGGAGTGGCTCGAAGAAAAGGGCATCGGCAATGTCTACGCCCACGAGATGAAACTGGCTCGCAGGCTCGTCGATGGCCTGCGCAAGATCGACAAGGTTCGCATCTATTGCTGCGAATCGCTGGAAGATCATCTCTCGACTGTATCGATGAATATCGATGGAATGGACGCCGCGGATGTCGGCGTAATGCTCGACGTCGACCACAGCGTGGCTACGCGCACGGGGCTGCACTGCGCTCCGCTGGTTCACGAACAGCTCGGCACGGCAAATATTCATGGCTCGGTGCGTTTCTCCATCGGCGCATTCAATACCGAGGAAGAGATCGACGCCACGATCAAGGGAGTGGAGGCCATCAGCCACTGGGTCGATACGCGCCGCTCGCGGCCGGCCGCAGGCGCACCCGCCGTATCGAATTAATTGATGCATGTCGATACTTATCGTCGACCAAAATATATTCAAGGGTGACGTGAAGAATGCCGATCATTGAGATTCGCGGTCATAAGTACGAAGTGGATGAAGACGGGTTTCTGCAATCGCCTGAAGCCTGGAACGACGAGGTGGCATGTGATTTCGCCACTACCGAAGGCATTGCGAGTCTGACCGAAGATCATTGGAAGGTGGTGCGCTACATGCGGAGCTACTGGCAGGAAAACAACTCGGTGCCGCTGGCGCGCAAGCTCTGCAAGGAGACTGGCTTCACCTTACAGCAGCTTTACGACCTTTTTCCCTCCGGCCCCGTCAATGGAGCCTGCAAGCTGGCCGGCCTGTCCAAGCCTCCGAGTTGCGCCTAGAAAAAGAAGGATTGGCGCCCGCCAGTCCCGCGCAACACTGCGGCATCGACTGATCCCATTTGCCCAAAGGTGTCATCCGGGTAACACTTGAAACTCTTTGTGCTTTGCAGAGGCTGACACTATACTTCGAAAAAAGCGCTACAGGCGACTTGTCACGTTTTCGGCTTTGAGTTCCGTGAGTATTGCGGATTGCGTCATTTGCCGGAGAAGTGTGCGCTGCGATCGCTTCGGCGTAATGGGGTTTCCCGCTTCCAATGCACGATCAAACTGATTCCACCGTCTTCGTTGCAGAACGACCAGCAGGACAGCGCTGGTTCGTAATCGGCGCATGCCTGGTTCTGGCTGCGATTGTGATCGCACTTTTCCCTTACAAGTTCCATGCTCCCACATGGGAAGATAACGACTACTTCAACCTTGCCAGCGGTAATCCTCAACAGGTGCGATTCTTCTATCTCGCCCGCATCGTCCACCCGCTGGTGGTTCGCGCGGTTTCGCACTTGACCGGAACCGACATTCCGAAGGCGTTCTGGCTTGTTTCCTGCGCGTGCCTGCTGGGGTTCGTCACGCTACTGGGAGCAGAACTCCAACAGCAGCGAGTACGACTGTTCCTGATATTCGCCATTCTCGCCAACCCGCTGACACTGGAGGCGTATCGGAATTACTATTCCCACGACTTGTTCCACTGCTTTCTTCTGATGATCTTCTTCCTCGTCTTTCGGAAGTCGCCGTGGCTGAGTCTTCCGCTTATCTATCTTCTGTATCTCACGCGAGAATCAACCGCGCTGCTGATTGTCGTGGTTGCCGTGCTCGCCTGGCTTGCCGGCAAGCGATGGCTCTGTGGCGCGACACTGCTCACCGGTTTTGCCTCGTGGTTTACCGCGGCACGCCTCATCGGACGCCACGCCGGCAACATCCATCACCTTCCGATGCCCGTACTTTACGTGCTCAAGGTGATCTACGCCATCATCTATAACATCTTCGGCGTGCTGCTGTGGACCAACACAACCGAACTTACGGAAACTCCACGCTGGACATACACCTTCCCGGGACATTTTCACCTGGGAGCCATCACCACCGTCGGCTACTGCGACTTCAACCTGCTGCGGCCGGTCAATACATTTGTCGTGCTCTTCGCCAGCTTCGGGCTGCTGCCCATCTTCGGGTGGATCTTTCGCAAACAACTCTTCCGCGACCGGAACGACCTGTGGATCAAGGTAGTGCTGTTCTATGGACTGGCGAATTTCGCCGTCGCGCCACTGCTTGGCACGGTCATTTATCGCTACATTCTTTACGCGTGGCCGGCATTCTTCCTCGCCATTCCCATCATGTGCTCTTCCCTGCCGCTCAGCGGCCGCCGCTGGACGGAACTCGCCGTCCTCGTCCTGGTAGCAAGCTGGACGCCGGTTGCACTTCAAGGTTGGTATGGAGAAGTCGGCGGACTGATTGCCAGCGCGGGCGTGGAGGTACTGCTTATTTGCGTGCTGCTCAAGTATTTTCGCGGAGCGGCGCCGGATGCCGTGCCCGCAAAGCAAATCATCTCTCAGCTATAGTCACCCAATTTGATTTCTTTGGTAACAGTCCATCCAGGACAGGTCCATTACTGGAGACGATTACGCCGGTTACCAAAACGCGACTGCGCCGCTTGGCGGGTTCCGGCCCGATTCAGTTGAATCGCCATATCTGAATGTAATCAAATGGGTTGGAAGATAAGCGAAAAATTGATGCGGGCCGATTTCCGGTTACACCCATTCCGTTCAGCTCATGCCTCGACGAATGGCCTTGTATGGACGGATGTGACGGGCGAACCGGCTGCTGATCGGGCTGTGCGACTGTTCCAATTTGGAGCGCTGTTCGGGAGTGTGCAAAAAGTTTCCACTTTTTGTTACAAGTGAGAAATATTACGTCCGTCCTGAGGGTTCTCTACTATACTTGTTTTCAAAGATTTACCCCCATGCAGAATAGATCGGGAAAATGTACCCGACTTAAATAAGCGCTGTACCAAACTGACTGAAAACTTTTGCACTGATGAGTGTCACGGGTTTAGCGACTCCCAGTTTCGAGGCGGGTCTTCCTCCTGATGCGGTGATCTTTGGATCGACGCACGAGATGGAAGCAATTCGCGACAATCTCTTGAAGATTGCCGAGACGAATATTCCTGTCCTCATCGAGGGGGAGAGCGGCACCGGCAAGGAAATCATCGCTAAATTCATTCACCTGCGATCGCATTGGGCTCCCGGGCCATTCGTCAAGGTCAGTTGTCCCTCCGCTTCCGGAACGCTCGTACAGAACGAACTTTTCGGCTACGGGGAAGGAGCTTCCGCCGGGGCAACTGGATCGGGCGCGAGACGCGATGAAATGGGCGATTGCGGAACTCTCTTTCTTGATGAGATTTCCGAGCTCGATGTCAGTCTGCAATCGAAGTTGCTCGAATTACTGCAAGATGGGCAGTTCTATCCGGCCGACGCACGGGGCGAACGGAAAGTAGATATCCGAGTTGTGTGTGCAACCAACCGCGCTCTTGATCGCGAAGTGGCAGCGGGGCGTTTTCGTCAGGATCTTTATTACCGGATCACCGGCGTTGTGCTTCGCCTTCCCGCATTGCGCCAGCGGGTGGCCGACATTCCCCAGATAGCCGACTATCTCATCAGGGTCTACAGCCAGCGCTACCAGAGAAATGTTGGGCCGCTTTCTCCCGGCACGCGAGCCCTGCTACAGGCTCATCAATGGCCGGGCAACATCCGCGAACTTGAAAATCTCTGCAAACGCTACGTGGTATTTGGCACGGAAGACGTCATTACAGGGGAGATGATCGCGCGCACGTCCGAACGCGCCCAGCCCAATTTTGCGGGGGGCAAGTCGATCTCGCTCAAACAGGTAACGAAAAACGCCACCAAGAACCTGGAGAACAAGATCATTCTGAGCGCGCTTCAGGCGACGAAGTGGAACAGGAAACAGGCTGCCCGGAATTTGAAGATCAGCTACCGGGCGTTGCTCTACAAGATGAAGAAGGCTGGATTGGACGGAAACGACCACGCCAGCAATGGGTCACGGCCAGATTTCATCGATCTGGACCCGCATCGGTAACGGAGGAAATTGATTATGCGCCGGTTGGTTCTTGGAACCTTGCTTTTGACGGCTGTTTTTGCCGTTGGCAAGGATAAGACTCCGCAATCATCGAAACAAAAGGATACTGCCAAGCAGAGTGCTCCGGCTGCACCCGCCAAATCTCCGGCGGCCAAGGCCTCGTCCCAATCGGCCAACTCCGGGGACAATCCCGCTCCCGAGAAGCCAGGTACCTATTCCATCGGCGAAAGTGACGTGCTGGCGATTGACGTGTGGCACGAGCCCGAGATTTCCCGCACTGTATCCGTCCGTCTTGACGGAAAAATCTCTCTACCACTGATAGGGGACATTCAGGCTGCCGGGCTTACTCCGGATCAACTGCAGGACGCTATTACGGAGCAGCTGAAGAGATACCTGGACCGGCCGGAAGTCACAGTCATTGTGCAGGATGCGCGCAGCAAGTATTTCAGCATAGTGGGGGAAGTGACGAAACCCGGGGCATACCCCCTCGGACAGCAGCTTAGTGTACTCGAAGGTCTTGCCCTAGCCGGGGGATTCAAAGATTTCGCAAATGTGAAGAAAATCTATGTATTGAGGGTGAACAAGAACGGAACCACAACGAAGATTGAATTCAACTACCGGGCCGCGCTGAATGGAGATGCCTCCAAGAATTTTCCACTTCAGCCGCGGGACACGATTGTAGTTCCGTAAGGATCCGGCAGGATGCAACGACGACTTCTCATCTTCGTGCTGGCACTAGCTGCGGCCATTCCGGTTGCGGCGCAGACCGACACGTCCCAGTCTTCGCCGCAATCCTCGCAGCCTGTAATGCCCGCTCACGTTGGCAGCGAGACACCGGGCCTCGCCTCGCAGAGCGATCTCGAATACAAGAACGTCATCGTCGCCAGCTTCCTCGGCGGTGCCATGTACGAAGACAACGCGATCGCGGTGGCGGCGACGGGAAGCACGCCCGCTCACTTCACCGGAGACAAGCGGTTCTTTGCTCAGCCCAGCATTGCGTACCAGAGGACTCATCGCAACACGCGGATCACGGTCAGCTATGCTCCGGGCATTGATGGCAGCATACAGAACGCTTCCGGGGCGAGCTACACGCACAATCTTTCGGCGGACGTGCAGTTCAGTCCGTTCAGTCGGATGATCATTCATCTCCGGCAGGATTACAGCGTTTCGACGAATCCATTCGAGTCGGTGGGGAAAGTCAGCGTATTGCCCAGTCTCGGGGGCTACTTTGGACCCAACTATGACGGCGTACTGCCCTCCACGAAGCGCACGTCACTGATTTCGACGGCGGAACTTTCATATGTGATGACGCCGCGGACATCCCTGGGCTTCACCGGAGGGTACCAGCGGTTTGACTACAATCCGATCGTTGCTCCCAACTCGGTTACGGCGCTTACAACGCTGATCGGCGCCAGGGATATCAATGCGTCGATGTTCTTTACGCGACAGATGACGAAGCGCAATTCCGTGGGGCTGCAATATGCCTTCATGGATATCCACTCGCTGCCGAGCGCCCGCACGCAGTCCCATGGACTGCTGTTGTTCGACAGCTGGCAACTTTCCCGGCACACTTCGCTGATGGTGTATGGCGGAGCGGAATTTTCGCGGAGCCACAATGTTTTCCCGGTACAACTCGGTCCATTCACATTGCTGGCCTCGGCGGACACCTCGGGTTGGCGGCCCACGGCAGGCCTCGCCTATCAGTGGTCGGGCGAGCGCAATGCCATCCAGATACAGGCGGTTCACCGCCTCAGCGACGGCGGCGGCCTGATGAGTACGGTGAGCATGACGTACGGCGCCATCGGCTGGCACACTCGTCTTACACGGCGATGGACCATGGACACAACGTTCCGCGTCACCGACCAGGAAGGACTTAGCCTAACCAATCAGTCGAGCGCGTTTCGCTCCTATTGGGGAGGCTTGTCGCTCTCGCGGACGGTGACAAGGAATTTCTCAATCCAATTTGAGTATGCGCATATTAATCAGACTGGAACGGGACTCACGACGAGTCCGACCGATCACAATCTCTATCAAATGGGCATCCAGTACTATCTGGTAAAGCCGCTGGGTAGGTAAGCATGTTCGAAGAAGAACAGGAAGGCCCAACATTAGCGATCCAGGATTACTGGCAGATTCTCCAGCGCCGACGCTGGTGGCTGCTGGCGGTAATCTTTGGCTGCTGGGCGCTCGCCTGGGTCGCCAGTTGGATCACTCCGGCAGTGTATCGCTCGGAAACCCTGATCCTTGTGGAACAACAGAAGGTTCCGCAGCAATACGTGGTTTCCAATGTTTCCGTGGATCTGCAGGAACGGCTACAGAGCATGACCCAACAGATTCTGAGCCGCACTCGGCTTCAGCGGATCATCGAACAATTTCATCTCTATGACAGCCTGAGGAAGCGACTTGGTCCGGATGGTCCGGTGGACGCCATGCGCAAGGACATCACCATCGAATTGGTCGACGCGCCCGGCAAATCCGAGGATCTGACGGCGTTCCGCATCGCCTTCAACGCGCCCAATCCGAAGCTGGCACAGCAGGTTGCCACTCAGTTGACCTCGCTGTTCATTGACGAAAATCTTCAACAGCAGACACAACAAGCCGAAAGCACCACCGAGTTCCTATCGAACGAACTCGACGTAGCCCGTTCGGCCCTGACCGAGCAGGAAGCAAAGATACAGACTTTCAAGACACAGTATCTCGGCGAACTGCCTTCCCAGATGGAAGGCAACGTACAAATTCTCAATGGCATACAGGATCGCTATCACAACGTCAGTCAGAGTCTGAACCACGCACAGGAACAGAAGCTCTATCTCGAATCGCTCCTCAGCCAGTACCGCTCGGTCAAGTTCGGCGACCACTCCGGGACAAACACTCTTCCCGCGATCCAGAATGAACTTGCCAAGCTTCGGGCACAGCTCACCGATGCAGAGGCAAAGTACACGCCGCAGCACCCGGATGTCATTCGCCTGAAGGCCCAGATCGCCCAAACGGAGAAGATGAAGAAGGCGATCGAGAAGGATCTCTCGAGCTCGACCACCAAGAGCGACAACGCGCCGCATAGTGCATCCGAATTGCAGGCCATGTCTCCCATCCTTCAATTGGAAGGCCAGATCAAGGCCAACGATCAGGAAATCAGCGATTCGCAGAATGAGTTGAAGCAGCTTGAAGGCCAGATCAAGGCATACCAGTCACGCCTGAACGTTACGCCGATGCGTGAGCAGCAACTCTCCGACCTTACGCGCGATTACAACCAGTCGAAGGCGAATTACGATTCGCTACTGCAAAAGCAGCAGCAGTCCCAGTTGGCCACCAACCTGGAGAAGAGCCAGCAGGGCCAGCAGTTCCGAATCATCGATCCTCCCAGCCTGCCGCAGCGTCCGTTTTCCCCTAACCGTGTCCGCTATAGCGCGCTCGGCCTGGTTGCGGGAGTGTTGCTAGGAATCGTCTGTATTGCCGGCGTCGAATTCATCGACGACCGCGTGCGTCTGTTCCGCGATGTCAACCTTTTCCACGCTCGCGTGCTGGTCGGAATTCCCCACCTCACCACCGAACGCCAGGAGAAGCAGCAGGCACGCCGGCGCATTCTTGAATGGTGTACGGCAACCGTCATGCTTATCCTGATGGTCGCGGGAAACCTTGTGACTTTTTATAAGGCATAACATGTATAGACACTTTTATGGATTGACGCGAGTTCCATTCGGCATCAGCCCGGACCCTTTCTTCTATTGCCCAACGCCACGGCACAACGAGGCGCTGGCCAATCTCGCGTACGGTATTCAGCGCCGCAAGGGATTTGTTGTCCTTACCGGTGAAGTCGGCACCGGCAAGACTCTGCTGGTGCGCTATCTCATCAACACGCTGGTGCGGGCGAAGGTGCAGTATGCCTATGTCTTCAACCCCCACCTGACGCCGACCGACTTCATGCAGTTCGTTCTCGCGACATTCGGCATCAAGAACCCCCAGAGTACGCGCGGCGCCATGCTCCAGCAATTCCAGGATTTCCTGATCGAAGTCAATCGCAATGGCCAGACCGCAGCACTCCTCGTCGACGAGGCGCACTTGCTGACCGCCGAACTGCTGGAAGAGATACGCCTGCTGACAAACATCGAGACTCCCGAATACAAGCTCCTGCAGATCGTCTTTGTCGGTCAGCCGGAGCTGGACGATCTCCTCGATTCTCCGGAACTGCGCCAGTTGAAGCAGCGCGTTGCGCTGCGCTGCCATCTGCCTCCCCTGGAGGAAAACGACGTGCACGGCTACATCGTCCGCCGACTGGAACTGGCGGGCGCAGGCGAGCGCGCCAAGACAATTTTTCCCCGTCCGACGGTTGAACGCATTTTCTTCCACTCACGTGGTACGCCGAGAGTCATCAATCATCTCTGTGACGGTGCGTTACTCACCGGGTATGCGCGGAGGGAATCGGTCATCAAGCCGGAGATCATCGACGAGATCGCCACCGACCTGCGACTCAATGTCACCACCATGAGCCGGCCTGGCGCGACCAGCAAGAACAAGGAAGGAGCTTCGATTCGATGAGCCGGGTTTTTGACGCATTGCGCCAGTTCGACGAGGACGCTCGCAAGGGCAAGACCAAGCCCGGGGCGCCGACAGAGACGCCAAAGGACGCGGCTTCTCCGGCTCCGCAGGATGTGGTCATACCCGAATTACCTCCGCTCCCGGATCTTGACTTTGGTCCGATGGAACCGGCGACGTCGTCTTTCCTGCCGCAACCCGTGACCCTGGCGTCACCTACTGTCCAAGAACCTCTTCCGGCGCAACCTCCTCCGACAACCGCTCCTCCGACCGTCGAGACGGCCGCCAGCGCTCCAGCGCCTCATGTAACGCCGACGCCGGTTGTGCCCGAACCGGCTGCGGCACGTTCGCCAGTTTATGGTTCATCGCGCCCGGGTGGATTCGACGTCGACCAGTTGATTTCCGTAAATGCTCTTCCGCCCGACGATGGCCACCTTGTCTCGATGACTGACGAACACGGCCTTGGAGCGGAAAAGTTTCGCGTGCTCGCGACGCGTCTTGCCAACATCCGGCGCAACACCGGCCTGCAGGTCATTCAGATCACGAGCAGCATCATCGGTGAAGGCAAGACGCTGGTGTCCGCGAATCTGGCGGCAACGCTGGCGCGCCGTTCCGGGCAATCCGTCCTGCTGATCGAGGGCGACCTCCGCAAGCCGGCAGTCTGCCCTGTCCTTGGATTAACGTCATCGCACGGCATCGGCGAATGGTGGAACCAGGCCGATGCCTCCATCATTCCGTTCCTGCGCCGGATCAATAATACGCAGCTGTGTCTTCTGCCGGCCGGGACGACGCCTCATCCCGTCTCGGTTCTGCAATCGGGACGGATGAACGATCTGATGGCACAGTTCCGCATCTGGTTCGACTGGGTCATTGTCGATACTCCGCCGCTGTTGCCCATGGCGGATTCAAACTTGTGGGCGCGCCTCGTCGATGGCACGCTGCTCGTTATTCGCGAAGGAGTTGCACCGCGCCGCGCCCTGCAGCGTGCCATGGAAAGCATGGACGCTCCCAAGCTTGTCGGCGTTGTGCTCAATGACGCCGACGACTTCGACCGCGTCGACTACTACGACCAGTATTACTCCACCAGGCCCAAGGAACCGCCCAAGGAACCCGCCGCGAAAACGAAGGGCGCGGAAAAGAAACCGCGAAAGGAAAGGAAGTGATCCGGTCCCAGCACGCCTATCTTCCGGCGCGCCTCCTCTTCCTCGGCGCTTCGGAGATCCTCCTGGCGACGTCGGCTTTTCTCATCGCCATGGTGGCCTTTCACGGCCTACTGAACACGATCATTGCTCTGAGCTATCAGCAGGGAGCGCTCAAGATACTGCTGGTCATCGCCACCATCGCGGTGTGCATGTACTACTTCGACCTCTACGATCCACTCATCCTCCACAGCGGTCGCGAAACCTTTACCCGGCTCGTACAGGTCCTTGCCTCCATGTGTTTCATCGTGGCGGCCCTGTATGCTCTCTTTCCTTCCGTCCGGCTGAACCGCTACGTCTTTATCATTGGCACGTTGGCTGCCGGCCTGTTTTTACTGCTATGGCGCGAACTCTTCGTGAGCACGTGGCCGATGTTTCGCGAACGGGTTCTAGTCCTCGGCAGTGGCGGTCTTGCGGAGTTTCTTCTGCAGGAGATGCGCAACCATCCGGAGCTGAACCTGGAAGTTGTCCGGCACATCCCGGAGACCCAGCCCGGAGATCCATCCCCGAGAAGTTTCCAGTCCGGGGACTTCTCCGATGAACTTGTCCAGACTGTTGAGCAGCAACGCGTTCGCAAAATCATCGTCGCCCTGGGAGACCGTCGCGGTAAACTTCCCTTCGATTCGCTTCTCGAACTCAAGCGCCAGGGAATCTTTATTCAGGACGGTCACGATCTCTACGAAACACTTACCGGCAAGATCGATCTCTCCACGTTGCGTCCCAGCTCGATTCTTTTTTCCCCCGAATTTCAGCCCTCGCGTTTCTATCCGATGATGAAGCGGGTTGGGTCCTTTCTTGTTGCGCTGACCATCCTGGTGATTGCGCTTCCGGTCATGCTGCTGGTCGCCATCGCCATCCGACTGGATTCCGAAGGGCCCATCCTGCTCAATCAGCGCAGAGTAGGGAAGCTCGGCAGGATTTTCACGGTTCACAAGTTCCGCTCCATGTACCGGGGCAGCGAGAACGCACCCATTCATCGCCCTGCCTCCCAGCAGGACGAACGCATTACTCGCGTCGGGCGCTGGATCAGAGCGCGCCGTCTCGATGAACTGCCGCAGCTCTGGAATGTCCTGCGAGGCGACATGGAACTCGTCGGTCCGCGGCCGTTCGTTCCCAACCAGGAAGAGGATTGCGTGCGCGCGATTCCCTTCTATCGCCAGCGCTGGGCCATCCCGCCGGGACTTACCGGATGGGCGCAAGTCAATCGCGGCTATTGCGAAACGCTTGCCGATAACGCCGACAAGCTCGCTTACGATCTCTTCTATATCAAGCACATGTCTCTGGGTCTCGACATGCTTGTCGTGGTACGAACCGCCAAGATGCTGTTGAGCCGGAGCCCTGCATGATAACTGTGCTGCAATGCGTCTTCTGGGCGTCCTTCGCGGCGATCGTTTACACCTATCTCGGTTATCCCGTCATCCTCTTCGTGCTCTACGGATTCGCCCAGGTTCGCCGCGATTTCCAACACCTCGTCTCCCGCGCCGACCGTCGAACTGGCGACCGGAGCGACGACGAACTTCCATCAGTGACGCTTCTGTTCGCCGCTTACAACGAGCAGCAGTATATCGAGCGCAAGCTGGAAAACACCCGCGCGCTCGCTTATCCGCAGGACAAGCTACAGGTCGTTATCGTCTCTGACGGCTCCACCGACGCCACCAACGAAATCCTTCGTTCCGTCACGGATCCAAATATCTGCGTCATCTTTCCCGAGCAACGCTCCGGCAAAACATCGGCGCTCAACCTGGGATTGCAGCAGGTACGTCACGACATCATCGTTCTCACCGACGCCAGCACACTGTTCGATCCGGACGCCATCCGCAAGCTCGTCCGTCACTTCCGCAATCCCAACATTGGCGCAGTCTGCGGCGCGCTTCGCTTTGAAGCCAGCGGCGAATCGCAGCGCACGGAGGGCGTCTACTGGAAATACGAGACGATCCTGCGCCTGATGGAAGCACGGCTTGGCGCCACGCTCACGCCGAGTGGCGCCATCTACGCCATCCGCCGCGATGCGCTCGACCCGTTTCCGCCCGGCACGCTCATCGACGATTTTGTGGCCACCATGAACGTCCGCAAACACGGGCTTGCCGTGCTCTATGATCCCGAGGCACGCGCCACCGACTTCGCTGCCAGCGATGTCTCCGGGGAATTCCGCCGCCGCGTCCGGATCGCCACCGGCAGCTTCCGCGCACTTGGCAGCCTTGCGAAGATACGGCTTCCCGGCGCGACGCTCTTCGCCTTCTTTTCCCACAAAGTTCTGCGCTGGTTCGTTCCGGTTTTTGCCATCGCGCTTCTGCTCAGCAACATTGCGCTGCTCACCGAGCCGCACTATCGAGTTGCTCTCGCCGTGCAGGCTATCCTTTATTTGTGGGCCGCCATCGGTTATGCGTGGCGTGACCGCCTGCGCGGCGTGCCGCTCGTCTCTCTCGGATATTTCCTCGTCGCGATGAACTTCGCGTTCCTCGTTGGACTCGTGCAGGCACTGACTTCCGGGAAGGAGGCGACATGGCAACGCGTCAGCTAGCCCAGCCTTCTCGCCGCTTCGCCGTGCGCGGAACGCCCTTCCTGATGTTTCACGGAGTTGGCGCGGAATCCGACCGATACGCGGTGGAGTCCGATCGGTTCTCGTCGTTCCTCGCGCGCATCCGCCAGCGCGGTTTTACGCAGGTCTCCGTCGAAAACTTTGCCGCATCGCAGACTTCCAGTTCACCGCGCGTCGGCATCACTTTCGACGATGGTCTCCTCTCCGTCTATGAGCAGGCTTTTCCGAGGCTCCTTGCAGCGGGCATGTCCGCCGATTTCTTTCTCTGCACTGCGCTGGTCGGCACGCCCGGCTACCTGTCATGGGCCCAGGTTGTAGAGATGCAGCGCGCCGGCATGTCTTTTCACTCGCACGGACATCACCACTACTACCTCTCGCATCTTCCGCGCGTGCTTCTCCTCAGCGAACTCACGCAGTCGCGCACCATCCTGGAAGATCGCCTTGGCCGTCCCGCAAAGTGTCTCGCGTTTCCCTACGGCTCATATAACCGGTTCTCGCTTGCCGTCGCCCGCGAAGCCGGGTTCGAGATCTTCTGCACTTCGCGTCCGTGGCCGGCAACCGAGGGAGTGCCGCTCATTCATCGCATTGCCGTCGGACAAACCACCACTCTTGTCGAATTCGATCGCATCCTCGATGGCGATCCATTCATCTATTCGCGTCACATGGCTCGCAACGTCTCTCTTTATCCATTCAAGCAATTGGTTCTGCGTTTTGCGCCGTCGTTGCTTGGAGCGCGCGCGAACAAGGAGCCCGCATGACATCAAACAGGCTTCACGTCTTTGTGCTCATCGACGCGCTCGGATGGAAGTTCCTCCAGCAGACGCCGTTTCTTGGCGACGTCCTACCCCATCGCCAGCCATTGCGAACCATCCTCGGCTTCAGCTCCGGGGTGATTCCGTCGATCCTCACCGGCCTTACACCGGCCGAGAGCGCAGTCTGGAACCTCGTCTATTACGATCCCGAGCATTCGCCGTTTCGCTGGATGCGTCACTTCCAGTCTGTCCCGCGACCGTTGCTCGACAACCGTTATGCGCGACGCGCCTTCACCGAACTCGGACGCCGCGTTCTCGGTCTTGGCCACGGATTCGACTGCTGCGTCAGCCCGCGCCTCCTCCACTATTTCAACTGGGCCGAGCGGCGCAATATCTACGATCCCGGCGGAATTCCCGGCGTGCAATCCATCTTCGACAAGCTCGTCGCCGATGGCATCCCATACCGCTCTTACAGTTATCATCGCAACACGGATGAGGAGATTCTCCAGGCCGTGCCGCGCCACATTGACGAAGGCCGTGAGAATTTCTACTTCGTCTATCTCAGCGAGGTCGACAAGTTCCTGCACGATCACTGTAGCGAGCCGACACGCATCGCCGAGCGCCTGGCATGGTACGACGGTCAACTGCGCCACGTTTTTGATGCCGCGTTGCGCCGCGATCCCGAGGCCTGCTTCTACCTCTTCTCCGATCACGGCATGACGCCCGTAACGCGCCACTACGATCTCGCCGCCGATGTCGAGCGCGCTTCGCTCACGATGCCAAAGGATTTCCTCGCCGTTTATGACTCGACCATGGCGCGCTTCTGGTGCTTCTCTGATGCAGCGCGAGACGCACTGACGCGCCAGTTGGAGCAGGTTTCCTGTGGACACATCCTCTCGCGCGACGACCTGAAGTCGCTCCTGCTGTCGTTTTCCGACAACCGCTACGGCGACATCATCTTTCTGATGGACCCAGGCTGCCTCATCGCCAGCAGCGCTTTCCACTCCGCCAGTTGGATGCCGGTCGGCATGCACGGCTACCACCCGGACGACGAGCACTCGTACGGTGTCTTCCTTACCAACCGCGAAATTCTGCCGCCGGTCACCATCGTCACCGATATTTACCGTTGCATGCGGGAGGCAATCTCGTGACGCACGCGGCAAATGGCTTTCCACTGGAAGTCTGCCACTTCGCTAACTCGACGGTCCGCGCCGGCGCAGAGGAATACATGCTCGGAGTATTACGGCACCTCGACCGCCAGCGCTTTCGGCCCAGTCTTGCCTGCCCATCGACACTTATCGATTTACTAGCGCCCGATCTTCCGCCGGACGTCGACCTCTTCCCTATCCACATCGCCCGTCCGACACAGATTGGCGAGCTGCGCCGCTTCTCGCATTTTCTCCGCGACCGTCGCGTGCAGATCGTCCACTCGCATCAGTTCCGCGCCAGCCTCGTCGCTTCGCCCACGGCCAGCCTCTCTGGAGTCCCCGTCACGGTCGAAACGCCGCACATTCGCGAATACTGGCGTGCCGGATGGAAGGAAAACTACACCGTCGATCGAATCGCCGGACATTTCGTGACCGGGTACATCGCCGTCTCCGCGGCCAACAAGCGTTACCTCGTCGGGGAGAAGCGTCTGCCCGAGAGCAAGATTTCCGTGATTCCGTGCGGCGCCGATCTGCGCCCGTTCACGCGGCAGCAGTCCGCCGGTCAGGCGCTTCGCCGCGAACTTGGCATCTCGCCATCGCAACCCGTTCTTCTGGTTGCCGGACGCCTGGAACCGCAGAAGGGCCATCGTTATCTTCTCGACGCGATGCCATCGATTCGCGGCGAGTTTCCCGGCGTCGTGTTGTTCTGCGTTGGGGAAGGCTCGCTCATGTCGGAACTCCAGCATCATGCGCGCGAACTCGGCATTGCGGAGGCCGCGCGTTTTGTCGGCTATCAGCGCAACATGGCCCGCTGGTATGCTCTCGCCGACATCGTGGTTCTTCCATCGCTTTTCGAAGGACTCCCGATCACGGCGATTGAAGCACTGGCGTCGGAGAAACCGATGGTTGCCACCGCCGTGGACGGCACGCCGGAAATCGTTGTGGATGGCGTCACTGGACTGACCGTCCCTCCACGGGACTCGACCGCGCTCGCGCGTGCCATCGTTCGCCTGCTGCGCGAGCCCGAGCTACGCGCGACGTTCGGACGGCAGGGCCGTGAACTGGTCGAGCACAGTTTTTCCATTGAGAGAATGGTCGAACAGATTGAAAACCTCTACCTCCGACTCTGGCAGGCACGCACGGGAACTCCAATCCCACTGATCGACGCGGCACCGCAGTCACGGATGGCGGAAAGCATCTGACACGGACACAACGATATGACTGGCATTGACAACCCGCTAGCGCCGCACAACGCAATACGTATGCATTTACGCATGGCGATCTGTGCCGCGGTGCGCGAGGAATGCGAGGCGTTTCTTGGGTCCGATCTCGTCGCTCTCATCCTGACGGGTAGCCTCGCGCGCGATGAAGCCAGCACGGTTGACGATG
>Ga0307375_10000494_pt1 | contig 49688 bp, 58 predicted proteins | sample TR1MG_FD_202531 | JGI IMG/M metagenome (GOLD analysis project Ga0307375, IMG submission 202531) | Soil microbial communities from Risofladan, Vaasa, Finland - TR-1 | ecosystem: Environmental > Terrestrial > Soil > Coastal area > Acid sulfate soil | place: Finland: Risofladan, Vaasa | collected...
GCGCGACATCCTGCAGAAGGTCATCCGCGCCAACAGACACTTAAGTTCCAAACAGAATGAAGCACTCACTAGGAGCCTGGGCTTAGACGCCATGTGAGCGTTTTCGCAGAAATCTCGGCCATCCCTCACTATCGTCGTCGTGATCGAAGGTCACACGGTAATCGGGCAATTCGTCCGTTTCGGCAAGGGTCTTCACGTTCAATCGGAACTTGCGCAGCCCACCCGTGCTGCCGCTCTTTTCGTGCAAGGTCGCTACCGTTACGCGCCACGATGCCTGGGCACCGCAATGCTTGCGGGCCAGCTCGTAGATCCGTCGATCGAGCGGTTTGCGCAGCCGGAAATAGTCGGGGCTTAGCGTGAGCACCTGTTTGGCCTCGACCGAACGATACAGCCATCTCACCGGCCAGTGCTGCGATCGGGCCGAGCACATCGCGCAGGAGTTCGTGCCGGGGGGATTCGGGGTGTGGCATGAGAAGGCCTCCTTCATCCAGGGGCTGCTTCTCGCCGACGTGGACTGGCTGGCGGCCTTGCTCGGCGTCGATGACGGGCCGATCGCCGAAACGATCACGAAGTGGCCGGGGGCACGCCCCAATCTGGATGACTTGGCGGCACTCGCCGCGGCCATCCGTGCATGCCGACCGCCGGGGGCGGCATGAAGTACACCCCCGAGGAACTGATCGCGCCGATCGCGTTGCGCGAGTTCGCCGCGGCCGGTGTCGTGCGCGAGGCGATCCTGCTGCCCACGCCCGAGGGCTGGATACTGCGCATTCGCATGGGTGCCCAGGAGCGCACGCTACGCATGCGGGACGAACCTCGACCGCGCGCCTTCAAGACGCTCGATGCAGCCGCCCGGCTGGCCCACAAGCTGGGCGTGCCTCGCGTGCTGGCCGAGCTGGCCGACTGGCATAAGCCCAAGGCGGCCCGGCGCCGGTTTGCTGGCACGCCACGGCGCTGATCCACGCCGCTCCCGGCGTTGGCTTGCGCCCTGCGCAGCGCATGGTAATACTATGCACAGTCCGCATCGTGACGATGAGAGGCGACCATGGCCAGCAGCAACGAATTCATGACCGAACGCCTGGTAACGCTGGTGAAGCCCAGCGAGCTTGAGCAGATCAAGCAGCGTGCCAAGCGCGTGAATCTCAACACCAGCGAATACATGCGCAAGAGCGCGCTGGGCGATCTTCCGCTCGCCTTCGATTTGTTGGCCGACGAACTGGCGGCCTCGGCCGAGCGGGCGCACAAGGGTCTGGACAACGCCTTGGCGGCCATCCAGGCGTCCGAAGCACGTCTCGATGCCTTGGCGGCCCAAGCCACCCGGCATGCCGGTGCTGCGCGATGAGTACGGTCGACAAGCTCTGGAAGGGCATCAGCGAAACGATCAAGTTGAACGACAAGGTGGATCGCTTGTCGGGGGCCGTCGTCAAGCATCAAGAGCGCATCGAGCGATTGACCGAACAGTTCACCCGCCTCGAAACCCGTTACGACACGACGGTGCAGATCGCCAACCTGCTGCAAGCCCGCCGATCCGACGATCCGGCGGGATAGGGCGCGGCGTCCTATGCGACGCACGCTGCCGAGTAGGCCGATGCCTACAGCGAGGGATGTAATGGTTCAGTTACACTGGTAGGAAGGCTGTCCCCGAGACACAAACTGTTGTGTCACTGGGAGATCGAGGGCAGCACAAGTAGTGGATTTATCGTTGTACCTGCCGGCGAGGCCAAGACCGAAAGGGTCAAATCGCAGGCAATAAAAAACCCCGATGTTGACGCATCGAGGTTTTTTGAAGAACCGGGAAGCCGGGGAATAAAGCAAGCTTGCCAGCTGAGTGATGGCTAAAGTTTAGCTCCCCTGTTTCGCGGCGGTCAAGTGCTGTCCAGCGAATTAGGAGAGGTCGCATGCGGTTGCTTACGCAACCCACTAGCCTCCCCCGTCCAGGGGGAGGCCGGTGCCGGTAGCCCCAGCTCAATCCCCCCATCGCCGGGTTCGGTGGCGCGTGCCGGCCGACGCCAAGCGTCGCCCTGGTGTGCTGGCCGCGACCCGCAACGAGCTGGTGCGCGGTCTGGAGCAGCGCCACGGTGCGCTGTGGCACCGCGTGAACCGCGTCGTGATCGTCGCCGGCTACCCGCTCGATCGGGCGCTGCACCGTGTGCGCGCCCTGCGCGCCGATGGCTGCGAATCCCTGCTCGCGCTGGCCGTGGCCCTGCTGTACCTCGCCGACGTGCGTACCGGCTTCGTCGGCAAACCCCGCTCGGGCGGCGGCCCGTGGCACCGCTACACGCTGACGGATCTCGCGCAGCTGGCATTCGGCGCGCAGGGCGACGCCGAGCTGCGCCGTGCGCGTCGCGCACTGGACATGATGGTCAGCCTGGGTTGGGCGCATCCCACGCGCCAGGCGCGCGAGTACCGGCCCGAATCGCGCACGTTCGTCAGCTTCCCTGGCATCCGCCGGCTCAACCTCGATCGTCTGTGCGCCATGACCGGCACCACCTGGCTGCTCAAGCGCGATCGGCAACACGCCGATGCCCACAAGGGCAGCAACGTCGCCTCCTTGCGTCACTCCCGCCGTGCGGCAACGGGTGCCCGCGCCGACCGTGAGCAAGCCCAGCGGGCGATCGACGCGCGGCAGCGCACCGGCCAGGCGGGCGGTGCCGGATGGCACCTGGGCCAGGCGCCCCCGTCGTCGGCCGGCAGCGGGCCGCTCGCCTTTGCTGACATCCTTCCCATCCTTGACGACAAGGGCTGATCCAGCAGGGCGGTGCACGCCCTGCGATCGGAAAACGCCGCTCCAACGCCCCGTAAGGGCACGCTCAAGGCGCTGGCCAACGGTCGGCGCCGTCGTCATGTGAGCTTCACCGCTGCACTTCCTGCCGCTTCCTGCGCAAGTTGTGGACTTATCCACAGTTGCAGTGGGTAACCCTGTTCACAACTGTGGTTATTTGTCCCGGTTATTTGCCATGCCATCCAGTCAACACTTCGTGTTGAAAACAAGGCAGTAGAAAACAGAAAGAGCAAAAAGGCGCCGGCCTCCTGCCGGCATCACCCCGGCATAGCCGGTTCCAAGAGCACGGGGCTACGCCCCTAGGCGTGTCCTCCAGACACGCAATCGGAGCCGGCTTCCTGCCGGCACCGAACCAATGTCCCAAGAGCACCAGGAGCAGAACACGCCAAGGAGAAGCAGGGCGGCCCCTGCGGGCCGCAGAGCGGCGACGGCTGCGCGTTGAGCGAGGCGGGCAGGGCGTGAGGAAGGGTGCGGGTGCAGCTGGGCAGCGCGGGCGCTAGAAGCGCATGACCGGCGGTTGCTGACCGGGAAGGGCGCCCGTTGCGGGCGCCCGGTGACTCAACGCTGGCCGAGGGCCTGGGCGATTTTCTTGTCGGTCTTGTACTGGCTCAAGGCGTACACGGCCCAGATCGTCGCCGGCAACCAGCCGATCAACGTGATCTGCAGCACCAGGCAGACGATGCCGGCGATCGACCGGCCGATGGTGAAGAACGTCAGCCACGGAAGAATCAGGGCAATCAGCAAACGCATGGAACACTCCTTGGGCGGTGATGGTCGACGTCGACGACAGTCAGGTGAAGAACAAGTAGCCGTGCGCCGCCATCGGAATCCGAATCAGCCACAGCACGGCCAGGTGCAACGGGTAGTAGGCGTAGAACATCCAGCGCAGGCGAGGGACACGCAGATCCATGCCGCACACTGCGGCAATCACCGGCGCCGCAGCCAATGCCCAAAAGTTGCCGTTGACGATCGCCAAGCTGGCCAGCGCCCATAAACCCAGCGCCGCCGGCGGCCAGCCCGGGCGCGTGGCGTACCAATACACGGCCAGGCAGAAGAACAGCGCTGGCCACCAGAACTCGACGCTGCTGCCCATCACCACCAGCACCAGTATCGAGGCGGCGATCGACCAGGACGTGCCACGCTCGCCGAGATCCACGACCAGCACCATCGCCCACAGTGCCCACAGGATGTTGAGCGGCCACCAGTGGTGCAGCACACCGCCCAGCGCGATGAACGGTACGCTGGCCAGCGCGCCGACGATCGCCAGGCGGAGCAGGGCGCGGCGATAGACGCCGCGATCGCGCGCACCAGGTCGCGCGAGATTCACGCCGAGCACGAAGCCGAAGATCGGCATGGTCAGCCGGCCCAGCTCGTAGAGGTAGGGCAGGGTTTCGTTGAACAGGTACTTATTCACGTGGTCGCCGGTCATGCACAGCAGACCCAACCACTTCAAGGCTTCGAGAGCACCGTTGCTGATGCGGAGTGCTGGCCAGCGTCCCGTCGACGTGCCATAGATCTCACGGGCCATTGCTGGCCCCGAGTACCACCAGGCTGCGGGGCACGTAGGCCGCCGTAACAGGGGCAGGGTGCTCGGGCGTGGCGACGGGCGCCACGGGTGCCTTGCTCTCGGCAAGCACCGTATTCAACGGCGCCGGATGGCCCGGCGCCTGCTCGATCGGCCGATGGCCCGGCGTCACGTCATACGTCACGAAATGCTTTTCGAGCCACTGGGCCCAGCGCTCGGCGCGCACCATGATTTGCCCGCGGTACTCGGCGTTGTAGACCGGCGTGTACGAGTGATAGTCCGCCACACGTGTCCAGATATCGCCTTTGTCGTGGAGCAGATGTTTCCGCAAGCGCCATGCTGCGAGATCGAAGGAGTAGCAACCTGCAGCAGCAACATCCCTTGGCGTGATTCCGTACTTGGCCAGGCCCTGCAGGTATGCGGTGTTGAATTGCATCGAGCCGACGTCGTAGGTGCCGTTCGTGTTGGACACCCACAAGCCAGGCCGGCCCGCTTCTTGCTCTGCAACCGCGAGAACGATGTTCGCCGGGATCTCGTAATACACCGCGGCAGAGATCGCGCACACGACGCGATCCTGCTGCTGCGGAGGGAGGTCGGCGAACACCATGCGATCAGTTCCCGCCCTGCTGACTGCCGTACTTGTTATTGATCGAGCTGCGCGTGTTGCTGTCGCTCGACGAACACTGGTTGAGGAAGTTCATGCGCGACTGCGCCGTGCGGCTAGGCGAGAAGTCGCCGTGATGGAAGCTCACGATCGCGAAATACGGATCGACGTACTGCTTGCAGCTGCTGGGCATGTTGCCCGTCAACGAGCTGGCCAGGCATAGCACCGCACCGCAGGCGTTGGCGTTGCCGCCCGAACTGCCACCGGAACCACCACCGCCACCACCGACAGGCTGTTTCACCACAGGCACTTCGGCGACGGCCGGAGCGACGCTGGCCAGCGCGAATGCGCTCACGATCCAAGCGGCCGCCAGGCCGCGAAACACACTCTTGCGATTCGATTTCATCTGATGACTCCTTGAGGTTACGTCGTGCCGCGATCGCGGAAAGCGGCAACCTCTGCAGCCGGATCAACGGCGTTCTCGTCGTTGCCGGAAATGCTGTCGCCGGTAAACGTGGGGGCGTCTGCCGTGGGTGCGGGAGCTGATGAACCACCGTCGAGGAAGTCCCGTGCAGCAGCGCCTTGAGAACGTAAGTCCTGGCGTGCCTGTACTTGCTGGGCTTGCGTGATGGACTGGTTATCGCGTCGATCCTGCGCTGCTGCACCAGGATTTCGGATCTCCTGAGCCAGTCGTCCGCCCATGGTGTTGTCGACTCGCGATTGCCAGCGCTCATTCATAGCTGCAACACGGTTCGCCATCTGGCTCCCTACACCGCGAGCCAAAGCACCTGCGGCACCGGTAGCGAAAGCAGCGGCACGTTGTGCACCCGAGCGACTTTGACCGCCCGGACTCCCGCCACCTGATGAGGATTCCACTGCACCAGCGGTGGATGCGGCAGCAGCAGAATCGGCGTCGTTACCGGCCGCTGCAACATCGTCGCCGGCACCTTCGGCGCCCGAAGATCCACTCGTTTGACCACCGCCACTTGATGCGGTGGTTCCGCCAGCGCTTCCAGGAGGCACACCTGCACCTGGAGAACTGGCGGAACCACCAGCAACTGAAAAGCCACCGCTAGAAGGGTCGCCGGAACTGCGCATGCTCGATGCAACTGTTCCACCACCTGACCCACGGTAGCCGCCGCCCGAAGAACCACCACCACCGCCCATGGCGGCGGCGAGAGGTGCGGCGCTGCTACCACCATCGCTATCGTTGGCGGCGCCACCAACAGCACTAGCCAGCTCGCCGCCGCCGCCACCCGACTCTGACGCAGCTGCGCTGCCAGCTTGAACAGCAGCCATGAGCGCCTTAGCACCACCTGCTGCTCCGGCCGCACCTGCTGCAAGCGCGGCACCACCGGATGCAATGGCGGCACCGGCCATAGCGACGCCGCCAATCAAGGAGCCAACCCCGTGAGATCCGGCATTCATCTGTGGACCGCCCACGATGCTGGCGAGCATGGGAGGAATTTTATTGACGAGCGCCAACAATACGATCGAAACCACGAGCATGACGCCAAGCTCTTTGAGGTTTAGGCCCGCAGACATGGTGGTGTAGTACGAGTTGAGAAAGGACTGTCCGATAGAGACGAGAAGCACCATCGCGAAAAGCTGGATCGCAACCCCAAGAACAGCCTTGTAATAGGCAATGGCCATGTCGCTTGTCCAACGACCACCACCAAAGCCCAAAAAGAAGATTCCGCCGTAGATGAGAAACCATGCGGCGCAAAGAAGAAGAAGCATGTTCACGCCGACGAGTGCGAGCACACCCAACACAATGGCACCCATGATGATGCCGGCGGTGGTTACACCGGGACTCCAGAATGAGGCGTTGTCGATTACCTTGCCAAAGATTCCGAATCCAACATCAACGACACCGGATGGTGTGATTGCGTTGGGTTGGCCGGATGCAGTTGATGCCAAGTTCCGCAACGAGTTGATGATGTCAGTTGCGAAATTCGGGCCGTTGGTCAGTAGCCAGTAAAAGAAGCCGGTGAAGATGGTGAAGCGGACGAACTCGGCAAAAAACTCACCGAGGTCAGCGCGACGAAGGGCCATGAAACCGAAAGTCCAAACCATGCTAATCACGGCCAATGTCCAGAACAGCCACGAGGCCGCGTTCTGGATGGCCGAAGCCCAAGCTTGAGCGGCGTTATGAAACCTCGTTAAAACATCATCGAAGACACCGCCCGCGGCCTGGTTCGGCCCAGCTATCGCCGCGAAGGAAACGGCGAATAGCACTAGGCCAAGCAGAACCAGATTAGATTTAGATTTCATCTTTTATCCCTTCGCCGCGCGGCGATCACCACGACTTACCTGGGGCAAGGTTGTACTTGCCACGTGTAGCGCAAGCTGTTCCGAGTGCTTTGCGTGCAGTGTCAGTTTTGAGTGTCTTGATGAAGTCCGGTTGGCATGTCGTGTCGTTCGCTTCCGGCACTTTTTCTTCCACCGAGCAACCGGCGACCGACACCAAGCAAAGCAAAGCGGCGGCGACAACAACTGTTTGAAGGATCTTTGCCATAGTGCCAATCACCATGTTTGACCAGCGCCCAGGGTGTAGGTGCCGGAGGTGGCTTGAGTGGTAGCTGCTTGTTGCTGGGCTGCCGTTGCATTTTGCTGTTCCAGGGCGGCGGCCTCGGCTGTTTGCTGCGCAACCAGTAGAGCGCGGATCTGCACAAGCTGGTTGGCTTGTGCGGCGGCCAACTGGTTCGCCGCATCCATCGCGGCTTTCTGACCACTTGCGCCAGACGCGCTGCTTTGCAGTTGCTGGACGTTGCTCGCGTCCGTGGACAGCGTATTTTGTTGCTTCAACAAGGCTTCCAGCTCGCTGTCCGTTGCCGCCTTCACGCCGGCGTTGCCAGTGGCGTTATTGGCCTGGATGGCGGCAAGCTGCGCTGCTGTGCACGAGGAACCGTTGAAGCACGGTTGACTCGCATAGGTGTTGGTGTTGCCGAACTTGGCCAAGTACGACTGAATGCTACCGGCGCTGTTCGTCATGTTCTGCAAACCCTGCATGGAGTTTGTCAGTCCGGTGATGGTGCCCTGCACCTGCGACCACGTTTGCTGCGGCAACGCGGCCGTGTTGGTCAGCATGTTTTCGTACTGCTGCAGCTGCGTTGTGTACTGCTGGATCTGCTGTTCGTACTGGGCGACCGTTTCGAGGGCGGTCACGATGTTTTGTGTGAGGTTGCTTCCGTCGATTACCGGAATGCCGGCCGTAGCCGGCTGGGACAGTCCACCGAGGCCTGCAATGAGGCAGCAGGTCAGGAAGGATTTAGCGGCTAAACTTTTGAACGACTGCTTTTTCATGGCGTCTCTCCTCGTCAGTAGTCAAACGATTGGTACGGCTTTGTGAGTGCCACATCCTTCGTCACGATCACGTTGAATCGGAATCCCGGCCGAATTTCAAGGGTCGGTGCAATGTTCAGATTCTTCTCAAGCATGTTGGCAGTGGCCATGCCCAACTGCTGACCGAGAGCTTGGCTCATTTCCTGGCTCGCTGTAGGTACGGTGTAACCCGTGGCCGACACCTGCTGGTTTCGATCCTGGCTGTAAGCAATGCCGGCCGTGATACCCGACATCAAGAGCGCAGATCCGAAGATGCGGAAGTAGTGATTGTTCACCTTGTCGTTGTAGCCGGCATATCCGGCGCCATCCGCACCAGGCATTGCTCCAATGTCGAGCGCTTTGCCGTCAGGGAACACGATACGCTGCCAAGCTACGAGCACGCGCGACTGCCCGTAGACGACGTTTGAGGCGTAGGTTCCGACCAGGCGCGATCCCTGCGGGATCAACAAGAACTTGCCCGTCGCCGTGTCGTAAACATTCTGCGAGACCTGGGCCATGATCATTCCGGGCAATTCCGAGTTGATGCCCGAGATCAATGTTGCCGGCATCACTGATCCGGCACGCAACTCGTAGGGTGACGTCGGCGCTTGTACCGACTGGTTCAACGCCCAGCGATCTTCTTTATCCCCGCCTGCAAACTGCTGGATGCCATTGGCCGTGCCGGTGCTACTCGCTGTGTTGTTGGCGCCGCTCGCCGATCCGCCGCCGTTGCCACCCAGCCCGGCAAGGGCTGGTGCTGCCGAGCCGCCACCACCCGATGAAGCCAGGCCTTGATCCTGGATCAGCTTCATCTGTTCCTTGTAGGCAGTGGTTGGATCGGTGATTCGCGTCGTTGCAATCTGCTGACGAAGCGACTGCAGGCGGGCTTGGATGTCATCCCCAGTCAACGTGCCGGCGTCAGGGCCACCGGGCGCCGAGCCGGGGCTGCGAAAGGCTTCCCCCTGCACGGCCGTCTTCGCACGCACAGCTGTGACGAACTGGCTGAACTTCGCCTGCTGGATCTGATCGCGCTGGTTGTCTTCCTGTGTGCCGCCAGGCGGAGCCGGTGGCTGATCGAGATTCGGGTGAGCGATCTGGACAACACCCGGCGGCGCCGAGGCCGACGATGCAGGAGCTGTCGTCAACGTGGGTACGGTTGGCATGTTGGCCGGCACGATTCCTGTCGCATGTCCGCCGGCTACTTCCTTGGCGAACATTTCGCTGTCCCCACCGCCATCCTTCGTTGCGGTGGCCACCGACTGTTGGTGCTGTTTGTCGGAACGATCCTTGGCCACCAGCACCATGATGAGGATGAAGACGCCCAGGGCGGCGCCGACCATATACATCGGCATGTTGTTGACGCGACGAATGCCACCTTTCTTCTTGGAAAGGTTGTCTGGCGATTCGTCCGGCGACATAGCCGTTTCGTTGGTGTTATCGGCCATGGCTTACTCCTTGTGTGCCCAAGCGCCGGCGGGATACGCCGAACCGTTCTCGGCCACGTAGATCCGCGACAGCTGCTGCGGCCCAACGTAGAGCGTCAGGTAGTACATGTTGGTGCCTTGCACCGTGATGGTGTAGCCGAGGGAACTGCCACTGCTCGGCGCAGGGGCGGTCTTGCCATCCACCGGTGGCACGTACTCCCCCACCGCGTAGCCCTTGGCGCGCAAACCTGCCAAGAGATCAGTGCCGAAGGCATCGGTAGCGGTTGCCTGCAGCAGGTTGAACCGATTGAGCGCCGGGGGATACATGCTCACCAACTGCACCGTGGCGTCGTTCGCCATCATGGTGCTGGTGGCGGCATCGGGCGTGGCGAAGTTGCCGTACCGGCTGGGGGCGGCGGCACAACCAGCCAGAGCCATCAAGCTAAGGGTCATCAGGAGGCGGCGCATGATTACTGCCCCCGAGTGATGATGACGCGGGCCTGGTCATGGCCGACGCCAGAAATGAGGATGGCCCTGTTGAACACGTTGTCGACGATGTAGCGGTCGCCCTGGACACGGTAATTGACCATTTCCTGATCCTTGTCTTTGAAATGACCGTTGATCTTGCGAACGACCAGCAGTGTCGGCGCATCGGTCTGCGACATGCTGTAGGGCATGTCGATGATGGTCTTCACGCCATCGTTGTAGACGCGAACGGGCGTCCAGTTGGTGTGTCCCTCGATGGTGTAATTGAAGTTGAGGTTACCCAGGTACTCGCCCGTCGCCGGGATGGTGTTGACCTGTTTTTCCTGCACTTCGGCCTTGCGGATTGCAGCCCACTTCGCCATCGCATCCTCGGGATAGACGAAGCTCACGAACGGCATGAATTCCGTGCGATGCGAGAGTAGGCGGAAGTGGTAGGTGCGCCGATCGGTGGTCACGACCAGGCTGGTATTGAGGCCCACATCCTGCGGCTTGATGATGAGGTGCTGCACTTCGCTTGGGCCGGAGCCGGTCACGGCCGGCTCGACCGTCCAACGCGCGGTATCGCCCAGGTTGATCGAGTTGACCTGCTCACCCCCTTGCAGGGCCACGTCACAGACCTGGAGAACGGCACAGACGATCGTCGGTTCGGATGCGCCAAAGACGAAGCGGATCGAACCATCCTGCCCTGCCGTGGGCATCATTCCGGTGGACTTGTCTTCCTGCCAACGCTGCCCGATGGCGATGGCCTGCCGATCCTGTGGTGAAAGCGTCGGGTTCGGGTTGGTGAAGTAGGCGGCGGCCGTCTGGTCGGTGGTATAGACCACTGGGCGTGCTGTGTTCGACTGCCCTGCTGGTGGTGTCAATGCAGGCGCAGCAACGGGTGCAGTGGGTGTGAGCCTTGCCGGTGTATTGGCCGGTGGAATCACCTGCCCCACGGCGGCAATCGGAGCCAGGGCCAGAGCGAGAAGCGCAAGATTCTTGTTCATGAGAGACGTCCTTTAAATTTGCTTGGCCCAGCTGAAATCACGCACGAAGATCCCGAGCGGGTTCATGCGCATCTGCTGATCGGTGGTCGAAGGGGTCGGCGCAACGAAGTAGATGGTCACCAGCGCGCGCATCTGCACAGGCTTGTTGAGCAAGATGCCCTGCCGGTCGCGCGTGTTTTCAGTCCAGTCGACCTGGTAGGTTTCGGGCGTCTGCTGCAGCACCGAATTGATCTGGATGTCGACGGTTTCCTTCGCGGCACGTGCGAACGGATTGGAGTCCTCGGTGCCGTTGAGGTAATCGTTCATCTTCTGCGCGGCCGGGTCTTTCGGCCCGATCATGGCGTACACCGAGAAGATCGCCCTGCGCTCCAGAGCGACGTCCGGTGTGACCTGGCGAGCGTCGTTGATCCACGCGGCAATCTGCGCTTGCACGACGTGCGGATCGGCCTGCAGGGCCATAGGCGCCGGGCCAGCAGCCACAGCATCGCCCAGCTTGTCGACCTGGATGACGTATGGGATGAACTTCGACTGGTTGCCCAGGTAAATCGCGCCGCCCACCGCCACCAGGGCGATGAGTAGCCCGATCAAACCCACCATCTGCCAAGTCGTCTTGGCGCTCATGATGCCGGCCTCGTGGTCGTTCCATTGCCGCCGCGCATTGAGATACGGCACGTCCTCAACCTTGGCGTTGGACTTACGTGCGGCACCGGGCTTGCCGGCGTTCCCTGCTGGCTTTTTCATCACCAGCCCCTTGATCGTTTCAACGAAGCTCATGCCGCCACCCCATACAGGTAATCGTTCAAATTGAGGCCCTTTGCCCGCAGCCACTCATCCACCCAGTCGTAACCAAACTTCGCCTGCAGAAGCTTGATCTGCGCGACCGATTCCTTGTCCGTGGAACCCACGAACGCGAGAGCCAATGGCCCAAGTCCCAGCTCGTAGAGGCGGCGGCCGTTTTCCGACACGTAGTAGTACTGCCGCTTGGGAATGGCCTCAGCCAGAATGTCTATCTGGCGTGTGTTTAACCCCATCCGCTTGTAAAGCTCCGACGTGTCCTCATCCCGCGCGTATACGTTCGGTAGGAAAATCTTGGTCGCGGTGGACTCCACGATGACGTCGAGGATGCCGCTGTTTGCGGCGTCGGAAAGGCTCTGCGTTGCCATGAGTACGAAGCAATTGGCCTTTCGCAGCACCTTCAACCATTCGCGAATCTTCTGACGGAAGACTGGATGGCCGAGCATCAACCAAGCCTCGTCGAGGATGATGACGGCAGGCTGGCCATGCAGTGAGCGCTCGATGCGGCGAAACAAGTAGAGCAGCGTGGGCAGCGCGTACTTCTCGCCCAGGTTCATCAACTCCTCGATCTCGAAGACTGTGAAGTCGGACAGCTCCAAACCATCCTGCTCGGCGTCGAGCAGATGACCAAACGAGCCGTCGATCGTGTACTGCTCCAGCGCGGCACGCATGGCGGTGTCCTGCAGCGCGTTGCGCAGATCCGACAGCGTGTGCGCTTTGCTTTCGTGCATCGACATGATCGCGGTACCGATCGCGTTGCGCTGCTCCGGCGTGGTCTGGAGGCCGTTGAGCGCGAGGATCGTGTCGATCCACTCCATCGCCCACGCACGATCACCCTTAGTTTCCAGGAATCGCAGTGGGGCGAAGGCAAGATGATCGTCGTCGGACGCCACGGTGAAGTGCTTGCCACTGGCACCCAGCGTGCCCGCGTTGATCGCCGCGCACAGCGGATACATCGACATGCCCTTGTCGAAGGCAAAGATCGACATGCCCTGGTATCGCCGCAGTTGCGCCGCGAGGATGCCTAAGTGTGTCGACTTGCCGGCGCCGGTCGGGCCAAAGATGAATGTATGGCCAAGATCGCGCACGTGCAGGTTGAGGCGGAATGGTGTCGCGCCATGCGTCACGCAGTGCATGAGCGCCGGTGCCATCGGCGGATACATCGGGCACGGCGCGTAATCGAGGCCTGTCCAGATCGTACTCGTGGGGAGCAGATCCGCCAGGTTCATCGTATTTAGCAGCGGGCGACGGACATTCTCCACACCGTGGCCCGGCAGCGAACCGAAGAAGGCGTCAACCGTGTTGACGGACTCGATGCGAGCGGTGAAGCCCAGCTTGTTGATCGCCTTTTCCACCTGCTGCGCGGCCAGCGTGACTCGCTCGCGATCTTCATCCATCAAGATGACGACGCTGGTGAAGTAGCCCTGCGCGATCAAACCGCTGTTGAGTTCGGCCATCGCCGATTCGGCGTCGGCCACCATGCTCAAGGCGTCCTGGTCGACGTTACCGCTGTTGGTGTTGAACACCTGGTCGAAGAAGCCGCGCACCTTCTGTTTCCACTTCTTCCGATACTTGTCCAGCGCATTGAGTGCCTGGTGCTGATCCATGAAGATGAAGCGTGTGCTCCAGCGGTAGTCGCACGGAATCTCGCCCAGTGACGACAACATGCCGGGTGCGGAATCCATGGGGAATCCGTCCACTGCAACCACTTGGATGTACTGGTTGCCGATGCGTGGGACCACGCCCGTCCAGAATTCCTTGCCGCCAATCAGGCGGTCGATATACATGGGGTTGGAAGGCAACTGCACCGGGTGCGACAAGCCCGTAATGCAGCGCTGCAGCCAGCGCAACTGTTCGTCGTAGACGAGTGTGGAACCGTCCTCGTTGATGCTGGGCACGGCTCCCAACCGTGTCAGCTTCACTGCGGCAGACATGCGTGATTCGACGCTCCGCGCTTCCCGCTTGAAGGTTTCGATCATGGAGCGCGTTGCCGCCTTGGCGTCCGGCGGAGTCGCGTCGTCATCGAACATCAACTCGACGAACTTGCGCTGCGCAAGCATCGGCGGGAAGTACGTGAGGGTCAGTACGAAGAAACCCTCGTACATCTGATCGCGTTGCTCGAAATAGCGCCGGCGTTCTTCGTCCATCCCTTCGGTAACTGCATCGGGAAAGTGCGAGAGGCCACGATCCGAATACGCCGGTGCTGGGCGACGGACTGCATCGACGTGGAGCATCCAGCCCGCACCCAGCGGCGCCAATGCCTGGTTGATCCGAGCCGAGACCTGTTCTCTCTGCGCTCGGGTGGCGCTGGCATTGTCCTCGCCACGGTAGATCCAGCTCGTCATGAAGCTGCCGTTCTTGCCAACAATCACACCGTCGTCGACGACAGCGGCGTAATTGAGCAAGTCCGCCAGGCCCTCAGCGGTGGAACGGTGCTTCTTGAGTTTGGTTTCCGCGTTGAACTTGTGGATGAGACTCCACAGCATCAACAGAAGAACCAAGCCCACCGCTCCGATCAGGAAGGTGATTGCCAGGATCATTTGAGGCGTTTCCCTTGCGCATTGGTGTTGACGTGGAAGGGCGTCGAGTGCGGCGGGTAGAACGCCTTGTACTTGCGATGACGCAAGTACACCTGACGCATCTTCGGATCGGCTTTCGCCATTTGACGGAAGGCAAAGAGCGCACCGAACCAAAGCAGCAGGCCAACGATGGTTGCCCTCAATTCCTGGGCGCTGAAAATCAGTGCCCCTGCCATGAGGCCGGAAAACATGACCAACTCCCGGTCACCACCCATGAACAGGTTGTGGCGGTTGCCGGCACGCCGAATTGGTACGGTGCGCAGCTTTTCCATATCAGCGGGCCGTAGCGGTATGCAGCACGGCGGCGGCGTGGCCAACCACATGGCCGATCACGGCGCCCTGCCCGAAGAAGCTGGACATGATGTTCTGCGCGCCGACCAGCAGCGCCATCACCAGCACGAGGAAAATCAGGGTGCGGAAGAAAGCGTTGAGTTCGCCGCCGAAGATCAGGACGCCGCCGGCGATCACGATGCCGATGATCGACAGCGTGAACGCGACGGGGCCAGTCACGGAGTTACGCAGTTGGGTCAGCCAGGACTCATACGGAAGTCCACCGCCGGTACCGGTAGTGGCGTGCGCCACGTGCGGTATGAGCATGGCGACCATAACGAAGCCGACAAGCACGCCATAGAAAGCGGCTGAACGCAGCGAGGATGTAACAGGTTGCGAGAGGGACATGGTGTGCTCCTGACTTAGAGAGTGCGAGTGACGTACCGGCCGTTTTCGTACCCGGAGATTTCAAGGATTTCCCGGATACGCCGACTGCCGTTGCTAGTGCGGGCGATATGGACGACTACATGAACCGCCTCGCCGATCAGCGGTTCGATGTCCTTGGGTGCGGAGGGATTGCGCGAGATGAGCGACTTCAAGCGCGTCAGTCCAGATTCCGCAGAATTGGAGTGGAGCGTGGCTGCTCCCCCTTCGTGGCCCGTGTTCCAGGCGTCGAGAAGATCGAGTGCGGCACCGTCACGCACTTCGCCCACGAGGATGCGATCCGGGCGCATGCGCAAGGTTGTCTTGAGCAAGTCCGTGATCGAAACGTCGATGGTGGTGTGGAACTGGACGTAGTTCTCGGCGGAGCACTGGATCTCGCCGGTGTCCTCGATGATGACCACGCGCTCGCCCGGCGTAGCGGTGACCATTTCGTTGATGATCGCGTTGACCAGAGTGGTCTTGCCGCTGCCGGTGCCGCCGATCACGAGGATGTTGCGATGGTTTACGACCGCACGATGCAACGCTTCACGTTGCTCGGCCGTCATGATCTCTTTCTCGACGTACTGATCGAGCGTGAAGATCTGGATGGCTTTTTTGCGGATGGCAAACGACGGTGCCGGCACGATCGGCGGCAACTGACCAGCGAAGCGAGATCCGTCGAGAGGAAATTCCCCCTCAAGGATCGGCTTATTGCGCGTGACCGTTTTGTCGAGGTAGCCGGCGACCGTTTCGAGGATGGCCTGGGCGCGTGCCAGCTCCAGCATGCCGATGTAGCGCATCGGCTCGCCCAGCTTTTCCTGCCAGAGCTTCCCGTCCGGGTTCAAACAGATTTCGACGGTTCGGGGATCGTAAAGCGCAGCCAGCAGGACGGGGCCTAGATCGCGGGTGAGCTTCGCCTTGGCCCTGTCTTTCGACGTCCGTGCGGTGATGCTGGTCGTATCTTTTTCTGATTGTTCCATGTCCCTGCACGGTGTTAGCCGCGCCCCTATTCGTCTGGCGTTGACCGCTAACGGTATATCGTCGAGAGAACGATATACCGTTAGTATAGGTAAACGCAAACGTGCGTGGACTTACGCACGTACCCAGTTTAGCAGGGTGTCAAGGGCCAGGTTTGTGACAGCTCACGAGGACTTGCGTGGCGAGCGGCCTGGAGGCTTGGGTTTCGGCTTGTCCTGATCAAGAAGCTGGAGCCGTTTACGGGCATCCACGTCCCACTTGCGGACGGTGAACGCCTTGACCGCGGGGAGAACAGCCGTGATGCGCACGAAGCCGGCCGGGAGTTGCCCTGGGAACAGCGCTGCATCAGCGGCGTCTAGCAGTTGGCGGTCGGTTTCGTGCAGTTCCAACAATTCGGGGAGTGTTGCTTCAAGAGCCGTGGCGATGGTCGCCATGGTCTCCAACGAGGGGTTGGCGCGGCCTTGGGTCAGATCCGTCAGGAACGAGATCGACACCCCGGATTGCTCGGAGAGTTGTTGCTTGGTCATACCCCGCAACTGCAAGAGACGGAGGATGTTGGTGAAGAGAATCTCCGCGTACACGGTGTGGTGAACTCCTTGCGGCAGTGTTTAGCGGCTAAACGCTCCGACGAGCGTTTGAATCCATCCATTGTGTGCAGAGAAACCACGTCTGGCAATGAAAAATAGCTGTCGAACGCCAAAAGGAAGTGGTGTCTCGGTAGTGGCTCGCACACTTTATTTAGCTAAAGTTTGTTGCACTCCAGAATGATGCACGATATACTGTACCCACACCGATAACTCTGGAGGGTGTCATGGAGGAACTAGGGATTGTCCAGGTGCATTGCGATCGTTGCGGTGCACCCCTTCGGGCGCTGACAGGCACGTTGCTGCTGTCGGCGGAGGTGCGGGCGTCGCTGGGTCGATGGTGCGACCAGTGCGTGACACCCGCAGAGCAAGAGCAGTTGAGTAAAGCGGTGCTCGATGCCGTTTTGGAGCTGGCCAGGTAGAGGGGCGGCCCGGAGACCGGGCCAGCCGACACGGTGCTGACACACCGCATCCGAACCGAGGCACCGGCTCGCCGTGAGTCATTGAAGCAGAGGTTTCAGGTTATGTCCAAGATCATCGCCTTCCCCAAGATGCCTGCGGCCAGGGTTGCCCCTTGCCCTGCCCCCGCGGCTGCTTTCATTCCTTCGCCGTCACGGCGTGAGCCTACCCCTGGGGTGAAGGCAAGGAAGCCCTTTCACCGCCGTGTGGCCTGCGGCGTGTGGATGGCCGTCGTCTTGGTCTGGCCGGTCTTGCGGTGGTTGGTGGCCATCGACGTGGCGATCAAATTCTTTGAGGCGTTGGCGTTCTGGCATGTGCCGGGACGTCACGACGGACTCGTTCTGCTCGCCCACTTTGGCGTGCTCACCGCGTTGACGCTCTACGTGTCCACGCGACCCCACGATTTTGAGGCGTAGGTGACCTGCCCGCCGCCAGGTCATCGGATACGCCAAACGGGGAAGCGTGGTTGGCTCCCGCAACCCCGAGGCGAAGCGACGGACTTATTCCAGGGCGGCAGCGTTTAGCCGCTAAACTCCGGGCGCTGACACGCCCGATTCTTTCCACCCAGGCACGGGATGAATTATGAGATTCAGGCATGAAACATCGACTCACGGAAGCGCAATGGCTGGAGGCGGTTCAGCAGCTGGGAGTCGGGGATCGAACCCGGCAGATCAGTCACGACGTCCTGGTTCAAGGACGGGCGCAGAAGGAGTTGGCCGAGCAGTACGGCTTGACGCCGGGGGCAGTATCGCAGGCGGTACAGCGCGTGTTCCGCGCCTACGCCGAACGCGATCTGCCGGCCGGTCTGGATCGACTCAAGGATCGTCTCACCCCACACCAGCTGTTCCAAGTGAAACGCTGGCTCAAGGCCAGCACAAAGAGGACAGGCACGCCATGAAAACTGTTGTGATCGCCAACCAGAAAGGCGGTGTTGGCAAGACTTCCACGCTTTTCCATCTGGCGCACGATTTCAAGGAACGCGGGTTGCGGGTGTCCGTGGTGGATCTCGACACCCAGGGCAACGCGTCCTTCAGCCTGCAGGAATATGAGGGCGACATCACGGCCAGCCACGCTCTGCGCGGCGAAGTGCATGAGGTTGCCCTTCCCCCGGACGGCGCCATGGTGGTGATCGTGGCCGATGACGACCTGGCCGACAACGAGCGTATTCCGCTGGGCGAAGTGATCGAAGGTCTGCGGGCGACCGTGGCTGCGCTGGAAAAGGCAGGCTTCGATATCTGCCTGATCGACACCCCGCCCTCCATGGGTAACAGCCTGACCGCCTCCCTGGCGGTTGCCGACTACGTGCTCACACCCATCGAAATGGCGATCTACAGCACGAAGGGTGTGCAGAAGATGGACGCGATCATTTCCAATGTGCGCGACCTCAATCCCAAGTTGCATTGGCTGGGCTTGTTGCCTAGCAAGGTCGATCGGCGCAACCCCCGTCATGTGGCGCATTTGAACGAGCTGCGTGAGAACCACCCCGACCTGATCCTACCCCTCGAAATTGGTTTGCGCAGCAGCATCGCCGAAGCGATCGAATCCGGCGTGCCCGTGTGGCGGGTCAAAAAAACGGCGGCTAGAAAGGCCTCGGCCGAGCTACATGCCCTGGCCGATTACGTGTTCACCCAGATGGAGATTGACGCATGACGCCGCAAACCAAGAGCGCGACCAAGACGGGCATCGGCGACCTCAAGCTGTCTTCGATGCTCAAGCCGAAAGCGGCAGTCACTGGGGTGGAACCGCAGGAGCTGGCGATCGACCTGATCGACGAAGATCCGAACCAGCCGCGCAAGAAGGACAACCCCGGCTTCACGCCCGAAAGCATCCAGGGTCTCGCCGACACAATCGCTGCACGCGGTTTGAAATCGCCCATTTCAGTGCGCGTCCACCCGGATGATCCGGGCCGCTACATGGTGAACCACGGCCACCGCCGCTTGCGGGCGGTCAAGCTGCTGGGCAAGCCGCTGATTCGCGGCTACGTCGACAACGACTACAACGACGACGATCAGGTCATCGAGAATCTGCAGCGGAACAACCTGACGGCCCGTGAGCTGGCCGAGCACATAGGCAAACAGATCGGCAAGGGACGGTCGCAGGCCGACATTGCCCGTGCCCTGGGCGTGTCGAAGGTGCTGGTGTCCCAGCACTACCAGCTGCTGAATCTCCCCCCGTCCGTGTCGGGCGTGTTCAACGAAGGGCGGGTGCAGGACGTTACGGTCATCAACGAACTGGCCCGTGCGTATCGCAAAGACCCCGAGCAGGTGGATGAGTGGCTGGCCGACGAGGAGCAGGAGATCACTCGCGGCACGGTCAAGCTGCTGCAGGAGTTCATTTCGGACGGCGGGCCGGGCCGCGGTAGTGAGCCGGCAAGCGGCGGGTCAGTCGATGGCGACACCGGGGGCAGCAAGGACGATGCGGGTGAAGGGAAGCCGAAGGCCAAGAAAGACAAGGGCGGCGACCCCGACAAGTTCCGCAAGGCGATTCTCCGCGTGCGGTTCAAGGATCGGTTGGCACGAATCGTGATGGATCGTAGGCCGCCGGCGGAAGGCTTTGCCTGGGTCAAGTACGACGACGACGGCGAGGAAGTCGAGGCCAGCTTGGCCAGTGTTCAACTATTGGCTTTGGTGGAGGCGTAAGCACAGATGCAGTATCGAGTGACTGGGGCATAGGGCCAATGGCGAATCAGCGGGTACTGGTGATGAATGGGCATCGTCTTCTGGAAACAGCGGGCGAGGATGGCAAGTGGAAGGTCACCAAAACCGAACCCGCTCCCGCGGGTTTGAAGCCAGGGATTTACAACATTGCGAATGCAAAGGCTCCGACGAAGGATGCGGTACATGACGGCGTGGTGATCCACGCCGATAGCCAGCACGTGTACCAGCAGACGGCGAAGGGCCAGTTCGTCAAGCATGACTTGGGCGCTTTCGAGCAAACCCCAGCCATCGGAGCGAACATTGCGGTGCGCTACGAAGGGTCGCGGGCGACCGTTACGGCGTCGGCCGGGCAGTCGCGCAGCCGGTCGCTGTAACCGGGGGCGTTTCACGTGGAGCGTTTAGCCGCTAAACGCTCCCGTACCCGCCAAACACCGTTTAGCCGCTAAACGCAGGAGCGAGGAAAGGGCCATGCCGAACCAACAACAACCCTTGAGTCAGGCCGAAGTACAGGCCATGGCGGCGGCGGGCCTGCAGGCCGATCAACAAGGTTTGCAGGCCCAGGAGCAGGCCGTCGATACCGCCGTCCAGCAGCAGACCACCGTCGATACCGCCAGCGTGACGCAGCGTTACCAGTCGGGCTTGGCGGATGTGGTCGAAGCCAAGGTGGAACAAGTCGATCGCATCGAAGATCGCCTTGAGAGTCAGATCGAAGCGCAGGAAACGCGACTTCAATCACTGGCGTCCAATCGCCCTGGGTTGCTTTCCCGGCCCGGCGCGCGGGAGGCCTGGCAAGCCCAGCAACTGCAGCAGCAACAAGTCCTGCAGCGCCTGCAGGGGCGGCTAGAGGCCGTCCGCGAGGTGCGCGACACCATGGGCGTCAATGGTTCGAAGATTCAGGAGCTGGCCGAGCGCCGGTTCCGCACACGCGAACCAGAACTGGCACAGAGCTGGGACGACATGCGCGCCGCCCAGCGCGCCCATGAAGCACTGCAGCGGAAGCAAGAACAAGACCGCCGGCGTCAGCAGGGGCAGGGACTTGGCCTGTCGTTGACTCGCTCGCTCAAGAGCGAGTAATCAGCGCAGGAACACCACGACGGCGAGCACCGTCACGGCGGCGACGGTCAGGGCCGACGCAAGAACATTCACCAGAGCCACACGATGCGCAGCGGCCACCGGCCGCTGCAATGCGCTGTGGGCGGCTGCAATTTCGTGCCGCAGGCCTTCGGTGATCTCCCGCGCGCCTTCGTGCATGAGCTGCATCATCGAATCCTTGGACGCCGCCAACGCGGCGTTGAGGATGCGCTCGGCCTTGGTCTTCGCGTCTGCACCCCAGCGGGTTGAGATCTCTTCCAGTTCGCTCTTGAACTCACCAAGCAACGCCTGCTGCGCCGCTTGGCTGTCCTGCAGCAGACGCGCATTGACGGTGTGCATGATGAGAATGGGGTCTTCCCGCGACAGGGCGACGCCATGCCGCAGGGCGACCTCACGGATCAGCTCGTCCAGCGGATCGGGTGCCGCCATCAGACCGCCCTCGATGCTTCCAGCGACAAGAAAAGCTGGTCGCGAACGATCTTGAGCCGTTGCCGGGTCATGATCGTCAGAGCGCTGTTGTCGAGGCCTTCCTTGAATGTCTTGCGCTCCTGTAGCAACTCGCTCAGATCCCTGCCGAAGGTTTCTTCCTTTAAGTCCGGGATCTTCACGACCGCCGCGATGCGCGCCTTGTGTTCCTTGTACGCCCGCATCTGCTCGAAGGACTTGCCCTCGGCCTCGATCTGCCCCCAGTACGGGTTGAGCCACACCACAATCGGCACGCCCTCGGGGAACTGCGAGCAGAGCGAGTCCAACCCGATCAAGGTGTCCTGCAGGGCCTGTCCACCCGTCACGACGGTATGCAGTACCAACTCGTGACCCATCGAGAGCACCAGGTCGGCCACGTTGCTGCTGATGAGGTAATTCGACAATTGGCTGAACGAACTGGCGCCGTTGTCGATCACGACCGGTTCTTTGGCGCGGGCGATCAACTCGACCAGGGTGTCAAACAAGCGCGAGTTGATTTCGTTGTCTTGAAGGATCTCCAGACGCTTCACGTCCAGCGTGGCATAGCCCGCAAACGTGGCGTTGATCGGGTCGGTGTCGATGCACAGCGGTGTCTCGCCGTGATCGACCAGGTACTGGGCGATCGTTGAGGCGATGAAGGACTTGCCGACACCGCCCTTGCCCTGCAGGATCATATGAACTTTAGCCATTAGATAACGTCCTTCCGGTCGCGGTTGGGATTGTGTTTGAACGTAGGCAGCTCCGATGCGCCGACCTTCGGCCCACCGGTTGTGCGCACGTCGCCGGCCGAGGCCGACGCCTGGCGCACGTCGACGATCGGGGCGGTCGGGGTGGCAGGGGAGGTGACCGGACGTACGGGAGCCTGTCGAATCAGCTTGCGCACGTATTCGGTGAAAGCGTCATAACCGAAGGCAATGCGCTTCTCCTCATGCAAGGTCTCCCACACCACTCGGATCGACCACCCTTCATCGAGCGCCGCACGGATCTCCTCGCGTAAGGCGAGGAAGGCCGCGCGGTTGCGGTGGCCAGGTGATGGCGTGCGGGTGCTCATGCGCTCTGCAATGCGTTCGGAAAGCGTCTTGGTCGGCTTGGCCATGAATCCCTCATCGGACGTTTTCGCCGATTTTAACCCGCATCGAAAACCGCAAAACAACCGCAGAACCACCGCAAAGCAACCGCAAGGGCGACAAAGCCGCCGCACGCACCATATCGCATATATCGGTGGTGCGAAAGTGCAAAAGCGGCCCATTTGCGGTGTATATATCGGTGCGTAATCGTGGTTTAATCGTGGCGTAAAGCGCACGAAGTGCGGGCAAGACAGGTGATGTAGGCCTACACGTGAACGTGTTGGCCTACATCACTTCCCTTATTCGCGCCGGGGGCGCTCAACGGTGTCTTGTCCTGCGGAGCTGGCCGGCTACCGCCGGCTGAAAGCAAAGGAGCACGAGCCATGGCCAAAGCCATCAGCGCAAAGGCAAAGGAAGCGAGGGCGGCACCGGGCGCCATGGCCGGTGCCAAAGCGAAGACCCGGCGCGAGTGCCCGCCTATCCGGGTCTTCGCTGACGAAGCCGAGCGCGCCCTGATCCAGGGCAGCGCCGATACCGCCGGGTTGAGCCTGTCCGCGTTTCTGCGGAACGTCGGCGTCGGCTATCCCGTGCGGTCGATCGTCGACCAGAAACAGGTCGCCGAGCTGGCCAAGATCAATGCCGACCTGGGCCGCTTGGGTGGCTTGCTCAAGCTCTGGTTGGCGGGCGATCCCCGGCTTGATCCTCGCCGGTTTCCGCACATCGAACGCACCATCGCAGCCACGCTAGGCCAGATCGAATCGAGTCAGGCCGTAATGCGCGACGTGATGGACAAGATCATCGCGTCACGGTGATGAAGCGTTTAGCGGCTAAACGGTCAGGACGCCATGATTAGCAAACACGTGCCCATGCGTTCGATCCAGAAAAGCAGCATGGGCGAGCTGGTGCGCTACATCACGAGCAGCCAGGGCAAGCAGGAACGTGTGGGTGAGGTCACCATCACGAACTGCCACAGCATCGACCCGCAAGACGCCATCCGCGAAATGCTGGCCGTCCAGGCGTGCAACACCCGGACGAAGGACGACAAGAACTACCACCTGCTGGTGTCGTTCGCGGACGGGGAGCGACCTTCGGCAGACGTCCTGCAGGCCATCGAAGCGCGCCTTTGTGAGGCGCTGGGGTATGGCGAGCACCAACGGGTCAGTGCCGTGCACCATGACACCGATCACGTCCACATCCACATCGCGATCAACAAGGTTCACCCCGAGCGGCACACGATCCACACGCCGTATCGCGACTACCAGACGCGAAGCGACACCTGCCAGGCCTTGGAGCGCGAGTTCGGCCTGGTGCGTGTGGATCACGCGGGCAAGAAGACTGCCAGCCAGGGCAGGGCGGCAGATATGGAACACCATGCCGGCATCGAGAGCCTGATGAGCTGGGCGCGGCGGGAATGCCTGCCGCGCTTGTCGGCCGCGCAGACCTGGGCGGACGTGCATCAGGTGTTGCGCGAACACGATCTGGTGTTGCGACCGTGCGGCAACGGTCTGGTGATCGAGACGGCGGCCGGCCTGCAGGTGAGGGCCAGTTCCATCGACCGCACCCTGGGCAAGGCCCAGCTCGAAACACGGCTGGGCCAGTTCGAGCCGGGCGCCGCCGATGCCGTCAAGGCCACCCGGAGCCAGTACCAGGCCCGACCTATTGGCTACCAGCCCGAAGCCAACAGCCTCTTTCAACGCTACCAGGCCGAAAAGCAGTCCGCACGCAAGAACAGCGGGGCAGCGCTGCAGCAAGCGCAGGCGCAGCGGGCGGCGGCCCTCGATGCTCTCCAGCGACGCAGCAGCTTGCGTCGCGCGGCGACCCGGCTGATGCCTGCTGCCGAACGGCGGCTGCTCTACCAGTTGGCCAGCCAATCCACGCAGCGCGAACGCGCAGCGATTCAACAAACCTTCCAGCGCTCCCGGCATAACGCCGGTGTTCGTCATCCGCGACTTACGTGGGCCGATTGGCTCCGGCACCAAGCGGGGCACGGTGATGCCCAGGCGCTGCGTGCACTACGCACCCGCGACATGAAGGCACGCCCGGCCATGCGGGTGCCCCCAGCGCGGGGCAGGGCGGCGCCGGTTGGGCGTACTCCGCCGCCCCTGCGGTCGCGGTTGCGTCCATTCCTACGCCTGGTGCAAGGCAAGACCCCCGTGCCGGCAGTCGGCGCCAAGCCCCCGCAGGGGCAGGGCGGACGCTTTCGTCCGTTGTCCTCGCTGCGATCCATCGTGCAGTTGGGCGTCGTGCCCCTGCAGGCTGTCCGTGCGGCTTTGCAGCCGTCCGCATCGCCTGCCACACCGGCCAAGCCTTACGCCGACATCAAGGCGCAGCCCATCCAGGGCACCGCGCCAGGTCAACCGTCCTTCGGGCATCTGCTCACGAAGGACAGCACCACCAAGCAGGGCACGATCATCTTCCGGGCCGGCAGCACGGCGGTGCGCGACGACGGCAAGCGCTTCCAGGTGTCCCGCGGTGCGACCGACGACGGGTTGCGCACGGCACTGACAGCCGCAGCGCAGCGTTTTGGCAGCACCTTGAAGGTCGACGGCTCTGACGTCTTCAAGCAGAACCTCATCCGCGTGGCGGCCAAGCACGCCATGCCCCTCACGTTCGCCGATCCCGCCATGGAACGGAAACGGCAACGACTTACCACACGCCAAGGAGACATCCATGTCGACCGAACCGAACGACAACGAACTGATCGCCGGCACGCTGGCCGGACTGGAAGCGACACCGGACGAAGAGCTGCCGTCAGCCCATTACGGGACGGAACCGGAACCGGGCGAAGCGGGCGCGGAAGTGGCAAGCCCGACGTTGCAGCAGTTGGAAGCCAGCCGCCGCCCCAAAGTCAGCACCGTATGCGAGACCTGTCGCAACTCGGTGTGGTTCACCACCCCGGCGGAAGTGAAGTGCTATTGCCGCGTGATGTACCTCATCACGTGGAGCAACAAGGAGCCGACCCAGTTCACGGGCTGCGACGGCCTCTACATCGGGCAGGAGGGGTAAGCCCCGAGTCGGCGGTGGCCACGTACATCGCCGGACGGGAAGCGTTGCGGTCGAAGGGTTTAGATATACCGTCGCATAGACGATATACTGGCAGCGATGCCGGCAACTACCGGTATGCCGGTGTCCGTCAGGTCGACGGGCAACACATGGTTCTGCTGGAACAGGAGAAGGTGGTGCTGGTATTGCCCATCACTGACGCCCAGCTACCGCGGATGAAGCGACGCCGGATCGGCGAGAGCGTCACGGTCTCGAAAGACGGTGCCATCAAGAGCAAGGGACGGAGCAAAGGAGCTGGAGTATGAAGTCAGACAAGTACAACAACGCGGTCGGGCCGCAGGTACGCGAAGCCAGGAAAGGGCCGGGCTACCTGCTGCCGAGCCTGGCCGCGCTCGCTGTCGTCGTCGGCCTGGTGTCCGCGACCCAGTACGTCGCCAGTGAGTTCGCCTACCAGGCCGCCTTGGGCGGCAACCTCGGCCATGTCTATTGGCCCTGGGCCATTTTCGAGTGGTGGCACCAATGGTATGCGCGCTATCCCAATGCGTTCATGCGCGCGGGCAGCATCGGGATCATGGCCGGGGGCGTGCCACTGCTTGTCCTGGTGATCGTCAAGATGGTGAAGGCGAACAGCAGCAAGGCGAACGCCTATCTGCACGGTTCGGCCCGCTGGGCGAACCAGTCGGACATCGAGGCGGCCGGCTTGCTTCCGCAGCGTCCGAACGCGCTGCAACGCATGCTCGGCAAATCGGCGCAGAGCAACGGCGGCGTCTACGTCGGCGCCTGGCTGGACAAGCAGGGGCGGCAACACTACCTGCGTCATTCCGGCCCCGAGCACGTGCTTTGCTACGCGCCCACGCGTTCCGGCAAGGGTGTCGGCCTGGTGGTGCCCACGTTGCTGTCGTGGTCGCAGAGTGCGGTGATAACCGACCTCAAAGGCGAGTTGTGGGCCATGACGTCCGGTTGGCGTCAGCAGCACGCACGCAACAAGGTGCTGCGGTTCGAGCCGGCCACCACCAGCGGCGGCGTTGCGTGGAATCCGCTCGACGAGATCCGGCTGGCCACCGAGCAGGAAGTCGGCGACGTCCAGAACCTCGCCACACTGATCGTCGACCCGGACGGCAAGGGTCTCGAATCGCATTGGCAGAAGACCTCGCAGGCGTTGTTGGTCGGCGTCATCCTGCACGCCCTCTACAAGGCCAAGGCCGATGGCACCGTGGCCAGCCTGTCCGGCGTGGACGCCATGCTGGCCGATCCCAACCGCGACATCGCGGAGCTGTGGATGGAAATGGCTACCTACGGCCACGTCAACGGAGAGAACCATTCGGCGGTCGGTACCGCCGCGCGCGACATGATGGATCGACCCGAAGAAGAAGCCGGATCGGTGCTCTCGACGGCGAAGTCGTATCTCGCCCTGTACCGCGATCCGGTGGTGGCAGCGAACACCAACCGCTCGGATTTCCGTATCCGCGACCTCATGCACCACGACCAGGCCGTGTCGCTCTACATCGTCACGCAGCCGAACGACAAGGCTCGCCTGCGTCCGCTGGTGCGCGTCATGGTGAACATGATTATCCGGTTGCTGGCCGACAAGATGGACTTCGAGAAAGGCCGTCCGGTGGCCCGCTACAAGCATCGCCTTCTCATGATGCTCGACGAATTTCCGTCGCTCGGAAAGTTGGAGATCCTGCAGGAATCGCTCGCCTTCGTCGCCGGCTACGGCATCAAGTGCTACCTGATCTGCCAGGACATCAACCAGCTGCGCAGTCGCGAAACCGGCTACGGCCACGACGAGACGATCACCAGCAACTGCCACGTGCAGAACGCCTATCCGCCCAACCGCATCGAGACGGCCGAACACCTGTCCAAGCTCACCGGCCAGACGACCGTCGTCAAGGAGCAGATCACCACCAGCGGCCGGCGCACGTCGGCGTTGCTCGGCCAGGTCTCGCGCACCATTCAAGAAGTCCAGCGGCCGTTGCTTACGCCGGACGAATGCCAGCGCATGCCGGGGCCGAAGAAGAACGCCCATGGCGAGATCGAAACCCCCGGAGACATGGTGGTCTATGTGGCCGGTTATCCCGCCATCTACGGCAAGCAGCCGCTGTACTTCAAAGATCCCACGTTCAGCGCTCGCGCCGCCGTCGATCCGCCCAAACGGTCGGACACGCTTCGCCGCGATCAACGCCCCACGGCCGAGCAAAGGATCGTCGTATGAGTCGTCTCAACCGCATCCTTTGGCGTTCGCTCTATGCGCTCGCAGGCCTTGCCGTCGTGTTGCTGGCCTTGGCCGGCGTCACTTACCTCGCTGGTGGTCGCTGGAATACGTCGCCCAGCGTTCCCCTCGGCTTGTACTGGACGATCAGCGCGCCCATCGCCAAGGGCGAGTTCGTTATGGTCTGCCCGCCCAATACACCGATCTTCCAGCAGGCGCGTGAACGCACGTACCTCGACGTCGGTGGCTGCCCGGACAACTACGGCCACATGGTGAAACAGATCGCCGCGATCGGTGGCGACCACATCGCGATCAGTGCCGCAGGTGTCGCCGTCAACGGCTACCTGCTGCCGGACAGTGCGCCGATCGCCACCGACCCGCAGGGCAGGGCGATGCCGGCCACGCTCGGTGCGTCGTACACCCTCGCGCCGAGGCAGCTGCTTCTCATGGGCGTCGGTAATCCTCTGTCGTTCGACGGTCGGTACTACGGCGCTGTCGGCGAAGAAACCATCGTCAACGTGTTGAAACCCGTCTTCACCTGGACGCCCAAGGAGTAAGCCATGCGTCTTTTCATTGCAGAGAAATCGGAACTGGCACAGGCCGTAGTCGAAGGTCTAGGCGGTGGCGAGCGCAAGGGCGGCATCTACTACTGCGCTAACGACGATCGCGTGGTGCCGTGCCGTGGCCACCTGCTCGAATTGATGGAACCCCACGACTACGACCCGGAGCTGGAGAAATGGTCGCTAGCCCCGTTGCCATGGTCGGCCCTGCCGTGGAAGAAGAAGCCCGTGGCCGATACGGCAGACCTGCTCAAGAACATCATCGGCCAGCTGGGCCAGGCCAGCAGCGTGGTGCATGTCGGCGACCCGGACGACGAAGGTCAATTGATCGTCGACGAGATCCTTGAATACGCGCGCTACACAGGCCCCGTGCAACGGCTGCTCATCAACGACAACAACGTCAAGGTGGTGCAGCGGTCGCTGACCAACATGCGCGACAACCGCGAACTCGCCGGCTTGTCCGCCTCGGCCGAAGCACGCAGCGTTGGCGACCTGCTCTACGGCGTGAACATCACGCGCGCCTACACCCTTGTTGCGCAAGCCAAGGGCTACGACGGCGTATTGCACGTCGGCCGAGTGCAAACCCCGATCCTGGGCATGGTGGAGCGGCGGTGCCGCGAGAACGCGCACCACAAGTCGGCGTTCTACTACCTGGTCAACGGCAAATTCGCGATCGGCAACATCGTGTTCCCGGCCCGCTACCAGACCACCGACACCGATCCGGTGGACGACAAGAAGCGCCTTGTCGACAAGGATAGTGCCGACGCGATCGTTGCCGCCATCGGCGGCCAGGAGGCCAGCATCGAGAGTGCGGCGACGAAGGCCAAGCAGACACCGGCGCCGTTGCCGTACAACCTCATCAAGCTGCAGTCCGACGCCTCACGTCTGTTCGGCCTCATGCCTGACCGCGTGCTGGCCATCACGCAAGACCTGCGCGTTAAGCACAAGCTCATCACGTACAACCGCAGCGACTGCCAGTTCCTCAACGATGAACAGCATGCCGATGCTCCGGAAGTGCTGGCTGCAGTAGCCGGCACCTGCCCTCAGTTCAAGCCCTTGGTGGACAAGGCCGACCCGACGTTCAAGAGCCGCGCCTTCGATTCATCGAAGACGTCTGCCCACCATGGCATCGTGCCGACCGGTGCCGTGGTGCCCTTTGCCGATCTCAACAAGGACGAACAGCGGATCTACATGCTGATCGCCCGCGCCTACATCGCCCAGTTCTGGCCAGTGCAGCGCTACGACCAAACCACCGTCGTGGTCGCCGTGGGCGAGCGGCGATTCGCCGTCAAGAGCAACATCACGACCGACGCCGGCTGGCGTCAGCTCTACCAGGCCGAGCAAGCCGCAGGCGAGGACGGCGATGACGACGACGATGCCTTGTCCACGGATCTGCGCGGACTCACCACCGGCGCGACAGGCCGGTGCGAAGGTGGCGAACGCAAGGACATGAAGACCAAGCCACTGCCGCTCTACACCATTTCGACGCTGCTGGAAGACCTGACCCGCGTGGCCAAGTACGTGCGCGAGGAACGATTGCGCAAAATCCTGATCGAGCGCGACAAGGGCAAGGAGGGCGAGCACGGCGGCATCGGCACGCCGGCGACGCGCGACGCCATCATCAAGAACCTGTTCGAGCGAGGCTGGCTGGAGACTCAGGGCAAGCACGTCGTGACCACTCGCAAAGCCAGCGAGTTTTACGACGTACTGCCGAACACCGCGCGTTATCCCGACATGACGGCGCTTTGGCAGGAACAGCAGACCGTGATCGCCAAAGGCGAACGCACGGCGCAGTCGTTCGTCGAGGAACTGGTGACCTGGCTCGGCGCCGAGATCGAGCGGGTGAAATCGCAGGGCCTCAACATCAAGGTAAACACGCAACCGTGCCCCGTCTGCGGTGGCCCAATGGCCCGCCGCCAGGGCGATCACGGTTTCTTCTGGGCCTGCCTCGATCGCGAGGGCTGCAAGACCATTGCCCGCGACAAGGATGGCCGTCCGGTGCCCAAGGAAGAAGTCAGCGTGTCGGCGTTGCACCACTGCATGGCCTGCGGGAAGGGGCTGATCCGTCGCGCCGGATCGGCCACCGTCAAAGGCCAGCGGCCCCGCCCGCCGTGGTGGTCATGCAGCGGCTACCCGACGTGCAAGCAGCGGTACAGCGACAAGGACGGCAAGCCAGATTTCAGCACGGGCCGCGCATCCAGCTAACGCCCACCCAGTGAGGAATGACCCATGAACAGCCAGATCCACAAGAACGAAGCCGGCACCGAAGCGGCGCAGGCTGCCCTCGCCGCCAAGCTGCGCGACACGCTGGTACCGGCGTACCAGGTCGCGTTCGACCCGGCCGAAGCCGACCAGCTGGGCGCCTTCACCGAAGACGCCCTTTCCGAATCCGACGCGCTCGCCAGTGCGCCGGATCTGCCCGCGGCCTCGGCCGACTGATCGCCATGAGCCTGGACGTCGAACAGGCCAAGGAAGTCATTACGGACTTCTGCCAAACCTATCCGGTGGCCGCAGGCCTCGGGTATCGCGTCCGTGCCACCCAAGAGGAATTATTCAATGACCAAGCCACCGTCGAAAAAGCGGGACGCATCTTTGGTGCCTATTTTCCACGACGCGGACTCGTCGCCGTTGCCAGTGCCGCCCACCGCGACACGGGAGCACTTGAGCGAACTCTGCGACATGAAATCCTGGGTCACTTCGGACTCAACACCTTCAACCCCCTCGAAAAGCGAGCCGTCCTCACCGCCATCATCGAAGGGCGAGACCAGCCCGGAATGAAGGGCGCGTGGGCGCAGGTCGAGCGGACGTATCCGAACCTTGCCCCACTCGAACAGGCCGAAGAACTTTTTGCGGCAGTCTGCGAAACCATCGACCCCGACATGCGCGTCAACGACGTGCGCGCGCAGCTCGTATTCATGGAAACCGTGTTGGCGAAGGCGCGGCCAATGACAGCCACGGATCTCGGCACGGTGGCCGGCTGGGTCGCCACTGGCATGAAAGATCGCACGCGTGTGCAACGCACGTTCCCCGCGAGCGACCTCGAACAGTTCAAGCAAGACACCCCACCCGAAGCCGACGATACCCGCCGGCGGAGCGCAGTTATGGACAAGAAGCCTTTTCATGAAGCCGTCGCGGAAAAGCTGATCGCGCAGCTGCAGGCGGGCACCGCCCCTTGGCAGCGGCCATGGACGCCCGGCGAACCGAACCAGCACCTGCCGTACAACCCCACCACCGGCAACCGCTACAAGGGCATCAACGCGATCGTGTTGCTGTCCAGCGATCACGAAGACCAGCGTTGGATGACCTACAACCAAGCCGCCGCCCAAGGCGCCCAGGTGCGCCGTGGCGAGAAGGGCACGGCCATCCAATACTGGAAATTCGACGAAGAACGCGTGGTCAAAGACGGGCAGGGCTATCCCGTGCTCGATGCCCAGGGCCAGGCGAAGAAGATGACGGTCAAGTTCGATCGCCCGCGCATGTTCACAGCCGTGGTCTTCAATGCCGAGCAGATCGACGGCTTGCCGCTGGCCGAGAAGAAAGCGCTCGACTGGGTACCCAGCGAACGCGCCGAACAGATCCTGACCGCATCCGGTGCCACCATCCGCCACGACAGCAGCGGTGCGTACTACCGGCTGGCCACCGACTCGATCCACATGCCCAGCCGCGAGAGCTTTCCCACCGCGGACGGCTACTACGCCACCGCCTTGCACGAACTCGGGCACTGGACGGGCCACCCCAGCCGCCTCGATCGCGACCTGGCCCATCCCTTCGGCAGCGAGGGTTACGCACGCGAGGAACTACGCGCCGAAATCGCGAGCATGTTGCTCGGCGACGAGCTGGGCATCGGTCACGATCCCGGTCAGCATGCCGCCTACGTGAAGTCGTGGATCAAGGCCCTGCAGGACGATCCCATGGAAATCTTCCGGGCCAGTGCCGAAGCGGAGAAGATCCACGCCTTCGTGCTTGCGCAGGAACAGCAGCAGGCCGTCGAGCTGGCGAAGGCGAACGAGCAGGCCATGGCGTCGGCGCCGACGTTGAACCAGCAGCTGCAGGCGGTGCAAGAACAGCTGCAGCGCATCGTTCGCAACCTTGACGGTCTGCGTCCGCCCGAGAACTACGTGGCCGAGGTGGCACTGGCCGAGCGTGCCATCGGCACGCGCCATGCAACGGTCACCGGCTCCGATCCGAACGCACGCGCCATCGACCGGATGCCCGAAGATCACCAGCGCCTTGCCCTGGGCGTCGCGCGTGACCTGGCCAACGTCACGGCCAGTTGGCTCAACGTCACGGCGGGCCAGTTCGGCGCCGCCGAAGTGGCCGAAGCCGTCGAGCGCAACCCATTCACCGACGATCGCCTGTTCGCCGCCTTCGAGCGGGAGATCCGCTACGTCGGCCAGCATGCCGACCAGCTGCTCACGTCCTCTTTGGAGTCACCTGCCATGTCCCACCCCACGCCGGCGCCGGAGAGCGGCGCGCTCGATGCGTTGCACGACCGCATGACGGAAGCCGATGCGCTTTACCAGCAGGAGCTGGAACGCGCCTACGGCGCCGAGGCGGCCGGCGCTGCGCGCTATCAGTCCCGGCACGATGATCCAGCCGTGCAGGATGCGCGCGACGCGTTCCACGCCGCCGGCGAGGCCTGGCACGACGCCTTGAACGCGACTCGGCAGCGGTCGGCCGCAGCGGAGCCACCGGCACCGCCGACCGCCGAATGGACGGCGGTGCCGGTGGCCGAGCAGGCGATCCACGACCAGCTCGATGCAGCCTTGCCCGAATACGAAACCTTGTGGGCAACTCGCAAGGCAGCCGAAGAACGGTTCTATGCGGCCGAGTTGGCCCTGGTCGATGCCGGCACCGCCGACGTCGATCCCGACACGAAGGCGGCCATGGTCGCCGAGCGAAAGGCCGACTTCACCGCCGTGCAGACCGAAGTGCATGCGGCAACCGCTGCGCTCGACGCCTATGTGCAGGCCAACCCCGTCATCACGGCGGCGCACATCCTGCAGGAGCACTACGGCCGCTTCGGCGGCTTGAGCAACTACCTCGAAGCCGACGAAGCCGAGCAAGTGATGCGCGATGGCCTGCTGGACGCTGACATGACTCTCGCCGGCGTCAGCAAGGAAGATCGGGAAATCACAGAGCGTTGGCTGATCCTGCGCGGCAATGAATCCACCGAATCGGTGCTGCAGCAACCGAACGAGCTGCAGAAGCTGCTCGATCGTCGTATCGAGCTGTGTCAAGCACACGCCGATGCCGATGCGGCCCTGGCGCCGGCGGCGGCGCAGGCGTTGCAGGCCTTCCTCGACCAGCCGACACGGGACGCGGATCTCGCGCAGCGTTTCCACCAGACCATCGCACTGGAAACCCGGCTTGATAACGCGCTGACCGCGGCCACCGTCGAAACGCATCCCGGTCTGGTCGCCGCCGCGATCGGCGAGCTGACCAACGCGCACGCCGAGTTGTTCGCGCAGGCGACCGTCGAAAAGCTCGACGTCGCGCAATACCCTGCGCTGGCCAACGCGCAAGCGGTGCTGGATCTGCCGCGCAACGCCGCCTTGAGTGCGGCGGTGTCACAGCACGCACCGGGCGTCGACCAGTCGGAAGCGAAAGACGATCAGGCGCGGCAGGCCTCCCGCGACAGCCAGCACGGCCCGCGTCCGGAACGCGGCCCGCAGCAAGGCTGGCTGGCCGTGCCGTTCAAGGCGAAGGAAGAAGTCAAGCGCATCGGTGCCGCGTGGGACAAGGAAGCCAAGTGCTGGTTCGCTCGCGAGGGCGCCGACATGGCGAAGCTCGCGAAGTGGTTGCCGTCCAATGCACAGAGCCTGCCGGAGCGGCCGGAATCGCCGGCGGATGAGTTCCGCCAGGCCATGAAGGATTACGGGCTGGTAACCACGCACCGCGGCATCGAGCATCCGATCGCGGACGGCAAACGTCATCGGGTGCCGGTCACCACGTCGAACAAGAAAGGCAACCTCGACGGGTTCTACGTCTTCCACGACGACGGGAAGCCGGCGGGTTTCATCATGAACAACCACTCGGGCAAGAGCGAGAAGTGGGTCGCCAAGGGCTACCACTTGAGCGACGAACAGCGCGCCCAGCTCGCTGCTGAAACCGCGGCGAAACTGCAGAAACGCGAAGCCGATCAGCTGCAGGCGATGGAACGCACCGCCGATCGCGTGCAGCGTCAAATGGGCGACCTGGTGCCGCTCGCTGCCGGTGAGGAAACAGCGTACCTCGCACGCAAGGGCGTCACGGCCGCCGCCGGCGTGTTCACCGACAAGGAGCGCAGCGCGACCTACGTACCCGTCGTCGATATCGACAACAAGCAGTGGTCGATGCAGTACATCCAGGCGGACGGCACGAAGCGTTTTGCGAAGGACGGCCGCAAGGAAGGATGCTTCCATGCGGTCGGCGGACTGGACGCCCTGGCAGCAGCGCCGGCCCTGGTGGTCGGCGAAGGCTATGCCACCGCACGCACCGTCAGCGAAGCCATGGGTTTCGCCACGGTGGCGGCCTTCGACTCGGGCAACCTGCCGGCCGTGGTCAAGGCCTTGGTGTCCGCCTATCCCGACAAGCCGGTGATCGTCGTCGGCGACGACGACAAGGCGCAGGAACTCAAGAACGGTAAGAACCCGGGCCGCGAGAAAGCGACGGAAGCCGCCGAGAGTGTTGGCGGCGTCGCCGTGTTCCCGATCTTCGCCCCTGGCGAGCAGGCGGCGAACCCCGGCGACTTTTCCGACTTCAACGACCTCGGCACGCGCAGCTCGCTCGGCGCCGAAGCTGTGCGTCGACAGATCGAACCGGTGGTCAAGGATGCCGTCGAACGTCGGGAGCAGGCGCGTGAGCTGGTCAAGGGCCAGGCGCAGGAACAGAACCCGAACGATCAGGCGCCGCGTCGGCGCATGAAGGCCTGACCATGCCGGCCGACGCCCTGCAGGCGTTCGTCGACCAGCTGGCTTCGCTCGAAGCCACCTTGAACGATCCGGCCCTTCGCGCCGCGATCGGGCAGGGTCTGTGCAACGAAACCCATTACCTCGTATCCGCCTGTCGCCAACGGTTTCCCGACCGTTGGCCGGGCGACCAGCGGACGTTGCCGCTGGGTGACCTGCTCGGAGATCCATCGTGACCGACGCGAACCTTTCCCCCGGCGGTGCATCCGACCAGGCCGCCCGCGAGACGACGCTGACGCTGGCTGCACCGGTCACCACGCTGCGCTCGACGGCAGCACGGCATGACGATCCCGACTTGGTGCACGTGGCCAGCGCGGTCTACGACCCGACGCAAACGCTGGCCGGTCAGTGGACGCGCATGACCGACGATCAGGTCATGGCGGCCGGCATCGACCCGACCCGGCTCAAGAACGATCGCTCCGGCTTTGTCGCCGGGATCTACCGTGCCGAAAGCGAGACACGTACCGCGCTCGCCTTCGCCGGTACCGACATGACCAGCATCAAGGACTGGACGACGAACCTGGCACAGGGCGCCGGCCTGCAGACGCAGCAGTACGCCGAAGCGGTGTCGCTGGCCAAGAACGTCGCGCTCGCCTTCGACAAGGCCGAAGTCATCATCACCGGCCACTCGCTGGGCGGTGGCTTGGCCACCGCCGCCGCCGCCGCGACCGGCATCACCGCCGTCGTCTTCAACCCGGCCGGTGTCCACGACAACACCTTGAAGCGCGAAGGCCTCGATCCGGTGCAGGTCAAGGCCACCGCCGATCGTGGGCAGATCCGCAACTACATCGTCGACGGCGAGGTGTTGAACTCGGTGCAGGCCTGGTTCCCGATCCCCAAGCCGATCGGTCAACGCACCACGTTGCCCGATCCGGTGCCGCTGCGGCCGCTCATCAATTGGATACCGGGCGCGAATGCCGTGCATTCGCTCGGCAAGCACGGCATGGCGGCCGTGGCGGAATCCATGGCGCAGTTCGTGCCGCAGCATGAGGCGTTTTTCAATGGCGTCGCGTCCAAGCCAGTCGGCGGGTCGACCTACGAGGGCGAATTGCTCAGCGTACTGACCGGCCGCTCCGGCACCGTCACCCAGCAAGTGGGCGACCAGGTGGTGGAGCACGATCGCGCGAAGCTGGCCGGCTACGCCGGCACGATCAAGGCCGGTGCCACCGTGGCCATCCGCTACAACGCGGAGGCCACCGTGGGTGTCGTGAAGCAGTCGCGCACGCAGACGCGCGGCGCGCGGATCGCCTGACCATGCTGGGCGCGCTGCTCTCACGGGTTCGGCGCATGCTCGGCCGGGTGCGTCCCAGTGACGTGTTCCACGGCCCGGCAGTAGCGTTGGCCACCGCCGTCGCCGCCGGCGACGCAAAGCGAATTGCAGCGCTGGTAGCGCAGGGCGCCGATCCGAACACGCATGGTCACCGCGGCCTCACCCTGTTGCAGTGGGCCGTGTTCCAGCACGCGAACCGCGGCCTCGCCGCCCTGATCGCGGCCGGTGCCGATCCGACCCAGGCAGACGTCAGCGGCGTGACCGCCATCCACGATGCCGCCGCCGTCGTTTGGCCAGACGTGTTGCCGGTTTTACTCGGCGCCGGCGCCGATCCGAACGTGCGCAACACCGTGACCGGGGCGGTGCCCCTGGCGTCGGCCGTGCTGGCCCATCGCCGTTCGCAGCTGCGTCAGCTGCTCGCGGCCGGCGCCGATCCGAACCTGGCCGATCGCGTGGGCAATACCCCGTTGCTGGTCGCCGCCGAGGTCAACGCGATGGATGACATCCTCGCGCTGCTCGATGCCGGTGCCGATCCTCGCCACGTCAACCAGCGCGGCGACGGCCTGGTGAAGATCCTCGACGTCACGCCGGCGCGCATGCTGCTGCCGGCGACGGCTGCCGCGCGGGCGCGCGTCGATGACTGGCTGCGCCGCCATGGCATCCCGGCCGCATGACCCGGCCAAGCAGATCATCGGTTCCGTGCCGCATCGCGCCTGTCGACGCCGCTGCGGCGATTCCTCGCACTGCCGCACCCCAAGCCGCCCCGTACAGCCGGCTCGCCCGTGTGGGCGCCTGGGCAGGCTTTCTAGCGAACGCAACACACCTCATCGCGGCCTCGCCGTTCACGGCGGTGCCGAACCGTTCGGCATCGACGGGGATATACCTCGCCGTGGCTGGCCGCTCCGGGTGGCGATCGGGTTGCCGAGTCAGCGACACGCTACGCCGGCGCGCGCCGGCGGCAAGGGTCGGTCTCGGCCCGTGTAGTCGCGCTGCGCACTCCGGCCCGCGCCTGCCTCAACGCTGCCTGCGGCCCCTTGCCACCACCGCTTTACCTCGCCGGCGTTCTGGCGAGCCGCGCAACCCGCGCATCACACCCAGGAGAAACTGACATGGCCAGCAACAACGAATCCCCCTCGAAGAAGCCGCTGAACGTCTACGTCGTCACCGAGCGCAAGTACAACGGCGAAGTCCACAAGCGTTGGCGCGAAGTCGGCGTCGCTTTCAAGCATGACGACGGCGAGAGCTTTTCCATCCAGATCGAGCCGGGCCTTTCGATCAGCGGCACCAATATCGTGGTGCGCCCGCGCAAGGAGCGCGAGGATGCCGCCCAGGCTTGATCGGGCATCATCCAGCGGCACGGGAGAGGCGGCTTCGGCCGCCTTTTTGGTTTACGGATCTGCAGTGGAGTCGTCGATGGCCAGCGCGCCGGGTTCGTAGCGTCGCAGCCACTGTCCGCCGACGCGAACGGATGTGCTCGCGGTCAGCACGGGTTGCTGGGTTTGTTCGCGGTCGATCGCTTCGCGCAGCAGCGGGGTGGCTTTGCTCGTATCGAGCTGGTCGGTCGGGTTGCCTTTCATGGCGTGCATTTTCATCGGTTGCCTGCGGGAGTGCACCTGCTGGCCCACGACGGCGCCTTGGCGGCGCGACCCGCTCTCGTGAACCGGGCCAGGCGCTGCCTGTCCCGGCCTGTCGGCGTCGATCGGGCGTAGGTGAAGCCACCGGGCTGCGCCCGGTCGAACTGGTTGTTGCTCATTGGCCCCTTCGCCGTCCCGACGTGCGCCTGATGTTGCCGCAGCCTGCCACGGCCTGTCGCCGGTGCAACGCGCTGCGCGCGTCCTCCACTGCGTTGCGGCCCTGCGGGTGCGCCGCCGCCCTCATGGTCGTGGCTGTCCGCGTCAACGGCCCACGCCGGGCCGTTATCACGAAGGAGCCAAATCATGAGCAACAACACAGTAGTTCAGAGCGGGAGCGACGCCAGGAACGATTCGGGGAAGGGCGCGGCAGTGCAGGGGGAGTGGTTGGAAATTCCGCTGTCGCAACTGGTGCCGTCCGCGCGCAATGTGCGCAAGGTGGAACACGAAGCGGCGGCGTTGGCCGAGCTGGCGGGGTTGATCGCCTCGCAGGGTCTTATCAACCCGCCCACGGTGATCGAGCAGCGCAACGAGAAGGGCAAGCTCACGGGCTTGTACGAGGTGATCGCGGGCGGGCGGCGACTGGCGGCGCTGATGCTGCTGGTCGAGCAGGGCCGCTACGGGGCCGAGGAACCGATCCTTTGCCTGCTGCGCGAGGCCGAGGATGCGACGGCGGTGTCCATCGCCGAGAACGCGGGCCGGGTCGAGCTGCATCCGGCGGACGAGTTCGAGGCGTTCAAGCTGATGCTGGCCGAAGGCAAGAGCATCGACGATGTGGCCGCGAGCTTCCACGTCACGCCGCTGGTAGTGAAGCAACGCCTGCAACTGGCGAACGTCGCGCCGGAGTTCATCGACCTGTACCGCAAGGGCAAGGTCGGCATGGACGTGATGAAGGCGCTGGCCCTCACCACCGACCACGCCGCGCAGCGTCGCGTGTGGAAGGAAGTCGGCAGCTCGCGCAATTCCTACGTCATCCGCCGCGCGTTGACGCAGGGCGAGGTCGAGGCGACCGATGCGGTGGCCCGTTTCGTCGGCGCGAAAGCCTACGAGAAGGCGGGCGGCATCATCCGCCGCGACCTGTTCGACACCCAGCACTCGGGCTACTTCACCGACCGGGCGCTGCTGGAAAAACTCGCCCGCGCGAAGCTGGACAAAGCCGCGAGCGAGGCACTGGCCGATGGTGCCGCGTGGGCCGAGGTGGTGCCGAGCTTCGACAGCAGCGCACGCAGCGATTACGTGGCGGTGCGGCAGTTGCGCAAGAAGCCCACGGCCAAGCAGCAGGGCAAGCTCGATGCCTTGCAGGCCGAGGCCGCGCAGCTGGAAAAGGCCATCGAAGAAGCCGACGACGAATCGTATGAGGCGCTGGATGCCCAGCGTGATGCCGTGCTGGACAAGATCGACGGCATCGAGAGCAGCCTGCGCGTGGACGATCCGAACGAGTTGGAGAAAGCGGGTACGGTGGTGTCCATTGACCACGCGGGCAAGCTGCACGTATCCGCGCAGTTGCTGCGCAAGGCGGATGCGAAGGCCATGCGGGCACAGGCTCCGGCCGAAGGCACTGGCGTGTCGGACGATACGGCAGCGTCCGCCGAACCGCGCGACGTTTCCGACAGCTTGGCTCGGCGCTTGAGCATCCAGCGCACCGTCGCTCTGCAGGTCGAGGTGAGCCGCCGCCCGAACGTGGCCGTTGCCGCCGTGACTGCCGAGCTGGCGGTGCAGGTGTTCGGGGTGCCGCGTTGGGTCGACACGGACGGTTGGCACGGCAACAGCGTCGGTGTCCGCATCCGGTTCGACGATCTTTCGCGCGAACTGGACAGTGCGGGCGGTGCTGCGTGTGAAGCGCTCGCCGCCGATCACGCGGCATGGCTGGCCGAGCTGCGCGCGCATGCCCCCACGGGCGACGTGCTGGGCTGGCTGCTGGGCCAGTCCACCGAAACCGTGCTGTCGCTGCTGGCGTTCTGCACGGCGGTTCGTACCGACGCCACCGTGATGGGTGCCGCACGGCGTGAAGTGGAGGCCGATGCCCTCGCGCAAGCGGTGGCACTGGACATGCACGCGTGGTGGCGGGCCGGTGCAGCCAACTACTTCGACGCGCTGCCGAAGCCCAAGATCGTCGAGGCCATCGAGGAAATCTCCGGGCAACCGGCCGATTCCACCGTGGCGAAGATGAAGAAGGGCGAGCTGGCCGCGCATGCGGAGCAGCTGGTCGCGCAGGGTGGTGCGCAGTGGTTGCCAGAGCGGTTGCGCGGGTGATCGGGTGCAGCGGCCCGCCTTCGGGCGGGTCGCTGTTTCGTCGGCGCCGTGCAGGGCGGCTCGCAGCGGGCGTCCGTTTCCCGCCGCGAGGAAGCCACCGGCCGCGTCCCTGCGGCCGAGCGCCAGGGCGGGCAGGGCAGGCGGCGTGGCGGGCATTGCCCGGTGGATCTCCCACCACCAGGGCAAAGGGACGGCGACTTGATGGCGCAACCCGCTCTCGTAAACCGGGCCAGGCGCTGCCTGTCCCGGCCTGCCGGCGTCGATCGGGCGTAGGTGAAGCCACCGGGCTGCGCCCGGTCGAACCGGTTGTTGCTCATAGGCACCTTCGCCGTCCCGACGTGCGCCTGATGTTGCCGCAGCCTGCCACGGCCGGTCGCCGGCGCAACGCGCTGCGCGCGTCCTCCACTGCGTTTCGGCCCTGCGGGTGCGCCGCCGCCCTCATGGCCGTGGCTGTCCGCGTCAACGGCCCACGCCGGGCCGTTATCACGAAGGAGCCAAGTCATGAGCAACAACACAGCAGTTCAGAGCGGGAGCGACGCCAGGAACGATTCGGTGAAGGGCATTCCGGCAGGCATGGTGCAGGTGACCAAGGAAGCGTTTTGGGCGCAAGTGATGCAAAGCAACGTCCACCCGCGACCGGAGCGTTTTCACACCGACTGGATGAATCTGCGCACCATGCGGCCGTGGGGCTGGGAATCGCGTGGCTTCTGTGGCCCGTTCGACTATCAGACCGATGCACCGCCGGCAGTGTATGCCCTCGCGGCGGTCGGGGCCTGACGATGGCCAACGACCTCCTGACCCGTTATCGCCAGCGCGGCGCTTCGGCCTTGTCCGATGCCGAAGTGGTGGCGGCAGTGTGCTTCGCGCAGCCGCAGCCGCAGCAGGTCGCCAAGGCGGTGCTGGCTCTCGCTGAAGCGGGCAGCTTGGCGAAGTACGTGCAGCAGCACGCCCGCCTCGCACTGGTGATGGAACTCTGCACGCGCGTCATGGCCGAGGCGCTGCAGACTGGCCCGGCCTTGGGCAATCCGAGCGATACCGGCACCTACCTGACCGCCCGCCTGCGGCACCTGCCGTATGAGGTGTTCGCCGTGGTGTTTCTTGACACCCGGCATCGCGTAATCGCGTTTGAGGAAATGTTCCGAGGCACGCTGGACGGTGCGTCGGTGTTCCCGCGCGAGGTGGTGCGGGCAGCGCTCAAGCACAACGCCGGGGCCGTGATTTTCGCCCATGCGCACCCCAGCGGCGTGGCCGAACCCAGCGCCGCCGATCGGGCCATCACGCGCGAACTGACCGAAGCCTTGCGGCTGGTCGGCGTGCGCGTGCTTGACCACCTGGTCATCGGCGCCGGTGCACCGACGTCGATGGCGGCACGCGGGTTGATGTGACCCAACCCGCATCGGTGCAAAACATCTGCACCGATGCGGGTATTTTTAATGCACGGGGGACATTGTACCGGGTACAATGTCCCCACAAGGAGGAAACCATGATCTACCGTGCATATGACTGCGGCATCTACGACAACGACGGCGAACCCCTCACATGCGTGTGGTTTGAAGCCACCAACCGGGCCGACGTCGACTCGCGCCTCACGGTCCTGCTTTCCATCGCGTGGGGCGTGGATAGTGAGAAGGTGTTCACCGGCGGCATCGACGACGAGATCACCATCGCGCACAACTCCCTGCAGGAAGCCGATGCCGGCGACCGGCGTTGGCTGGAAGGTGGCTGGGCGCATGGGCGACCGCTCTATTTCGCGTTGCCCACCATGGTGCTGCTGACCGCACGCAACCGGCGACGGTTGGCCAAGGCGGCGAAGGCCGCCCAGCAGCATGCGCGCGAGCTGGTCGCGGCACTGGTGGCGGAATCCGCCAACCACGTGCCCGATAGCCGCGAAGCCAGCAACCTCAACTACGACATCCGCCAATACCGCGACTTCGCCGACCAGACCTGGTTGAGCGAACCGAACAAGGACTAAGCCATGAGCAAAGAAGCATTAGCAGTCGTCAACGACCGGGGCCGCATCGAGTGTGGCCGGTACGAGTTCAGCAGCGGCGATGTGGTCGATGTGCTGGTCGATGGTACGTGGCACATCACGCGCATCGAGTTCGATTTCAGCGGTCAGCAGTACTACTCGGTGGATGGCTTGCCGTTGATCGGCCATGCCATCCGCTACGCGGCAGGTTGAACCGTTGCCCACGCGCAAGCCAGCAAAACCCTCCGACCCGGTGGCCAAGTCAACCAGGCGGAAGCGTGCGGAGTCGGCCGCGTTGCCGGCCGACGTCTTGGAAGGTGCGCCGCCGGCGCACCAGGTGCGCGAGCTGCGCGCGCACTACGACCTGACTGCTGCCGCAGCGGCCGAGCTGGTGCATGTCACCGAGAACGCTTGGCGCAAGTGGGAACGCGGTGCGCGTGCGATGGATCTCGCGCACTGGGAACTTTTCCTCATCAAGATCGGGGCGCGCAAGCCCTGACAGGAGAACGACGATGACTATGTGGTGCGTGTGCGACGCGGCGAGCGGCGATGCCCTCGGCGTCTATTTCGCCGGCGAGCCGACCAAGGCGCTCGATGCCCTGGCGCAGGATCGCGGTTATCCGAACTTCGAGGCTTGGGTGGCGGCCCGGAGCGTCAATGAAGCTCGCTTCGCGGTCTGCGATGCGAACGAAGCGCTTCACGTCCGGCACCGTGCCTTGCACGGATCGAACTACGGCGGGTGGTCGTGGTACGACGAATCGAACCAGGACGTGCAGCACTACGACGTGCCGCCGGACGTCTGTTCGCCGCCGTTTCGCACTATCGAAGCTGCCGCGTTTGCGGCGTTGCAGTGACGCGTACTGGCAATGTCTGAATCAAAATCCACAACGGAATGGCGCACGATCACCGTGCAGGACAGCCGTGGCCCGGTGCCGGTCACGCATGTGCTCGCCATCGAAATCGTCCGCTCGCAACTCTTTCTCAACGAAACCACGCCGCCACGGCTGGAATCGGCCCGCATCGAGCTGGCGGCCTACCTGGTCAGTGGCGACAGCCGCCCCGAACTCATCACCCGCATGGGCGGCTCGTACCAGGGCGGCCTCAACGCACATTACACGCTGACGGGCGGCACGATGGTGGTGGATGGTGCTTACCGTGGGCTGCGCATCGGCACCTACCTGCAGAACGAGGTGGTGCGCTGGGCCATCGAGACCGTGCGACTGCCAGCGCGCATCAAGCCGATCACGTTGTCGCAGGACGATGCGCTGACCGAGGCCGAGCGCGATCGGCGCAACCGCTTCTACATGCAGTTTGGCATTCGCTTCCAGTGGACACCCGACACGCGGTTGGAGTGTTCAGGCGGGCACTCGCTGGACACGCTCATGCTGGCCGACGTGCACACCGTCGACGTCATCGACGGCGTTGCCGCATCCCCGATGGATGCGGCGCTATCGCACTACGTGCGCCGGGCGCACCACGCGGAGCAACAGTCGGCGGACGCGCGGGCAGGGATTCGCACCCAGCGCGAAGTTCACGACGTCGAACGCCGTTACTGGCGTGTGATCGCTTTCAGCTGCGGTGGCGTTGCGCTGGCTGCGCTGCTACTGGCGTCCATCGTCTGCCACTTCCACTAGGAGTTTCATCATGGATTCAAACGACATTGGTGCGCAGCAAGGCTCATTGAGCCTTGGCCGTGCGTTTCTCTACTGGCTGGCCTGCAGTGCCTTGCTTGCCGCGATGGTTTACGTCGCTTACGCGTTTCGCGCGATGCCGCTGGTATATGCCACCGGGTTCTACTACCTGGTTGTGGGCTTCGCCCTCAGCCGTGGCGTATTGCGCCGCTTGATTCGCTGGCTGCCGTACTACTACACGCTCGCCAACGTCACGCGGGCCAAGCTGCATTTCTTCTTCTTCTGGCCCTTCACCTATCCGTTCCTGTTCGCGCGCCTTGCGGTCAACAAGGCGCTTTGATCCTCCCGCGCCTACTCCCATGCGTTCTTCAAGGCTTCGACGGCCAGTGTTATCGCATCTTTCGGCTCGTGTAGATCACCGTCGAGCTGGTTGTTCAACGCTTTCAAAAATTCGCCGACCCCCATGCAGTCGATTTGGTATTCCGCCACGCTGAACTTCTCCGACAGCGCGAAGCGCTTGTGCTTGAGGATCGACTGCACGTAGAAGCGTCCTTCGCCGGGCTTGGCCTCGGGCGTCGCGTTGGCCCATGCGCTCACGGTGTGGAACAGTTTTCGCTCATCGCGTTGCGTTTTTTGCCATGCTGCGATGGCGAGGGTGTCCGCCACCTTGGTGGCTTGCTTGGCATAAGCGGCAAGCTCCTGGTCGGTCGGTGGCTCAGCGCCTTTGCGCGCCTGTATGAGTGCGGCGGTGACGGCAATCGCGGCGGCGGCGTGGTGTTTCCAGCCGGCAGGGGTTGTGAAATCCGTAGCGGTATCCATGGTGCATCCTTGTGGCGTGCATTGTCGGAATTGGCTGCGAGTGTCCGCAGCAGGTGGTGCATGGGGCTCGCGACTTCACTCTACAAGCCGGACGGCGCCGCCGGCGCGACCCGCTCTCGTGAACCGGGCCAGGCGTTGCCAGTCCCGGCCTGCCGGCGTCGATCGGGCGTAGGTAGAGCCACCGCCCTACGGCCGGTTGCAACGGTGCATGGCCAGCTCCCCGGCTGGCCCGGCGAAGGCCTGATGTTGCCGCAGCCTGCCACGGCCGGTCGCCGGCGCAACGCGCTGCGCGCGTCCTCCACTTCTGTTGCGGCCCTGCGGGTGCGCCGTCGCCCTGATGGCCGTGGCTGTCCACGTCAACGGCCCACGCCGGGCCGCCTAACGACGGAGCCAGCCATGCACCACGACGACAACCAAAGCGGTATGGACGCCATGAAGGAAATCTTCGGCGAAGTGATTCACAGCGTGACCCGGCAAAACCTGCTGGACGACGGCTATCTGGTCGATGTTACGGCGACCGCCAAGCAATCGGGATTCCGGGTGCCGGTGGCGCTGACCCGGCCCGTGTACGACCGCTATGTGGCGTTCGACGAACGCGCGGAAGGGCAGAGCATCGAGGGCCGGTTGTGGGACGTGCTGTGGATGCTGTTCGTCAAGATCAGGAGTGCGAACAACGCGCCCGAGTTGCTTTACAAGCTGTTCGTCGCCATCCCCGGCGACGTGGAGTACACGCAGAACGAGCGCCGCTTGTGGGCGGGTGATGACCTGCCGTGCGAGACACATCGCGAGGTCACGCTAAAAGCCCACGTCGGGCCGGGCGACGAAGGCGAGCCGGTCATGACCATCTTGCTGCCGGAAGAGGACTGACCGGTCTGCGCGGTGCCCGGCGAACCGGGCACCGCCAGGGCGGGGCACCCTGTAAGAAATACCAGCTGTAGGAAACTACAGCTGTAGGAAATGACAGGTAGGGTCGGCTCCGGCTTCACCGTGGCCTGCTGTTCCGCCTGCTGGCGGGACTGCGCATGGACTTCTGCCGCACGCTGCGGCCCTGGCCCGACGCCGGCAGCTTCATGCAGCGCCTGCGCCTCGGTGGCGTTGCTGACCAGCACCGGGAACGACTCGGCCTGGTTGGCCAGCAACCAGTACGTGCGCGTGATCCCGTTCGTGAACATGATGCGCGGCTCGCCGTTCTCGGCGCGCTGGCAGTGGACGTTCGCCAACGGCACCGCCGTGCGCGCTTCCAGATCGAAGCCTTCGACCGCCGACGCATACTTGCGGTCTTTCGGCATGTCCGCGCGCAGCGGACAGCCATCGGTGCCGTGCAGATCGTTGACCGGCATCGGGCGGTTGAGCCACGCCCGGTAGAACCGGTCGGCGTCGACCAGCACCACGTGCTGCCCGCTGTCGGCGGGCACATGACCCAGCCGCATCGAGCGCGGCGGCTGGTTCGGCACGTGGATCTTCCACACCGCCGAGTCAGTTTCCTTGTCATGCGGCAGGGGTGCCGGCGGCTCGCCGATCCGGCCCGCCTGGGCAGCGCGGTCGAGCTGGGCCTTTTCGTCGGCGACGGCCCGCGTGAAGCGGCCCTTTTCCGTCAGCGTGGTGCGGTCGAGCAGGGAGGTGAGCAGGGTGGCCATGGCAATCCTTTATGGCTGGTAGGGTGGATTCCCAACGGCAAGGTCAGGATGCCCCGTGTTTTCGCCGGTTCATCCGCGCACCTGCCGTTGTGGCTACAATAGTAGCCACACCAACGGAGACACGCCATGACCACCATTGAACAGACTGTTGTTCGCGCTCGCGTCGCCACAGCCGTCAAGGATGAGGCCGCCGGCATTCTGCGCGGCAAGGGGCTTACTGTGTCCGACCTGATGCGCGAAACCTTGCTGCGCGTGATCGACACGGGCGATGTGCCCTTTCCGGTGCGCAATCCCGTGGGCAGCGTCGTCGACAAGAGCCGGACGCTCGCGCAAGTCAATTTCGATGCCGGCATGAAGCTTCTGCCCGAGCTGCACCAGGCGCGCTGGGCGGAGCATTACGGCGAACTGATGCGCGATCGAACCAAAGCCAGGGCGGCCGGCGACACAGCCAAGGTCGAAGAACTGCGGCAGGCGATTCTCGATCATCACAAGTCGCGCTACGACACGACGGAAACCCGCCAGCTGATCGAAGCACAGTACCGCCGCGAGTCGGCGGAGGAAGTACAGGCCGTGCGGGTCGCGCCGGAGGGACGGTCGCGGGACGAAAACGCCGCCCATAACATCCGGCTGGACGGGCCCGACACGACCAGGGCGCACAGCACGAAGCGCAAGCACGGACACGCCCGGTAATGCCCTCGAACAAGCCTACGGATGAGGGCTTGTCCGAAAGCCAGCAACAGTTGCTGGCTAGCGACATCATCGGGGATGCGCTGGATCTAACCACCGCCGTGCCGCACCCGACGGCCGTGCTGCTGGGTGGACAGCCAGGCGCAGGCAAAAGCGCGGTCAAGGGGCAGGTTGTGGCTCGCTTTGCGGACAACGGCGGAATCGTGGCCGTTGATCCCGACGAGATCCGCTTGGCGCTGCCCTATATGGACGCCTATCTCGCCAAGGGTGGCTCCGCCATCCCAGATTACGCGAACAAGGATGCCGGCACCGTGGCATACATGGTGCTTCAGGGAGTCGCTGCCGCGCAGCGCAATGTGTTGAACGACGGCACCCTGCGAAACACCGAGCTTGCTAAAAACATGGCGCTCGATTTGACGTCGGCAGGCTTCAACGTCGAATTTCATGGCATGGCGGTTTATCCCGACCTTAGCCATGCGCGCACCTACCTGCGCCGCGAGGAAGAGATTCGCCGATCGCCCACGGGCTTCGGCCGGGCCGTGGACGACGGGTTCCACCACGCGGCCGTCGAGGGCTACACCTCGACCGTCAAAGCGTTCTACGCCGACAAGCGCGTCGCACGAATGGTGCTCTACGACCGGGCTGGTGCGGTGGCCACGGACGTCAAGCTGGAGGCAGGGGAATGGCGGGTGTCCGGCCTCGATGCCGTGCCCGCCGAAAAGCATCCCATGAACGTGCTGCACAAGGCACACACCCAACCCGACGCCGCCACCCTGTACGAAGCGGCCGTGACCTGGAGTGAAGCCACCCAGTTGGCCAGCACGCGCACGCCGATGGCACCGGACGTCGACAAGCTGGCTCAGCACCAGGCCGAGGCCGAAGCGAAAGCGCGCCTGGCGGTGACCTCGCCAGTGCCGTCCAAGTCCTACCGCGGGAAAATCGTCGCGATCGAAGACACCGAAGTCCTGCAGGCGGTCGGTGGCGCCATCATCAGCCACCGAAAGGCAGGGCTGATCGGCCCGCACAAGGCCTCTTTGCTCGACGTCGGCGCCGACGTCAAAATCACCTACGGCACGCACCTTGACCAGGCGCTCATTCAGCCGGGCAGTCGGACTCACAGCCACAGACGGTAACCACCCATGACCAGTCAACGCCGTCATGTCGATGAATTGAACGAAGTATTGCGGGACACACGCGAAGCGCTGCCGCTGTTGCGTGGTGTGGCCATCCAGATGACGGCCTTTTCCCTGATCGCGCTCTTTTTGGGGTTTGGGGAGCAATGGAACGGAAAACCGGGATAAGCCCTTTTGAGGTCTGGTTCGAGTTGGGTATCCCTTTGGCGAACTAGTTAACTGTGGTACTGTTTAGGTCAGGCCAACAAGCCTAGTAAGACCAGTTCGCCAAACTGACCCTAGGGAGACCGATGACCGCTTTCGTTCGTGCATACCTTCGCGCCTCCACCGATGAGCAGGACGCCCAGCGGGCGCGGAGCGCGCTGGACACGTTCGCACACGAACGCAGCGTGGTGATTTGCGGCTACTACGCCGAGAACGAATCGGGGGCGCGCCTCGATCGCCCAGAGCTATTTCGGCTACTGGCCGACAGTCGCGCACAGGACGTGTTGCTGGTGGAGGACGTGGACCGTCTGTCGCGCCTGGCAGCGACGGAGTGGGAAAAGCTGAAAGGCCTGATTCGCAAGCGCCAGGTGCGCGTGGTGGCCGTCAACGTGCCCACGACCTGGCAACACCTGTCACCTAGCCAAAACGAATTTGATGCGCGCATGTTCGGCGCGATCAACGACATGCTCATGGACATGCTGGCTGCAATCGCACGCCGAGACTACGAGCAACGCCGCGAACGACAATCGCAAGGTATCGCCAAGGCCAAGGCGGCCGGCAAGTACCGTGGTCGCCAGGTGGATCACACACGATACGGCGCCATCAATCGGTTGCTGGCCAGCGGTAACTCATGGACAGTCGTGCAACGAACCATCGGCTGTAGCCGTAGCACGATCAGTCGTGCGATCAAGCATTCTCAGGGTGCCACCGGGCGGATGCTTCCGGTATCAAGTGTTGCACCAAGCTCTCAGACCGTGAACGTTGTGCTTCGGTTCCAGGTCGAGAACGGAAGCAAGTTCACCCGTGGCAAGACCAAGGTCAGGCGAGATATCGACTACCTGGTCACGGCATCCTTCAAGGGCACCAAACTCAACGATGCGGAATACCGCGTACCGATTCAGTACGAGAGCGATGCGGATCTGAAGGCCCAGCTCAACGAGCTCGTAGACGAAATCCACCACGAAGCCGACTTGCGTAACTGCGTGGTGGATGATGTGCTCATCAAGGATGAGGCAACCGGGCGCTATTGGCGGGACTACGACGGGTGTTGGGAACCATAGAGCTCATCAGCAAGGCATGTTATCTGACGGCGACGGAATTTTCTGGCTCTCTCTCGAATGCTATGGTTGACAGAGCCGCGATTCTTGCGTGAGCACGGTTGTACCGCCAAGCTTCGCCGATGGAAACTCTCTTCACTCAAGCCCTCGGGCTCAGCGCGCCGTGGCGTGTTG
>Ga0307375_10000495_pt1 | contig 49587 bp, 42 predicted proteins | sample TR1MG_FD_202531 | JGI IMG/M metagenome (GOLD analysis project Ga0307375, IMG submission 202531) | Soil microbial communities from Risofladan, Vaasa, Finland - TR-1 | ecosystem: Environmental > Terrestrial > Soil > Coastal area > Acid sulfate soil | place: Finland: Risofladan, Vaasa | collected...
CCACAGCAGCTTTTCGATTTCGGGCTGGCTCAGCCGGCGCTCGACGATCGCGCGTATCGCTTCAAGGCCGATTTGCATGGGAACCGGGATCCTTCACCGAAAAAGCCGTTCTGGGCTCATGGTATTTACGCTAGCAATGACTAAGCACCCATACAATTCCCGCGCGACAAACTGTACCAAACACAAGCCGGTTCGAACAAGTACCGATGGCTGTCGCGCGCAGCTCCGACATCCGCGCAAGGGCTGCGACACGCCACGCCTCACCATACCCGCAGCTTGAGCTGAATCGCCAAGGCACCGTCGAAGCGGTTTGCGATGGTGGGAATGAGCGCGATATTGGCGCCCAGCCTCCTGCCCTCGATCGATAACAGCGGCAGCGGCGCGACGAACCAGCCGCCATTGCGGTAATTCGGATAGCCATCGAATGCGCCGACAGCGAGACCTGCGCCCACGTCCAGGCCGGCCCAGCGCCAGTGCAGCGGGCGCCATTGATAGGCGGCGTAGTGGGTTCTCGCGCGATTGCTGTTGATGAAGCTGCCCGCCATCAACAGATGATCCCGAGTCAGCGCGACTTCGGCGCCGAAGCCGATGTTGTCGTTGCGCAGGTGCTTGCTCGTGTTGAAGTGCTGCGAGTAGATGCCGGGATTGAGCCAGACCTGCGGCCAGGTTTCCTGCGGCGGCGCACCATCCGCATGGGCGGCGGCAGCAAAAAAAATGCCGCTCAGCAGCACCAGCGCGCGCAAGCTTTTGCGCGATTTGGCAGCACTGACCGGCCCGGCCGCGCAGCGGCCAGTTGTGTTCGGTTTCATAAGCACTCCCTTTACGCTTTCTTATCCGTGATTTTACCGGTTTTGCCGCGGTTTCGTCTGCGCTCACAGCGCCAGATGGCGAGCTTGCAGCCGACCGACGCAATCCCGGGCCGGGTTCCAGCGACGCCGTTGCGGCCGCCGGCGGCTCAGGCCACCACCTCGCGCATGGTCACGAACTCCTCGGCTATCGTCGGGTGAATGCCTATGGTGGTGTCGAACTGGCGTTTGGTCGCGCCGCACTTGAGCGCCACGGCGAAGCCCTGGATGATTTCGCCGGCGTCGGGGCCGACCATGTGCACACCGAGCACGCGCTCGGACTTCCTCTCCACCACCAGTTTCATCAGCACCCGCTCGCCGCTGCCGGTCAGCTGGTGGCGCAAAGGGCCGAAAGTCGTGCGGTAAACGTCGATCTCGCCGCAGCGCTCGCGCGCTTTCGCCTCGGACAGGCCGACGGTGCCGATGTTGGGATTGCTGAAAATCGCAGTCGGAATGCCCTCGTAATCCATGCTGCGGCCGCCGGAACCGAACAGGTTCTCGGCCACGACCATGCCTTCGGCGAGCGCCACCGGCGTCAGCAGCACGCGATCGATCACGTCGCCTACGGCGTAGATCGAAGGCACGTTCGACTGAAATTTCGCGTCCACCACGACCGCGCCGTTGGCGGCCAGCTTCACGCCGGCCTGTGCGAGGCCCAGCCCGCCGGTATTCGGCGCGCGGCCCGTTGCGTACATGACGCAGTCGGTTTCCAGTACCGTACCGTTTTCCAGGGTCGCGCGCAGCGAGCGCTCGTCCGCGGCGCGCGCGATGCGCTCGATGTTGCTGTGAAAACGGATGCGCACGCCCTTCTTCTCCATCTCCCCGGCGAGAAAACCGCCGAGGTCGGCATCAAATTCCCTGAGCAAGTGTTCCCTGCGGTAGATGAGCGTGGTGTCCACGCCCAGTCCGTTGAAAATCGAAGCGAACTCGACCGCGATGTAGCCGCCTCCCACCACCAGCACGCGCCGCGGCAATTCGGCCAGATGAAACGCCTCGTTGGAGCTGATCGCGAGTTCGGAACCGGGTATGCGTGGCACCACCGGCCAGCCACCGGTGGCGACGAGAATGTAGCGCGCGCTGAAACGCCGGCCGCCGACCTCCACGGTGTGCGCGTCGACGAGCGCGGCACGGTCGCGCAACAGCGCGACCCCCGCCTCGGCAAGCAACTTGGCATATACCCCATTCAGTCGCTCGATCTCGCGATCCTTGTTCGCAACCAGGGTCCGCCAGTCGAAGACAGGGGCAGCTGTGCTCCAGCCGTAGCCGGCCGCATGGCCAAAATCTTCGCCGTAGTGCGCCGCGTAGGAGAAGAGTTTTTTCGGTATGCAGCCTACATTGACGCAAGTGCCGCCCAGGTAGCGCTCCTCCGCGGCGGCAACGCGTGCTCCGAGCCGGGCGGCAAAGCGGCTCGCGCGCACCCCGCCCGAACCGGCGCCTATGGTGAAAAGGTCGTAGTCGTACTGCGTCATGTCCTTTGCTCCCGCGCCCCGTTCGTCCGCAAAACGCGTCATGCAATGATGGAATGGTTTCCCTCATGCCGCCTGAGTCGGGTCAGGGCGAAATGCATCTTTTGCTACGGCTTGCCAATCTGCGCTTTTCCGCTCGCATGGTAGCCTAATAGCCTGCACTTGGCAGCAAACGGCCGTGAGGTTCTGCTACCCTTGGGGGTGTCAAGTTCACGGGAATACGCATGAATCGACTCCACGCACTGCTGGGCAAGCTTCCGCATGAGTTGCTCACGGGCATGCGGCGCGGCATTGAAAAGGAAAGCCTCCGTGTCCGGCCGGACGGAATGCTCGCCGACACGCCGCATCCGCTCGGACTCGGCTCGGCGCTTACGCACCCTCACATCACCACCGATTTCAGCGAGTCCCAGCTCGAACTGATCACCGGGGTACATACGAACGTGGAATCCTGCCTCGCCGAACTGACCGAGATTCACCAGGTTGTCTACCGGCATGTGGGTGACGAACTGCTGTGGTGTACCAGCATGCCCTGCGACCTGCCGGCCGATGACGACATACCGCTCGGGCAATATGGCAAGTCCAATCTGGGCCGCGCCAAGACGGTATACCGCAATGGCCTGGCACATCGCTACGGCAGGCGCATGCAGACCATTTCGGGCGTGCACTACAACTTCTCCATGCCGCAGGCGGTCTGGCCCATATTGCAGCAGGCCGAGGCGCGCGGCGGCTCGGTGCTCGCCTATCAGACCGAAGGATATTTCCACCTGATCCGCAACTTCAGGCGCCATTCCTGGCTGTTGCTCTACCTGTTCGGCGCGTCGCCCACGGTATGCCGCAGCTTCGTCGCCGGGCGCAAACACGCACTGCGGGAATTCAACCCCGGCACGCTGTTCCTGCCCGGCGCCACCTCCTTGCGCATGGGACCGCTGGGCTACCAGAGCGATGCGCAGGGGTCCCTTGCGGTGAGCTTCAACAGCCTCAGGACTTACGCGGAATCATTGAATGCCGCGCTCACCAAACCGTATCCACCCTACGAAGCCATCGGCCTGCGCGACGGCGAAGACTACCGGCAACTCGGCAGCACGCTGCTGCAGATCGAGAACGAGTTCTACGGCACCATCCGGCCGAAACCGCGCTTTCGCTCGGGAGAGCGGCCGCTGTACGCATTGGGCGAACGTGGCGTCGAATACATAGAAGTGCGCTGCATGGACAACGACCCGTTCTCCCCGGTAGGCATCGCTCCCGAAACGATGCGCTTTCTGGATGTGTTTTTGCTGCACTGCCTGCTGCACGAGAGCCCTCCCGACAGTCCGGAGGAAATCGCGGCGATGTCGCGCAACCAGCATGAGGTCGCCGAGCGCGGCCGGGACCCAGATCTGCGCCTGACCCGGGGCGGGGACACGCTGGGTCTGGACGAATGGGCGCGCGAGCTGCTCGAGGGGTGCGCGCCAATCGCGGCCGCGCTGGACGCAGCACATGCCGCCAGCGCATATCGCGATGCCCTGGATGCGGCCAGTGCCGCCATCGCGGATTCTTCGACCACGCCTTCGGCACGCGTCATCGCGGCAGTTGGAGCCACCCAGGACAAGTCCAACATCGCTTTCGCCCTGGCTCAATCCAAACGTCATCGGCGCACGCTGGAGGATCTGCCCTTGCCGGCGGAAACGGCGGCGCGTTATGCGCGCATGGCCGAGGAATCGCTCGCCGCGCAGCGCAGAATCGAGGCCGCAGACACCCTCCCCTTCGAGACCTACCGCCGGCAGTACCTGTCCAAGGATCTGCTGGCAGGCGCGCTGCTGCGCACCTGAGAAAGCCGCCTTCATCGCAGGTGGATGCAACAGACCCTAGGCGTCTTCCCCGTGCCTGCGCCGCATGAAACCGCCGACCTGATTGCCGATCTCCCGCGCTGCTGCGAGCAACTGGGCATCCGGCTCGCGAATTTCGCGGCTGTGGAAGGTGAGTACGCCGATCGTCTTTCCCTCCGCTTTCACCGGAAACACGAAGGCGCCGCGTATCCCGGACTGGGCCTTGAAAATCGCCGTCAGCGCACGCGCATCCTTGGTGATGTCCGGAATCCACAGCGGCTGCCCCGACTGCCACACCTTGCCCGCCATGCCCTCGCCCGGCGCGTAACTGAACTCGCGTGCCGCCGAGAGAAACCCCTGCAGCGTTTCGTCGGAAATGCTCCAGTATTCAACCGGCCGCAGCTTGCCGGCCAGCTCGTCGACTCTAAGGTAGCGGCCGCACTCCCAGTTCAGCGTCTGACATAGCGCGCGGATCACCGCTCTGAGCGCCTCTGAGGTGCCGTCCGCGCCGTCGAGGCAGCGCGCCACGGCGTACTCGAGCGCAATCATTTGCTCGGCGCGCTTGCGCTCGGTGACGTCGCGAAACATGCAGATCGCGTGCCATTTCGAGTCTATGCTCACCCCGGAAATGGAAACTTCGGTGACGATTTCCGTCCCGTCCTTGCGCAGACCCGCGAGCTCCACGGTGCTGCCGATGACCGGCCCCTGACCGGTTCTTCTGAAATCGATGAAGTTTCTCTCGAATTCCGCGCGGTGTTGCGCAGGGATGATCAGCTGGTGCAGTGTCTTCCCGCGCGCCTCTTCCGTCCGGTAGCCGAAAATCCGCTCGCCGGCCTTGTTCCAGTAGGCGATCTTGCCCTTGTGATCCACCATGACGACGGCATCCTGTGCGGCCGCACTGATGACGCGCAATCTCTCCTCCGTCAGGCTGTGCCGCGCCAGCACCTCGCGCATCATGTACATCGAGGCGACGATAAGCAGCGCGAAGCCCAGCCCCATCCAGTCGTCGGCGGCTTTGAAGTATGCGGAATCGACACCGCCGTGCGCGACGCTATAGCTCAGGACGGTGCGGAACCATTGCACCAGCAAGGCGCCGGACAGAAGAATCCAGCTCACGACCCAGCCCGACAGGCGAATGTCGGAAAAAGCGAACGCGATGCCGATCAGCAGCAGGAACAGCGAGGCCAACTGGATCGATGTCAGCATTCCTGTTACCGGGGACGACAGCGGGGCGCTACGCTGGAATGCATGATCACCAAGTAAGAACCCTACCGACCAGGTCCCCGGATTATTCTGGGGTGCCAGAATTACACGCCATCCGGCCCCCGCGAGTCAAGCGCCGCCGCCTCGGCGCAGCGGGGTATTGCCGCTCTCCCCGGAACCGACAAGGCTATGAGCAGCCTATGCTAAGTGCCTCGCAATCTCCGGACGGCAGCTGACGATGGAATTTGTCTGACCGGCGCCGGTGCGCCCGTTAATTTGGTGATACGACTGCCGGTCCAACGGAAGTCGATTTCGACGCCGCCTTGCGCTGCAAGTTCCGCGGAAAATCATCCGCGCGGCTTCCTAAAGACTCGAATCTTGGATATACTGTTCGCATGGGCGCGAAGAGCTCGCGGCACGGAAGTCAGCAGCGCCGATTTTCAAAGACCGCACCGCGTCTTGTTCATGGACCGCTCCTATCCGACGCTGAACAGCGTTACCTGTCCGTCGTTCATCTTTCTCAACCGTCTTATACGATGTGCCCGGCGGCACGCCGAAGAGCACGATAAGGGCCGCTATTTGGACTCCGAACGTGTATTTTCCACCGCTGTGTCCCGCACCGAACCCCGTTTGCGGCGCATGGCGCAACTGAAACGTGCCCCGGCTCGCGCCGGCGATCTGTTGCGGCGAGGGTTTTCCGGACGGATTGCCGGCATCGGCGCGAAGCGTGAGCGGGACGCAACATGACCTTTCGCGCCGACGACCGGCTCGTAGATCCCGCCGTCACGGGGGTGTGGCGTTTGTCCGATCTCAGACGGCAGGACCCTTCGCGCATCGGAAACGATGCACCCCGGACCGGAGAGCGCCTGCTGGTAGTGGATGACGACGAGGCGACCCTGCTCCTCATGCGCCATTACCTCGAGTTCGTGGGCTATCGGGTCCATGGCGTCTCCAATGGCCTGCAAGCGTTGAGGCTGGCGCGCAGCGACAAGCCCGCCGTTGTCCTGCTGGATGTCGAGCTCGCCGATATGAGCGGCATCGAAATCTGCCGCATCCTCAAGGCCGACCCGGAGACCCTGATGATTCCGGTACTGATGGTCACGAGCCACGACCGCAAGGAGGATCGCATTGACGCCTACGAGGCGGGCGCGGACGATTATCTGATCAAGCCCATCAGCCGCGAGGAGCTGCTGGCGCGGGTGCGGGCGGCGGCGCGCCTGTCGGGCGCTTTGAGCATGCTCGAAGCCGAACGTCGCAGCAACGAAATCCGCAGGCGCGAGCAACTGGTCGCGGTTCTCGAGCGCTACCTGTCACCCCGCGTTGTGGCGCAGGTCCTGCTCAACGAGCAGGACCCGACGGTGTTGCTGACGTCCAAGGAGCGCAAGACCGTCATCGCGATGTTCGCAGACCTGCGCGGCTTTACCGCAATGGCGGAATCGCTCCCAGCGGACCGCGTGGTGCAGCTGCTGAACGACTATTTCGGCTTGCTCGCCGAAGTCGCCCAGGCGCACGATGGCACCATATTCAACATGGCCGGCGATGGATTGCTGGTGGGATTCGGCGCACCCTTGGCACAGCCCGACGCACCGACGCGCGCCTTGCGCGCCGCCTGCGAAACCTTGTGGCGCTTCGAAGCGCTGTCGCGCGAATGGCGCGCCAACTACGGCGTGCGGATCGGTCTATGCATCGGGCTGAGCCAGGGCGAAGCCGTCGTCGGCAACGTCGGCTCGCCGACCTATATGAGCTACACCATGATCGGCGACACGGTCAACGTGGCCGCGCGTCTCGGTCAGGCCGGCAACGGCAGCGAGATCCTGCTTTCCCAAAGCATGCACGACGCGATCGGACCATTTCAGATGATTTTGACGCCGGAAGCGCTGCCACCGCTGGTGCTAAAAGGAAGGTCTCGGGCGACTGCCGTGTACCGTATTACCGTCGAGGCGGCCGGACGACTCGTCCCGGTAAGGACGCAGGCACGATGACGCTGTCGGTACTGCTTATCGACGATGCCGAAGAGTACCGTGTCCTGTGCAGGGAACTCGTCCGCACGCAATGGCCGGACGCGCTGGTGGAACAATGGGACCCGGTAAGGCAGGGAATGCCGGGCGCCGAGCACGACCTGTCGCAGTACGATGTGATTCTGCTCGATTTCGACCTGGGAGCGGAAGACGGACTCAAGTGGCTGAAAATTCTGTGCTCGCGCGCGGGTTGTCCGCCGATCGTCATGGTCACCGGTGCGGGAAGCGAAGACCTGGTGCTGACTGCGATGCGTGCGGGCGCGATCGACTATATTCCCAAGGCGACGCTGTCGGTGAGTCGACTGGCGGTGGCGATCGGAGAGGCGCTCGCGCTGTCTTCAGTGGACCAGCCTTTCCCCGGCCGCCGGTCCGGCTCCAATGCGGGCCGCCGCCGCGCCGCCATCGCGCCGGAGGGCTACCGCCTGGTGCGCCAGATCGGAATCGGCGCCTCTTCCGTGATCCACCTGGCCGAACAGATCGCCGACGGTACCCAAGTCGCGGTCAAGTTGCTGCGCTCGCGCCTCAGCAGCGACGCGGAGATAATGAAGCGGTTCGAGCAGGAGCGCCAGATCGTGCTCGGCCTGAACAGCCCTTACGTCGCCAAGGTCTACGACCAGGGTGTCGTCGCGGGACGCGCTTATATCGTGATGGAATACTTCGAAGGCGGCGACCTGAAGAAGGAAATCGCGCAGGGTATCGAGGAGGCGCGCGCGGTCGAACTGCTTTACCGGATAGGGCAGGCGCTCGCGCATCTGCACGATGAAGGCATCATCCACCGCGACCTGAAGCCGGACAACATCATGTTCCGGAAAGACGGCAGCCTTGGAATCCTGGATTTCGGCATTGCCAAGCTCGCTTTCAACGATGCGGGCATCACCCAAATGCCGAGCATGCTGGGCACGCCTTTCTACATGAGCCCGGAACAGGCCACGGGGGGAATCGTGGATTCACGCACCGATCTGTACAGCGCGGGCATCATCTTCTACGAGATGCTGTGCGGCAGCAAGCCGTTCCCGGGCGACAACTTTCTCGACGTCATCGACAAGCACCGCCACCAAGCGATACCCACCCTGCCGCAGGATCTGGCGCGGCATCAGGAAGTCGTCGACCGCCTGATCGCGAAGCGCGCTCGCGACCGATTTCGCGATGCGCGCGAGCTGCTCGCGTACCTCGAGGCGCGGTTCGAAGTCCACGCCTGAGCGGTGCCCTAGCCCGTAACGCGATCACAGAGCAGTGTCCGCATGACCCGCTCCGCCGCTTCACATTTTGCGACCAACTGCGGAACAAGCTCCTTGATCGCCCCCCCCTGCTTGAACCGCGCGTCTACCTGGCGCGCGACATCGGTGAGTTCGTCGAAGCCGAGCGTCGCCGAAATGCCCACCAGGTTGTGCACCTCGGTTCTGACCGCCGGCAAATCCAGATGCTGCGCGCGAAACAGCTCAAGACGCTTGACCAGGGCGGCTTCGTATGCCGCCGCGATCTCCATCGCCGCGGAATGACCGACCATGGCGACGAGCTTGCTGATCGGGGAACCGGGAAGGCTGTCGCCTGCATTGCGCTGCTTTGCGCGGCGTTCCGGGATCCAGCGATCGAACACCCGCACCAGCGCTTCGCGCGCGACCGGCTTGGCGACATGCTCGTCCATGCCTGCGGCCTTGCAACGCGCGATATCGCTCGGGCTCGCCGAAGCGCTCATCGCGATGACGGGCGTGTTCCGCGTTGGTTCGGCCATCGCACGGATGCGGCGCGTGGCCTCCAGCCCGCCCATTACCGGCATCTCCAGATCCATCAGCACCACGTCGAAGCTCTGCAGCAGCAGCCGGTCGAGCGCGATCCTTCCGTTCGCGGCCAACTCCACCCTGTGGCCCATGTCTTCGAGCAAGGCTTTGGCGAGTACCGCGTTGGCCTGCTGATCCTCCACCACCAGAACGCGCCCGGTGCGTGATCCGCGCAGAGGCTTCGCCCTGGCGATGGCGGCCTCACCCGCATGCAGCGGCACGGTGAGACGGAAGACGCTTCCTCTGCCGAGCATGCTCTCGACCACGATCTCGCCCCCCATCAACCGTACCAAGCTTCTGCAGATCGCCAGACCCAATCCGGTCCCGCCGAATTTGCGCGTAATCGAGATATCGGCCTGGTTGAATTTCTCGAAAATCGCTTCGAGCTTGTCGTGCTGGATTCCCACACCCGAATCGGCGACAGCGATTTCCATCATCTGCGCGCCGACGGGCCGCGCCGATACCTTGATCGAGCCCTGCTCCGTGAATTTCACCGCGTTGCTGAGCAGATTGAACAGGATTTGCCGAAGGCGTGCCGGATCGCCGCGCACCCATTTCGGCAAATCCGCCGAGATCTCGCTGCCGACGTAAAGACCGCACGCCTGCGCCTGCGTGCGGACCATGTTGATCGACCCGTCTATCAGCAGAGGAAGGTCGAAATCGATCGACTCGAGCTCTATCTTCCCGGCTTCGATTTTCGCCATGTCCAGCAGATCGTTCACCTGGGTGAGCAAAGCGCGCCCGGCGTCGCGCGCGAAGTTGAGGTAACGCCGCCGTTCCTCCGAAGTGCACTCCTTTTCCAGCATCAGCGAGTTGAAGCCGATGATGGCGTTGAGCGGCGTGCGCAGTTCGTGGCTGACCGTCGCGAGGAACGCATCCCTGCCGCGGGCCGCGTTTTCCGCCTCGTCCAGCGCCTGCCGGAGCTTCTCCTCAGACCGCCTTTGATCGGTAACGTCGATCAGCAATGCGTAGCATCCGAGCACGTCTCCGGCCTCGGACAAATGCGGCACCAGCCTGCTCAAATCGGTGCGCCGCGCCCCGTCACGCGATCTGTAGGTGGTCTGAAACGATACCTCCGTGCCGGACAGCGCGAGCCGAAGGTGTTTGCGCGTACGGCGATAGAGGGGATCGCCCAGTATGTCCCGCACCCGGCGTCCGATCGCCGCCTGCTCCGTCTGCGCGAACCTCGCGTAATAGGCGCGGTTGTGGAAAGTCAGCGTCTCCTCCCCGTCCACGTAGGCGATCAAAGCCGGTACGGAATCGGTGATCAGCCTCAACTGATAGTCGTAGTGTTCAAGCGTTTCCCGGGCCTGCCGGTGTGCATCGCGCTCGAGCAGGAGCATAATGAGATTGCTGATCATCACGCCGTACAGGCGCTCCTCCGTGGCCCAGTCGCTTGCCTGGCCGGTGCGCGCGATCTCGAGCACGCCGATGCGTGCGCCGGATTGCAGGATCGGCAGATACATCGCGTCGCGCGTCGCAGCCACCAGTTCGTCGACGAAGAACTCCCCACCGTCCGCCAGCGGGCGCCTTTCTTCGCTTCTTGCCGCGCCGCCGGGGTCAGGCTTCCTCAAATCGACCGGCAGATGCGTGGCGTCGCGCTCCATAGCGGCGGCGTGGCGCTCGCCCGAGGCTGCGTAGCTCTCGGCGCAAATGAGCTCATTTTCGCCCTCGCCGTAGTACCACAGGTCGACGCGGTCGGCGTTCAGAGCCTTTGCCGCCAGTTCGACGATTTGAGGCAACACCATGCAGGCATTGCCCCAGTGAAGGACCCCGCTGTGAAAGCATTGCAAGATGTCCGCCTGTTGCGACAGCATCAGTGCGCGGCTATTGCGCTGCGCTTCGGCCAAAGCGACCCGATCGCTGATGTCGGCAGCCACGCTGAGGACGCGCTGCGCCCGGCCGCGCGGGCCGCGCTCGAGCACCTTGCCGCGGCTGCGGACCCAGATCGAGCCCCCCTGCTGCGTGTACACGCGGTGCTCGACGTCGTATGCCTGTGTATTTCCGCGCAGCATGCTTTTTAGCGCTGGAAGCAGGACCCCGCGATCGGCGCGATGGATCGACTTCGCAAATTCCGCGGTCGTGAGCGTTCGTTCGCGAGGCTCCGCGCCGATCAGGGCGAACCAGCTCGCATCGCAATGCACCTGGCGTGTCCCGACGTCCCACTCGCACACGCCGAGCTGTCCCCGCTCGACGGCGTAGGCGAGCCGCTGCGTCGTTGCGGCGAGGGATCCGAGGATTGCCGCCTTTCTCCGCAATTCAAGCTCCAGCAGGACCAGCATCGCGACAAGGATTATGATCCCGCCTCCTGCAAGCAACACGACCGGCGCGTGCATTCCGGCATTGCGCAGCTGCAGCACGCCCAGTGCGGTCGCCAGCACCGATGTCGACGCGGCAATCGCGACCAGGGGGCGGGATCGATTCCGCGCGGGCGCGCCTCCCGCGCCAGCTTTGCCCGCCGCGCCGTCCAAGCTCGCCTCGACTCTTGATGCCTGCATCGTGCCGCCTTTCGCCTGTACGCCTTTGCCCTGATATGTCTAGCCGGACGCGCCGGCCGTCGCGGATCCGGCGCGTGCATCGTCATCGTCGGTGCCCGCGCTATCGGGCGTGAAGTCCAAATCGTGGATGCCCTCGAGTTCGTCGGAAATGATGTTCTTCACCTCGATCATCTTGTGCAGCTTCTTTTTGAATGCATCGACGATCTGCGGATCGAATTGTTTGCCGGATTCCTGCAAAATCCGGGCCGCGGCGGCCGACACCGGCAGCGCTTGCCGGTGCCGCTGTGTGCTCGTCATGGCTTCGAACGCGTCGGCCAGCGCCATGATCCGGCCCGCCCAGGGTATCGCCGAGCCCACCAGTCCCGCCGGGTAGCCGCTTCCGTCCCAGCGCTCGTGATGCGTGAGCGCCATCACCCGCGCGATCGCGAGCAGCGAATCCTGGTGCTCGCCGATGATGCTGGCGCCGATCTCCGGGTGGCGCCGCACCTCTTTCCACTCGCTCGCCGACAATTCGCCCGCCTTGCGCAGTATGGCCTCGGGCACGCCGATCTTACCGATATCGTAGAGGGGCGCCGCCTCCGCCAGCAGCTCGCAGTCCGCCGCCGGCGCGCCGCATCCCGCGCTGAGCAGCCTGACATAGCGCCTCACTCTCGCAACGCGATGCGTCAAGCCGCCTTCCCGCCATTCCATCGCACGCGCCAAGCGTTGAATAATCAGCCGTCTCGTGCGATGCACTTCGTTTCTCGTTTCGGCCACGGTATTCTCGAGGATGCGCCCGCGGTCGCGCAGCGCCAGCTGCGCGGCGATGCGAAGCAGGGCATTCGCGGCGTCGATAGGTTTGGTGATGAAGTCCGCCGCGCCCAGCCGCAGTGCCCAGGTTTCGTCCTTGGATCCGGTGCGCGAAGTGACGAAGACAACAGGAATGTCGGCCGTGACCGCATTCGCTTTCAGCCGCCGGCATACCTCGTAGCCGTTGATGTCGGGCATTACCAGATCCAGGAGAATGAGATCCGGCTGCGGGTCCGCATTGGCCGCATACAAAGCTTCCGTTCCGCTGCTCACGACCCGCGTATCGTAGCGCGGCTTGAGCATCATCGCGAACAGCGCGCGCGCGTCTTCCGCGTCGTCCGCGACGAGTACCAGAGGGCGTTTGCCGCTGCCTGTATCACTCATAAAACAGTTGATCGATGAATTTCAGGGTCGCCTCGGCGGACGCCGGCCGTGAGGCGGGATCCTTCGCCAGCAGGACGTCGACGAGGGCCTGGAAGTCGTCCTGCGAACGCGGCAGCGGCGGAACCGGCGCGCTGACGTGCTGCGCCATGATTTCCTGCGCCGAGCTGCCTTGAAACGGCGCGGTCTTCGCGAGCATTTGATAAAGCATGATCCCGGCGCCGTACAAGTCCGAACGCGGGCCCACGACGCCTCCGCCAATCGCCTCGGGGCTCATGTACGTAGGCGTCCCGAGGCGCGTGCCCTGCTGCGTCATTCCCGGGTCGCCGAGGATCTTCGCGATGCCGAAGTCGACCAGCGCGATACTGCCGTCGCCGCGAAACATGATGTTGTGCGGCTTCAAATCGCGGTGCACGACGCCAGCCGCGTGGATGTCGGCAAGCGCCATCAGCACCTGACGAAAGATCGCCAGAATGCGCCCCTGGTCGACCATGTGCGAGCTGAAGTACTCGCGCACATCCCCCCCGGACAGATACTCCATGAGTATGTAGGCGCTGTTGTCGCTGAACCCGTAATTGAAGATTTTTGCTACATGCGGGCTCTTGATCTTGCCGACGATCTGATACTCCCTGAGGAAGCGCGCGAGGGAGTCCTGATCCTGGATCAGTTCCGGCAGCAGCACTTTCGCGACGACCGGATCGCCACCGGCTTCGGGTACGAGCAGGTGTACGTGGGACACCGCGCCCTCGCCGATCTCCCTGATCACGCGATAGCCTTCGATGCGCAATGACGCTTCCGGCTCCTCGCCCGGCGGCGGCACGTCCATGCGCACCGTGCTGCCTGCCTGTTCCTTGCGCGCGTCCATTGCCTCCTGCATGATGCGCGTGATTACTTCCCCCGAGATGCGCTGCTTGGCCAGATAGTCGGCGGCGCCGAGTTTCATCGCGCGCACGGCCACCGTCTCGTTTCCCTCGCCGGTCATGATGACGGTCGGCGGGCAATCGGGTCTGCATTTGAATTCGCGCAGCCATTCCAGCCCGTCCTCGCGGCCGAGGCGGTAGTCGAGGAACACCAGGTCGAACGTGGCCAGCCCGAACCCGGCGGCGGGGCGGCCCTTTGCCGCCGGGTCGTATTGCTCGACGTCGGCCTCGGGACAGGCGAACGCGAGCATTCCGGCCATGAGGCTCCGGAACGCAGCGTCGTCGTCGATCAGCAACACGCGCATACCAATTCCTAAGCTGCCCTCCCGGCACGCAGATGCGACAACTGCAACAACCGCGCCCCGATGACCTCGAGCGGGAGTACTTCATTGACGGCCCCCAGCTGGATCGCGTCGCGCGCCATGCTGAACACCACCGACGTCTTCTCGTCCTGGGCCAAGGTGTGTGCGCCGCGGCGCTTCATTTCGAGCAATCCCGCCGGACCATCCTTGCCCATGCCGGAAAGGATCACGCCGATCGCGCCGCTGCCTACGCATTTCGCGGCGGAATGGAATAGGACCTCGATCGACGGCCGCTGCAGGTTTACCGGTTCCGCCTGCACCAATTCGACGCAATAGCGCCGCGCGCCGCTGCTGCGTATCGTCAGATGGCTGTCGCCCGGGGCGATATAGGCATGCCCCGGCAGGATGGGTTCACCGTTCTCGGCTTGCTTCACGGCAATTTCGCAGAACCCGTCGAGCCGCTCGGCGAACAGGCGCGAAAAATTCTCGGGAATGTGCTGCACGATCAGGATGGGCGGGCACGATGCCGGTACCGATTCGAGAATCGCACGGACCGCCTCGGTGCCACCGGTTGATGCGCCCATCACTACGACGTCCGGCGTATCGACCGGCGACCGCTTTACCGACCCCTTGGGCCTGGCAGCCGACGGCGGCCGCTCTGGCGCGCCGTTTCGCGCGCGGACATTGACCCGCGCGCTCGCCGCCGCGCGTATCTTGTCAGCGATCAGATCGCCGTAGTTCTGCCCGTCTTTCACATTCAGCTTGGGCTTGGTGATGAAATCGACTGCTCCGAACTCGAGCGCGCGGAAGGCGATGTCCGAACCGGTTTCCGTGTGCGAGGAAACCATGAGCACGGGCCTGGGCGCCTCCTCCATCAGTTGCTGCAGGAAGGTGAGCCCGTCGACTTTGGGCATTTCGACGTCCAGCGTGATTACATCCGGATCAAGTGCGCGTACCAGCTCGCGCGCAACGATAGCGTCGGGCGCCGACCCGACCACCTGCATATCTGATTGTTCGTTGATGATTGTCTGCAGCACGTTCCGGATGAGCGCGGAATCGTCCACAACGAGGACGCGAATGGTCATGCCTAGGTCTCCGTTAACTCATGCCGCGATCGGCTCTGCGTGCAAATGCGCGCCATCGCGCCGGGATCGCGCAAGGTCCTGCGTCCCTCGATCGGCAGGACGCCAGGGACCCGCTTCCCTATGCATGCAAGGGACATGCATATCGATTTATCCACAGGCCTGATAGTAGCGTGGACCGGTCCGGTTACGGAATTAGACCTTGGTCTAACTGGCTGGCCGCGCCGGGATATGCGCGACGCTCCGCCCTTCCCCGACAGCGGGTCAGTGCGCCGACATGCGTGCCGACCCCGGTCCCATGGCGGCAAGTCGCTGCAACAGCAGGCCGGGTATATCCTCGATCGGAGCGACTTCATCGACCGCCCCAATCGCGATCGCCTCCCTGGGCATGCCGAATACGACGCAACTGGCCTCGTCCTGGGCCAGGGTGTGCGCGCCGGCGTGACGCATCTCGAGCATCCCCTGGGCGCCGTCCTTGCCCATGCCGGTCAAGATGACGCCGATTGCATTTGCGCCCGCATGCGCCGCGACCGAGCGGAACAGCACGTCGACCGACGGCCGGTGCCGGTTCACCGGCTCGGATTGGCTCAGCCGAAGCACATAATTCGCCCCGCTGCGCTGCAGCAGCAGATGCGAGTGGCCCGGCGCGATGTAGGCGTGCCCTGGAAGCACGCGCTCGTGCTCCTCCGCCTCCTTGACGCGCATCCGCGCAAGGGTGTCGAGCCGGGCGGCAAAGGACTTGGTGAACCCCTCTGGCATGTGCTGTGCAATCAGTATGCTCGGTCCGTCCGGCGGCAGGCTCACGATCAACTGCCTGATCGCCTCGGTGCCGCCGGTGGAGGCGCCGATTGCGATCAGCCGCTCGCTCGAAATCGCCGGATCCCAGTTTTTCGCCAGGGGCGGCAGCGGCCCGCGCGCGTGCGCCGGGAAGTGCGCCTGCGCCACGGCGCGAATCTTTTCGGCGAGTTCCTCGCCGTAGGCATGCAGCGTGTGCGCGCCGTCGAGCTTCGGCTTGGCGATGAAATCGACCGCGCCGATCTCCAGCGCGCGCAGACTGATGTCGGATCCCTTTTCCGTGAGCGTGGAGACCATCAACACCGGCATCGGCCGCAGCCGCATCAGGTTCTCCAGGAATTTGAGCCCGTCCATCCTGGGCATTTCCACATCCAGCGTGATCATGTCCGGATCGTGCGACCGGATCATCTCGCGCGCGATATAGGGGTCGCTCGCAACGCAGACCACTTCCATATCCGCCTGAGCCCCGATCAGCTTGGTAAGCAGCTGCCGCATCAGCGCCGAGTCGTCCACCACCAATACCCGGATTTTCCTGCGCGCGTTCATCGGAACAGGCTGACTTCGCCGGCAACCGGCGCCTGCTGCAGGCGCGCCAGGTATTCCGCATCGCGCCGGGACACGGTGTCGTTTTTCAAGGCGCGCAGCTGCCTTACCCTTACCCGTCCGCTTGCGCCGTAAAGGTAGATCTTGCGCGCATACTGTCCCTCCAGATCGGAAGCGATGATCGGAATGCCTTCGGTATTGAGATAGTCAACGACGAAAGCGGCATTCCTTTCGCCGACGTTCAGCGACTTCATGTCCGGCAGCACCGCCGCACCTCCGGTGACCTTTGCCTCCAGCCGCTCGCGCCGCGCGCCGAGCTTGAACATCTCGTTGAGCAGGACCTCCATCGCGTACGCGCCGTAGCGCATCGACTTGCTGGCCTCGCCGTTGCCTCGCGGCAGCATAAAATGATTCATCCCGAACACGCCGCTCGCGCGGTCGTAAAGGCACGCCGCCACGCACGAGCCCAGCACCGTGGCGATCACCACTTCACGGGCGCTCGCCAAATACTCCCCCGGCAGCAGTTTCGCCACCCAATGGCCGATGGACGTGTCGAAATAGAGGTCGTTCACCGCCTTCGGGCGCGGCGCGCTGATTGCGGACTCAATCATCGCCGCCGCCGTTGTCGGCACGCGCGCCGCCCGCAGCACGGCGATCGGTGCGCAGGTAGGCTGTTCGCCCGAGCGGCTGGAACACCTCCCCCAAGTCGGCGACGTTCTCGGAGTGCCCGAGGAACAGCAGTCCGCCGGGGTCGAGCAATGCGCCGAAGCGTTCGAGAATCCGCCGCCTCGCCGGCGCATCGAAGTAGATCATCACGTTGCGGCAAAAAATCACCTTTACCGGCGTGCGCACCGGCCAGCGTTTATCGTGCAGATTGATCTGGCGAAAAGCGACCAGCCGTTTCAATTCCGGCCGCACCTTGAACAAGCCGGCATTCCCCCCCCTTCCTCCGAGAAAAAAGCGCTTCAGGTCAGCGGGCGGGACGTTCTTCATGCGCTCTGCGGGATAAATTCCGCGTTCGGCATGCTCGAGCACGGCGGTATCGATATCGCTCGCCACGACCTGGCCGACATGCAATTGCGGCCGAAGGGCGGACGCGAGCACCATTGCGATGGAGTAGGGCTCCTCGCCGGTCGAGCAGCCGGCCGACCAGATAGTCGAATCCCACGGCAGCTTGCCGTTCTGCACGAACTCGCGCAGGACCGCGAAGTGGTGGGCTTCGCGATAGAAATAGGTGAGATTGGTCGTCAGCGAATTGATGAATGTGGCGAGTTCCTCCGCCGTTCCGGATTCCATGCGCTCGAGATATTCCCGAAAGGACGCGATACCGAGTTTGCGCAGCCGCCGACCGAGTCGGCTGTAGACCATCGCCCGCTTGTTGTGCCCAAGATGTATGCCGGCGTGGGACTGGATCAAATCGCGTATGCGATAGAAATCGTCATCGGTAAATTCGAAATCGATGCCTAGCGGTTCGGCGCGATCGGTCCGGCATTCCTGCTGTTGTGGCACGGCATTCCTGTGGTCGAATTCTGGAGCCTGATTGCGGATAAGCGACGCAGACCTTATTGCAGCGTCGCCTGTTCGACCAAGGCCATGTCCGCCCCGGACATCAGTTGCTCGATATCCACCAGAATCAGCATGCGCTCTTCGATGGTCCCCAGCCCGGTGATGTACTGGGTGTCGAATGCCGAAGCGGAAAAATCCGGCGCCGGGCGAATTTGCTCGGCCGTGAGTTGAATCACGTCCGACACGCTGTCCACCACCATGCCGACAACGCGCCCGGCGACATTCAGAATGATCACCACCGTGAACTGATTGTATTCCACCTCACCGAGCTTGAACTTTATCCTCATGTCGATGATCGGCACGATAATGCCGCGCAGGTTCACCACGCCCTTGATGAATTCGGGTGCGTTGGCGATCCGCGTCACCGCCTCGTAGCCCCGTATCTCCTGCACCTTCAGTATCTCGATCCCATACTCTTCATCGCCGAGTTTGAATGTCAGATATTCATTGCTCGCCTGGGTAAGCGCCGCTGCCGCCGCACCGGCGCCCTCCCCTACTGGTGTCCGTGACATATGCGTGCTCCTTGTTTAGCGATACCGACAGACCAAATTACCGCCCGCCGGCCTTGATCGGGGGCCGTGCCGCGCCGGCATCTCAGAGCTCGGTCCATTCGTCGTCCTCGGGCTTGCCCGCCAGAGCCCCGCTTTGCAGCGCGAATGCGCGCCGCGGCGCCTGCGCCATGCGCAGCCGACGCTCCGGCAGTACGGCGTGCGCCGCGCCCAGCGCCTTGTGCGCCGGCGCGCGCGCGCCGACCGCACGCGGCTTGGGCGCTTCGGGCTTGTGCTCCCACACCGGCGCAGCCGCGTGTTCCGCGCCCTCGGCCAGCTTGAACACCGCCACCGCCTGCACCAGGTTCTGCGCCTGCTGCTTCAGCGACTCGGCCGCCGCAGACGCTTCCTCCACCAGCGCCGCATTCTGCTGCGTCACCTGGTCCATCTGCGTGATCGCCTGGTTCACTTCCTCGATGCCCGCGCTCTGCTCCTGCGAGGCCGCGGCGATCTCGCTCATGATGTCCGTCACCCGCTTCACCGAGGACACGATCTGGTCCATCGTCTTGCCCGCTTCGTCAACCAGCTTGGTGCCGTTGTCGACCTTGTGCACCGAATCGCCGATCAATTGCTTGATCTCTTTCGCCGCCGCCGCGCTCCTTTGCGCCAGCGTGCGCACCTCCGCCGCCACCACCGCGAAGCCGCGCCCCTGCTCTCCCGCCCTGGCCGCTTCCACCGCCGCGTTGAGCGCCAGTATGTTGGTCTGGAACGCAATGCCGTCGATCACCGAAATGATGTCCACGATCTTCTTCGAGCTTTCGTTGATCGAACCCATGGTGCTCACCACCTGACCGATCACGCTGCCGCCTTTCACCGCCACCTCCGAGGCTCCAGCCGCCAGCTGATTCGCCTGCTTCGCATTCTCGGCATTCTGCATCACCGTGCTCGTGAGCTCCTCCATCGAGGAGGCCGTCTCCTCCAGCGAACTCGCCTGCTGCTCCGTGCGCTGCGACAGGTCCTCGTTGCCGCTGGCGACTTCGTTCACGCCCCCCGTAATCGCGCTTGCCGATTGGTTGATTTGTCCGACGATGGTCGACAGGTCTTGCCGCATCTTTGCCATCGCCGCCATGACGCTGGTCGTGTCACCCTTCTTGACCGGCACCTCGACGGTCAGGTCACCTGAGGCGATGCGGCCGGCGATCTGTGTCGCGGCACTCGGCTCGCCCCCCAGCGGCCGGACCACGAAGCGGCGGATGAATGCGAAGATCGTCCACAGCAGGGGAATGCTCAGGCCCAGCGCGAGCAGCGATATCTTCCAGGTGAAATCCCGAAGTTCGGCTTGCGCCTTCGTCAGGCTGACCCGCATGCTGACCGCGCCCAGGACCTCCCCCGCCTTGCCCTGATGGCATCCCATGCAGTCCTTGCCAAGATAATTGTGGGAGTTAAGGATGGGATAGATTGCGTGCAGAGTGCCGCTCTCATCGTTGACTTTGAAGTAGGGCTGGCCGCTCTCCATTACCGCCTTATCTTCGGCGGACGCATGGCTCTCCGCCTCCTCCCCGCGCCCGTACTCGGAAATGGTGGAGCCGAATCGATAGACCTGGAGGTCCTTGATGTTGTTCGAATTCCGGATCTGGTCCAGGAAAACCGCGCGCTGTTTCGCCACGCCCGTAATCATCATGCCGGTAATGGTCGCCACGGTCAGCTGGTTCACGCTTTCGGTGAAATCCTTCGCCTGTGTGACCGCACTGTCGCGCCGCTGCACATAGGTCAGGTAAATCATCACGGACCACGCGACGATCAGCGTCAGCGCAATCGCTGCCGACAGGCGGATCCAAACCGGCAGATCGCTAAAACCTGCGCGACGAGCGCCGGTCCTCTGACCCGAGGCGAAACTGTTCGCTTGCGTTATCGACATGGTAATTTTCTCCGATCAAATTTGGATGCAACTGTTGGGTGCGCCGGACTGCCGGCCCGCAACAACAAGCTGCAACAACTCGTTTCGCCGCGCGGCCATCTCAGAGCTCCGTCCATTGGTCGTTCTCGGGCTGCTCCCCCAGAGCGCCGCTTTGCAGCGCGAACGCACGCCGCGGCGCCTGCGCCATGCGCAGCCGACGTTCCGGCAGTACGGCGTGCACCGCAGCCGGCGCCCCGGCGCCGAGCGCCCGCGCCCTGGGCGCCTCAACCTTCTGCTCCCACACCGGCGCCGCCGCGCGCTGCGCGCCCTCGGGCAGCTTAAATACCGCCACCGCCTGCACCAGGTTCTGCACCTGTTGCTTAAGCGACTCCGCCGCCGCTGCCGCCTGCTCCACCAGCGCCGCATTCTGCTGCGTCACCTGATCCATCTGCGTGATCGCCTGGTTCACTTCCTCGATGCCCGCGCTCTGCTCCTGCGAGGCCGCGGCGATCTCGCTCATGATGTCCGTCACCTTCGTCACCGAGCCGGCGATCTTCCCCATCGTCTCGCCGGCTTCGTCGACCAGCTTGCTGCCGTCCTCCACCTTGCGCACCGAATCGCCGATCAGTTGCTTGATCTCTTTCGCCGCCGCCGCGCTCCTTTGCGCAAGGTTCCTCACCTCGCTCGCCACCACCGCGAAGCCGCGCCCCTGCTCCCCCGCCCTGGCCGCCTCCACCGCCGCGTTCAGCGCCAGTATGTTGGTCTGGAACGCAATGCCGTCGATCACCGAAATGATGTCCTCGATCTTCTTCGACGAATCCTCTATCGAGGACATGGTGCCCACCACCTCGGTCACCACCAAGGCGCCCTTGCGCGCGACATCGGAGGCTCCCAGGGCGAGTTGATTCGCCCGCTTAGCGTTTTCCGCGTTCTGCATCACCGTGCTCGTGAGCTCCTCCATCGAGGAGGCCGTCTCCTCCAGCGAGGAGGCATGTTGCTCGGTGCGCGAGGACAGATCCGCGTTGCCCGATGCGATCTGCTCCGAGGCCGCCGAGATCGCGTCGGTGCCGCTGCGCACTTCGCCCACGGTCTTCCTCAGGTTTTCGTTCATGCTCTTCAGCGCCTGCAGCAGCTGGCCGGTTTCGTCCCTGCTCTTCACCTCCACCTCGCCGCTCAGGTCCCCGGCAGCCACACGCTGCGCCAATCTCACCGCGTCGATGAGCGGACGCGTGATGCTTTTCGAAATGAGGTGCGCGAACACGGCTCCGAGTGCCAGGATCAACAGGGTCATCAGGGCCACCCTTTGTTGGGTCGACGCCAACATCGCAGACAGTTCCAGGGATGTTCTTCCGGCATGCTCCTGATTGATGGCCAGCAGATCCCGCAAAGCAGCCGCAACCGGTTTGTCCGCGCCGGCTACTGCACTGTCCAAATCCTGGATCGACGCGCCCTTCGCCTTTAGTCCGCTCACCGTGGCCAAGCCGGCGCGGTAGGCCCGGACCCCGTCCTCAATCGCACTCAGCGCTTGCTCTTCCCGCGGCGACGTACCTCCGAACGCGCGGTATTCTGCCGCGGCTTGTTCTACCTTCGCCATGTCATCGCTGAACGACTTGTCGAAATTTCCGCCTCTGATGATGAAGTTCTTAATTTGATTCGAGCCATCCGCCAGGCCCAGTTCGCCGCTCACCACGGCCGCTCGCCTCGCCATCGTCACATCCTCGATCTCGCGCCACTTCGCGTTCATCGCGGAAATCCCGTATAGCGCCAAGCATGCAAGCAACAGGGTCAGCACGTTGCCGGTAGCGAATGCCGAGGTCAGCCGAACCCCGACTCTCAGATTGCTGATTGACAGCATGGTCATTACCCCTTCTTTGCCTCTCTGGTTGGCGCCCGCGGGGCGCCAAAATCCGGAAATACGCCACTGACAGGATCTGCCGCCGATTCCGTCCCGATTGCCTGTCGATGCCGCATGTCTTGTTCCCTTTATATTCGACCGCGCGTAAGTCTCAGGCCGCCCGGTCAAGCCGGCTGTGACACAGTCCGACGATGTAGGAGACATCCAGGATCAGCGCTACGCGGCCGTCGCCCATGATCGTCGCGCCGGAAACACCCGGCACTCTGCGGTAATTCGTCTCCAGGCTCTTGATCACCACCTGGTGCTGCCCCACCAGTTCGTCGACCAGCAGCGCGGTCTTTCCGCCCTCGGCCTCCAGAATCACCAGGATTCCTTCGTCTCGACGCTGCGCGTCTCCTGGGAGCTTGAATGCATCGGCGAGCGAGACTACCGGCAGGTATTCGCCGCGCACCGCCACGACGCGTCCACGGCCGGACACGGTGCTCACCGAAGCTGCCGTCGGCTGCAGCGACTCGGTGATGTGTGTGAGCGGAATAATGTAAATTTCCTCGCCGGCGCGCACCGACATGCCTTCCAGGATCGCCAGCGTCAGCGGCAGCTTGATCGAGATGCGCGTACCGGCGTTGGGGGTGGTGCGGACTTCGACCCGGCCGCCCATTTCGTGAATGTTTCTGCGCACCACGTCCATGCCGACGCCGCGCCCGGAGATGTCGGTGACTTGTTTGGAGGTCGAGAAGCCGGGCTCGAAAATGATCTGCCACACCTGCGAGTCGCTCATCGAGTCCGACACCGCTATGCCACGCTCGCGCGCTATGGCGAGGATATTTTCGCGCGGCAGGCCGCGGCCGTCGTCGATGACCTCGATCACGATCGAGCCGCCCTGGTGGTTGGCGCGCAGCGTGACCTTGCCGCTCTCCGGCTTGCCGGCCGCCGCGCGCACTTCCGGCGTCTCGATGCCATGATCGATTGCGTTGCGTATCAGGTGGGTCAGCGGGTCGGTAACTTTTTCGATGAGCGCCTTGTCCAGTTCCGTAGCCTCCCCGGTCATGGTCAGTTCGACCTTCTTGCCCAGCTTGTGCGCAAGATCCCTGGCCATGCGCGGAAAGCGATCGAAGACGAACGCGATCGGAATCATGCGAATCGCCAGCGCTGCATCCTGCAGATCGCGCAAGTTCCGCTCGACATTCGCAAGCCCCAGGGCGAGGGTGTCGACGGAATCGCTCATGCGCACTTCGTGCTCGCGCCGCAGCATCGAATGTCCGATCACGAGTTCGCCGACCAGATCGATCAGCCGGTCGATTTTCCTGGCGCTGACGCGGATCGAAAGGGTCTCGGCCGCCCCGGGCGCGTGCACGCCGGCGGCAATCGCCGGTTCGGCATGGGTCGGTTCGTCCCCGCGCGGCGCGGCACTTGCCTCGGGGCGCGCGGGAAAGTCGTCCACGAACAGCCCGAAATCGGCCGCCTGGGCCGGCTGTGCCTCGCCGGCGGGGGCGCGTTCGGCGCCGTCGCCTGCAGCACCGGGCGCGGCCACCGCCGCGGTGTCCGGAACAGGCGCGCTTCGTTTCGTCGAGGCGATTCGCTCCAACTGCGAGGCGATTTCCAGGGCGCTCGCGGCGTCCACGCTGACTCCCGCGCGCTGTGCCGCAAGCGCTCCGCGCACGGCATCGCTGCCGCGCAACACGGTGTCGATGATCTCGCCGGAGACGTCCAGGGCACCGGCGCGCACGCCGTCGAAAACCGTTTCCATGGCGTGGGTGACGCCGCTGATCTCGCCGAACCCGAACATGTTCGCGCCCCCCTTGATCGAATGGGCGGCGCGAAAAATACCGTTGATGTCCTCGGCGCTCGGACGCACGAGGTCGAGATTGAGCAGCAGGCGCTCGATCGCCGACAGGTGCTCCTCGGCCTCTTCGAAGAACACATCGTGGAACTGTTTCAGGTCGATTGCCAAGCGCGTGCCTCCGCCATATTCGCTGTCAGGCTCAATTGACGAATTTCCCCACGATTTCCAGCAGGCGGTTCGGATCGAACGGCTTGACCATCCAACCGGTCGCGCCGGCGGCCTTGCCCCTGGACTTGATTTCGTCCGAGGACTCCGTGGTAAGCATGATGATCGGCGTCCTGCCGTAGGCGGGCAGCGTGCGCAGCGCACGCACCAGCGACAGGCCGTCGCTGCCCGGCATGTTCTGATCGGTCAGAACCATGTCGAACGCGCGCTCGTTCGCGTAGCTCATGGCCTCTTCGGTATTCGCCGCCTGAACCACGTCGTAACCCGCGGACTTCAGGATGAAGCCCAGCATCTGCCGCATCGAAGCGGAGTCATCTACGGTCAAAATGGACGCTGCCATATGCCCCCCTAGCGTAAATCCGGGACTGCATCATCTGCGCCTGGATTGGTTGATCTTGATTGCACACCCGATATCTTCAAAACAGGTCCACAGAGCCGGAACCGCTTTCGAACAGTTTGCTTCCCCCGGGACGCTCGGCGGCTCGCAGCGACTCCAGCGTGCGCGCGAGCACCGCAAGCGCGTGCTCGCCCTGCCCGTCCTGGTGGGCGCCGGCGACAATCGCCCGGGTCTGGGTCAACGCCACGCAGATCGAATCGATCCTGCGCAGGGCGTAGCTGAGGCTCTGGCTCAGGGAGTCCTCGAATTGGAGCTCCACCGTCAACCCGTTCACAATGCGCCGCAGCGCGGTCAGGGTGTCGTTCTGCAAGTGCGCCTCGCGCGTTTCGCCTTCCCGCGCGATCGAGTGCACCTTGGCGAAGTTCGCCGCGATCTGCCCGAACGACGTGGACAGGAACTGGCGCGACTCGCTGATGTCCTTCGCCACGTTCTGCAGGCTCTGTTCGAGCGCCTGCATCACGGCGAACACCGCATCGGCGGTCGTCTCCGGCATGGCTGCGCCCGCACCGGCGGCAACGCCGCCTCGTTCGATATTCATCCGATGTTTCCTCTCCGGCCAGGAATCGGCTCGTTCTTGTCCTTGGGAAGAATCCGCGACAGTTTTTCGTTCGCCTCCACCAGGCGGCGTGCGAGTCTGTCGAGCAGCATCGCGTCCACCTTGCGTTCGGCGCCCTGCAACAGCACCCAAACCAGGTCCGGGTTGAATTCGACCGTGCGCACGCGCGCACCCGCCACCAGGTGGGCGGAGCGCCCGACGCGCCCGCGCGTCAGGTACGCCACTTCGCCGAACCAGTCGCCGGCGGGGATTTCCCCGATCTGCCGCCCGTCCTTCAGCACCTTGAGATGTCCTTCGAGAAGGATGGAGAAGGAATACCCTTCGTCGCTCTCCGACAGCACCCGCGTGTCGGCCGGAAATTCGCGCCAGAGCGTTCCCGGCACGATTGCCCGGATCTCTTCGTCGGACCACCCTGCGAGCAGCGGCAGGGCACGCAGCGTCTGGAATTTGTCCTTCTCGGAGACGACTCTCGTCTTGCGCGTGTCCCCGCCCGAGAAAATCGCGAGGTCGGCGGCAAATTGGTCCCAGGTGCCGTATCGCCCGCCCAGGTCGCGCGCGGTTGCACGCCGCACAATGGCGTCGAGTTGCGGTGGCACCTCCTTGCGCAGGGTACTCGGCGCGGGCACGTCGCAGCCCGTGATCTGGTCGGCCAGTTCCGCGATGGATTCGGCGCGGAACGGCGTGCGCCCGGTGAGCATCTTGAACAGCACGACGCCGAGCGAATAGATGTCGGTATGGAAGGTGAGCGGATAGTGGCCACGTATCTGCTGCGGTGACATGTACGCGAGCGATCCCAGCCCCGCGACGTGGGTGATGTTCGAGGCCTTGGTGCTCACGGCGGAGCCGAAATCGGTGACTTTGACGCCCCCGTCGCTCGACAGGAGGATATTGGCCGGCTTGATGTCGCGATGGACCAGTCCGTGACGCTGCGCAAAGCCGAGGCCTTTGCAGCACTTGTGCACAATTTCGGCGACTTTGTCGAAGGAAGCAAGCCGCTCCGGCGCGCAATGCGCCTCGAGGGTCGACCCTTGGACGAATTCCATGACGATGTAGCAATCGTCGTCGTCGATGCCGACGTCCAGCAGTTCGACCACGTGCGGGTGCTTCAACATGCCGACCAGCGTGGCCTCGGTGAAGAACATGCGCTGAAACAGCATGCTGTCTTCGCCGTCGAGGCGGTCCGCGTGTATGACCTTGATCGCGACGTCGCGCTGATGAAACTGGTCGCGCGCCAGATACACGGTGCTGGTCGCGCCGCTGCCCAGTTCCCGCAGCAGCCGATACTTGCCGATCGAATCCATCCTTTCGGCTGCGGTATCCGAGTTCAGACACGCGAGGCTCATGTCAGCTTCCGTTGCGGAGTTAGTGTTGCGAACAATGCGTGGCCGAAGACTAACGCCGTCGCGCAGATCGTGAAATTGGACTTTCGCCCAACATCGACCGCGAACGATCAGGCACTGAAACGGGACGGGACTATCGCGGGCGCGCGAAGTGCGCGCTGGTCACGCAGGCATTTGCGTGCGCTTACTGCACAATGTCTGGAGAGCGTCGTAAAGCTCGGAAAACGTGAATGGCTTTAGGAGAAAGCCCTTGGCACCGGCCTCGAACGCGCGTCGTTTCACGTCCGGTCCCTCGTATCCGGTGATCATGATCACGCACAGTTCGGATCGCTGTTCCCGGATCAGCTTCAGCAACTCGAATCCCGTGAGTCCGGGTAGGTGGATATCGAGCAGTACGACCTGCCAGTTGCCGGTCTGCAGACGCTCGGAGAACTCGGCGCCCGAGGAAAAGGCTTCGGCCTGAATCCCGGAGGAACGCAACAGCCGGGACAGCGACGTACGCACCGACCGCTCGTCGTCGACGATGGCAACGCTCAGCGGCGGTGAAATGATGCCCATATGTGCACGTTTTATCGCAGCAAGACGACCTTGCCTAGTGGTCGTTAGTCCAATAGTTGTCAGTCAAACGTCACATTAACCGGAGAATACGCGGCGGACGGGTATGCTGCCGGGAAGCCCAAAAGCTCCGGGCGTCGCGCGGCAACAGCTGCGCCTCCCGGCCCTGTCCTCCGTTGGACGCGATCGCGCGCTTTACGGCTGGATACCCGCGCGCGCCGCCAACTCGAACAGATTCACCAGGGACGTGACCTGCAGTTTCGCCAGGATCCGCGCCCGGTGTACCTTGATGGTCTTCTCGACGATGCCCAGATCGTATGCGATCTGCTTGTTGCGCTTGCCGCTGAGGAGATGGCGCATGACTTCCCGCTCCCGTGCGGTGAGGGTCTGATACCGGCTGACGATATTCTCCCTGTCGTCGTGTTCCGCCCGGAACTGGGCGTTGCGCTCCAGCGCCCTGACGATGGCTTCGTGCAATTGCTGGTCTTTTACCGGCTTGACCAGGAAGTCGATCGCGCCGGCTTTCATCGCGGATACAGTGACGGGGATGCTGCCCGCGCCGCTCAGAAACACGATGGTCAGCAGGCTTCCAGCTTCCAGGAGACATTGCTGCACTTCGACGCCGCTTAGCTGCGGCATGGCGAAATCAAGCAGCACACAACCGGCGCGCCACAAGTCGCATCGCTCCAGGAATGCACGCGGCGAATCGAAGAGTTCCGCCGCAAACCCCATGCTGCGCAAAAGGCGGCCCAGTGATCTGAGTACCGACGCGTCGTCGTCGACGACGAACACAGTGGGTGGTGCAGCCTCAGTCATGGAGAAGCCTCGACCGCTGCCGTGACCGTGAACGAAAAGATCGTTCCGCCGCCGGGTCTGTCGCTAAACCAGAGCTTTCCGCCATGCGCTTCGACGATCGACAGGCACACGTCCAGCCCCATGCCCATTCCCGCGGGTTTGGTGGTAAAAAACGGATCGAATACGCGGTTGCGGATCGATTTGTCGATACCTTTGCCCAAATCGACCACCGAAATCATCGCGCCCGATTCGGTCGGTTCGCTGCAGATGACGATTTTCCTCTGCCCGGGAATACACTCCTCCATCGCCTCGCACGCGTTGTACACGAGGTTGAGCACGACCTGCTGTATCTGCACCCGGTGCCCGCGCACGATCGGGAGCATGTCGCTCAGATCCAGCGAAAGCGTGGCGTTGTTGATGACCAGATGGTTGTGGACGATCCGCGACACCTCGCGAACGGCTTCGTTCAGATCGAAGTCTTCCGAAGTGAGTTTGTCTCCCCGATACAGCGTGCGCAATCCGCGGACCACCTCCACCGCGCGCTGGGTGTCGTCGCACACGTCGCAAAAAATGCCGCGCAGTTCCTCGAGGTCGGGCTGAGGTGCCTCGAGGAAGCGAATGCCCGCCTGTGAATTCGACAGGATCGCCATGAGCGGCTGATTCAGTTCATGCGTCAATGATCCAAGCAGAAGCCCGACATGGGTCAGGCGCGCGTGGGTCATGCGCGTCATCTGGTGCGTGTGAAGCGCCATCTCGCGCGAGACCGGTTCGACATGGGTAATGTCCACCAGGACACCGGCAAGGCGTACGGTTTCGGCGATCGGCGAGCGCTGCGCGAGCGCGCGTGCGCAGATCAGTCGTTGCTGGCCGACCGGATGCACGGTGTGGAATTCCACCGCAAAGGAATCGTCTCCGCGCAGAACCTTGTGCAGCGCATCGCGCACGTGCCTGCGATCGGCCGCGTCCACGGCCCCGACAAATCGCTCCACTTCGCGCGTTTCGGACGCATCGATCTCGAACAGCGCCCATCCGCGCGTCGTAAGGGAACCGTCATGCCCGAGGTCTGGACCGAACATGGCTAGGCCTCGGCCTTCGCCAGCGCTGCCAATGCACCCGCGGCCCGGCGCGAGCGCAAGCACGCGAACGCAACGAGTCGCGTACTGCGACAGCCGCCGCCCGACCGCACGGGCCCGGACTGCCATAGCGCAGCCGGGCGTGGCAACGCTACGCGTCCGCAAATGGAGAACAGACCTGCGGATCCGGGACCAAGCGGCAGACTTGGAGAAAAGTCGTCGCGACCGCTTGCCAAATTGCCAAACGAAGCTATATTGCGACCTCCTGGCTCTTGCATTTTGTTAAATACCGCACAAAATTTCCTCACTTCCTGATTGCGAAATTGCAGCATTTTATACCGTCTTGGAAAGCAATACTCATACCCGATCGCCGTCGCGATCAATCGAGAATGCCGGAGCGCCTGCACGAAGAGAGGAAGCGGCGTACGTGGGTGCTTGCGCATCTTCCAAAACGCCCAACCCTGTCTGCGGCTGAATCGGGCGCTATGCGCCGAAACCCTGGAGACCTGGCTGGAGGACAGCCCACACCTGAACACGCGCTCCCCGAAGGAGCAAAGAAGAAGTTGCGGAAAGCAGACTACTAAGCTGAGCTCGGGTCTTGGAACCCTGCAAGCATTTGCAGGTGCCGCCGATCCGTTCGGGGGAATTTGATCGGATTCCGTGCCACACCCTTGTAGCGAACCTCGAAATGCAAATGCGGGCCGGTCGCGCGTCCGGTTTCGCCGACAACGGCGATAATCTAAGCGCGCCGGACTACCTCGCCCTCTTTCGCGTCCAGTCGGTCGATTAGCCGTTCGGCATCGCCCATCGACAGCCAGCCGGTCGAGTTGGCCGAAGCGAGGCCGCCCTGCCCAGGCGGTGTCTCAAAGCGAAATTCACTCGGGCTGATACCGGCAAGGGCGGCAACGTTCTTTGGCCGGAGTTCGAGCACGGTTATCTGAGCCTGCAAATGGCCGATTTTCGTCGCTATGCCCTTGAGCTTTGCGCTCGGCAACCGCGGGACGGGGGGGAGCGAGCAAGCACCCCCCATAGCACATGCAAGCTTGTAGGGAGGCGAGTTAAATTGGCTTAATCAGGCTGCAACTTGGCGGCCGCCTTTGTATCGGCTTTCGCCAGGCATAGCTGAATCGAATTCAACAGATCTTCTAGCCTCACCGGCTTGACCAGAAAATCCGCAGCGCCCAATTTCATCGCTTTGGACACGCTGTCGTCGTCGCTACGCCCGGAGAGCAGAATCACCGGAATCGACGCGGTTTTAGCATCCGCGCGGACTAGCGATAGAAGTTCAAAGCCATCCAGTAGCGGTACGCCAAGGTCGGATAGAACCAGATCGGGTGGACGTTCCAGCAAAGCCTTGCCAGCTTCCGCCCCATCTTCAACCGCCTCTAGCGTGTAGCCGGCTAGAGACAGTTGAATGCGCAATAGATTGCGGAAACCGACGTCGTCCTCGATGATGAGAATTCTCTTTTGGCTCTGCATTTGCCGATTCCTCGACCGCGCCTGCCTGCCGAATGTGTTCATTCTAAGCTAAATCGTCGGCCAGGCTGTCGACAGTTCTCACAATTCGGGATTCGCGGCAATCTAGCTTGTAGTGCTTGTAGTCAAGGACGCAGAACTCGCGGTGAACAGATGGATCGCTGACTGCTGAAGTTCGGCTATGTTCAAGCAGCCTTTGCTCGAGCAAATACGTCGGCTGAGTTCGCGTGTCGCATGATCGCCTGCGTCCGCATTACGCGCTTCAGACCGTGAATATGTCACGTGTGCAAGGTGCGCTTGTCGGTGCTGACATTTCTGCCACCTAATCGATTGTCGGATTCCGGCCAGGTTTGGCGCTTTCTCGACAGGGCGTTTTTCAGCTCGTCCGGCGGCACGCTGATAACGTGATTTTGTTCACGACGCAAAGACCCTTTCGGACGATGGTCGACTGGTCCACTCCGGGCACGCAAATTGCTCAACTTGGGGTGCCGGAACTTGATTTTTGCGCGAATTCAGGAAACTCCCGATGCTGCGCAGACTCCGGTGCAATGCGAAGTAGCAGACTGGTAACGAGGCAATTTTTGTTTCGACCATGATGAAAAGGTGGGAAAAATGAGCATACTAAAACGTCGATTCAATCCTGTCAGGAAGGGCATATCCGCATTCTTGCTTGGGACGACCGCGCTGCTTGCCGGCGCCTCCCTGGCATTCGCCCAGACCACGCCAACCCCGCCATCGCTGGGTACGGCGGCGAATTTCGCCGTCCTGAGTGCGGCGCCCAATAGTGGTGGAGCGGTGACCTGCACCAATGTCGTCACCAGCGGCGACGTGGGCTCTTCGGGTGGCTCGACCTCGATCACGCAGACCAACTGTACGCTGACGGGGAACGTAGTCGCGCCGGTCGGGTCGACCGTGGCGACCGACTTCAGCAACGCGTACAACGCATTTGCAGGCGTCAACTGCACCGGGTCCTTGAATTCTGCCTACACCGGCGCGGTCACATTTGGGCCGGGCGTCTATTGCAATGGCGCAGGCGTGACGTTCACGAACACCACCGTGACTCTCGATGCGCAGGGCGACCCGAACGCCGTCTGGATATTCAAGATCGGTACGGGCGGCACCGGTGCCCTTAGCGGCTCGAACCTCACCGTGCTGATGGCCAACAGCGGACAGGCGAATAATGTGTATTGGTGGGTCAACCAGGGCGTGGACGATACCTCGGTGGGTTTCCAGGGAAGCATCCTGGCGGGCGGGAACGTCAATATGACCGGTTTGCAAGGTTATGTTACGCCCTTGAACGGAGATGTCCTGGCGAACGGCACGGTAACCTTGGCCAACTTCACCATCACCGGTCTCCCGGTACCCAGTACCAGCCCCTCGAAGAGCACCTGCAACCAGGGCGTGGGCAACGGGGCCGAGGGCTGCGATCCGGGCAATGCGAGCCAGAACCCCTTCCTGTCGATTTCGAACGACGAGTCTGGCGCGGTGCCGGGCAGCCCGGGCCGCAAGGGCGGCGTTGCAGGCAACAAGTAAGCCTGCCGTGGCGAAGCATCAAAAGTGGACCCGCGCAGGCAAGCCCTTGACTTAAGCTGCGCGGGACAGAGGGGCCAAGTTCCTATGCGCCGGATTTCAGGACGCCGCCCCCTTGCCTTAGACGTCCGAGGTCCTGCTGCCGCCAGCGTGCCACGCCAAGCGCCAAGCGAAGCCCGCTGGGGCTGTTCCGCGGGACCCCTGGCTTGATCGAGCTGGCCGGAACGCGTATCCACTCAGGCATTGTTCGACCGTCCGCCACATCCGCTGGTGCAAACAAGGCCGGGAAAACCGCTGGCAGCGAGACATCCGCACTGCTCCTGCCCGCGTTGCGCCGACGCTGGCCCGAGCGCATGTCAGGCAAGGCATGACGCGATCCGAGGCGGCTCCGCTTCGGAATGCAGGCGACTCAGTGCAGCAGCATCTCCAATTCGTGTCCCAGATACAGCAGGTCGGCTGCCAGCGCCAGTATCACCAGCAGCACCAGGTACTCCAGCGCTCTGCGAAAAGGGGATTTCTCCGAGGACATTCGCGCCAGGGCATCGGCCTGCGTCTTGATCGTTTCGAGCAGCTTTTCCCCGTCAGCGCGGTTCATGCTCTCGCGCTCGCGCGCCGTGTCGATCAGCTTGTAAGCAGCCTGAAGCGCGCGTTCCGTCTCCGCCCATTCGGCTGCAGCATCGGTCGGTTTCTCGTTCGTCATGCCTCAATGCCTCCAGCCTGGTTCAGCAACGTGGACATTGTCCCAAAAAGCGGCCCGCAATGTAAGCGCGTATCGGCACCGGCGGCTTTCCCCCGGCGCTCAATATGGAAAGGGGGACCGGGGCGGACCGAGCACGGGCGCGGCGCCCGGAGGGGGCAAGGGAGCGGGGACTGCGGGGTCGGAAGGAGGACTTCCCTGCAGATTCAACCTCTCATCGAGGATCAGGCCCGCAGCGTTTTCCGTGTGCTTGTTCTGTTCCTGCGAAAACAGGTCGGCGTCTCTGGGATTATTGATCACGTAGGGCGTAATGATCACGACCGTTTCCGTGGAGGTGGCGGTATTGTTCGTGCTGGAGAACAGGGAGCCGATTCCCGGCAGATCCCCCAGAATGGGAACGCCGTATTTTTGGCGCGTGCCCTGGCTGTTGATCAAGCCGCCGATGAAAACCGATTGGCCGTCGTCGCACAGCAACTCCGTGGTGACCTCGGTGGTTTTCTTCGAGGGAACGCCTGCCGCGCTTATCGAAGCGGAACTCACTTCCGGGTGCACCTTCAGCAGCACCCGCCCCTGCTGATCGACCGAGGGCGTGACCCTGAGGATGACCCCGGAATCCAGAAAGTCGATGGTCTGAGACGTAACCAGATTGATGGTAGTCGTGACCACATAGCCGGTATGGTTCCCGATCACAACTGATGCCTCCTGGTTCTCCAGCGCGAGTAGCTTTGGCGTCGCCAGCGTGCGCACCAGCCCTTTGCTCGCCAGCGCGCTGAAATAGGCCTGGATATTGTTGTTGATCAAGCTGAAGAAAAACCCCTGGTTGGGCGCGGCCGCGGTTCCCGATGCGAACTGCGTAGTGCCCAAGCTGCCCGCGACGCTGTTGACCGAGCCGAACACTTTTTTCCAATCGATGCCGTATTGCTGGCTCGCGTTCAGCGTGACCTCGAGGATCTTGGCTTCGATCAGAACCTGTTTGGGTTGAACGTCCAGCTTCTTGAGCAGCTGTTCGATGCGGTCGACGAAGCTGGGCAGATCTTCCACCACAATGAGTTTCCTGCCGACCAGCGGCGTGATCTTGCCATAGCGCGATGCGTATTTGCTCAGGATATCGGCCACTTGCTTGGGGTCGGAATACTGCACCTTGAAGGTTTTCACTTCGGTGTTGGCGGCAGGGTAATCCAGCCCGGTCTCCTTGCCCAGAATGACGTAATCGCCGTTGCGGACTTCAACCCAGTAACCCGCGGCCCGGGCGATGCTGTAAATCGCATCCTTCACCGTGACGCCGTACAGGTTCACCGACACCTTTCCGGTCACACCCTTGCTCAGTATGATGTTGACCTTCGCCTTCTGCGACAGCATGGCGAATGCTTCTTCGATCGAGATGTCGCGGAAGCTGTAGTCGGCCCGCCCGTCCCTTTGCGCCTGCGCCGCGGGCGCGCCGGGTTCGGCGCCTTGCGACAACAAGGGCATGGCCATCAGCGCGCCAGCCAGCACGAAGGAAATAATCATCTGTACCCGGTTCATGGCGTTCTCCGCTTGTTGTTCGAGTCCTGCATGTCGGCCGTGGTCTGTGATTCCGGCACCGCGGCCGCAGCTTTCGCACCGGCTGCGTCCTGCGCCTGCGCTGCTTGGCCGCTGCCGGCGGCGTCAGTGGCGACAGTGGCGGTCGGCCCGCCCGCGGCGCCCGGGCCCTTGATGTCGGCGAGCGTCAGCGTATAGCGATGCTTGTTCTTTACGAATACGACCTCGCGCTCGCGCACCTCCGCCAGGCGATAGCCGTCGAGTTCTTGGCCGATGCGCAGGATAGTGCCGTCGACGTTCGCCATCGACTCGTGACCGGCCACGATCACTGCCCTCAGCCCGGGGTTCCAGTCGGGCTTGAGGTCCGCCGGCGCGGCGCTGGGCTCGGGTGCCGGCCGCGCGGGCTGCATGCTCTCGAGCGAGGGACGGGCGAAAACATCGTGCCGCAGGCTTTGCGCCTGCGCGTAAGCCGGGATGCAAAGCTGCACCAGCAGGATCGCCGCCCAAGGCAAGGGCAGTCTGCGCGGGGCGCTCATTTGCCTGCCAGCGGCAGCTGCAAGGGCCGGTAAAGCGCGACTTTCAGCGTCAGCGCGACCTGCCGGTCTGCGTCAGCCGCTCGCATCTGGAACTCGGTGACTGTCGCATCCTGCCCAAGCGTGTGTTCGAAATTCATCAGCCACGCGCACAGCGGCAGGTACTTGCCGCGCGCGCTGACATCGAAGGCAACCTCCTCGAATTCCTGCACCTGCCTGCGCGTGCCCGGCTTGACCCCGGTCAGCATGATGCCGCTGCGGTCGGCCGAGCGATCCAGCGCCAACATCAGTGCGGCCGCCATCTGATCCTGCGCCCGCGGCAAGCTCAGTTCCCCCGTCAGGCGGCCCGATAGCTGCTTGAGCTCGGCGGCCAATTGACCCAGCTCGCCGGACGGGTTTCCCGTGGCGCGGAGGAGTGTGGCCAGCGAGGCCCGTGTTGCCGCGAGCTGCCGGTACTGCGCAAAAGGTTTTGCGAGCACCAGAACCCAGCTCTCGAAAGCCAGCAGGCAGGCTATGAGAAACATCGTCCCCAGCAACAGGCGCGAATCGAATTTCGCCAGCGCGGCCAATATGCGTTCCATCATCGCCGTCGCCCCGCTTTGTCGTCGACCAGCAGGGAAAGCCTGAAATCGATCACCTGGGCGATCCCATAATTCCTCAGGCCGGTGTCGAGCAAGCGCACATCCGCGATTCCGGTCTGGCTGCCGAGCGCGCGCATGAAATCGGCCACCAGCGTGTGGTTGAGCGCGTGGCCGACGAGTTCGACGTGCTGTTCGATCCCGCGGACCTGTGCGGCAGAACCGGCTGCCGGCACGTTTTCCTTCGGCACCACGATAATGCGGGAGTTGGTGCCGCCCGGGAGCGCATCGAGGTTGCCGGTGGGAAGGGTCGCGTCGCGGTAATAGCGGATTTCGTCGAACCACACCCCGTTGAGGTAGGCCGCGTCCATTGCGCTCAGGAACAGCCTGACCCGGTCGCGCCCGCGCAGCTCGTCCAGCGTGTTCAACTGCTTCTCGACCACCAGTTTCTGTTGCCGGTAGGCGTCCGCGCGCGCGCGCGCCTGTTCCGCTGCCTGGCTTTCGCCGCGCAGCCGCGTCACCGCGCGATTCTCGAAGCGGATGGCGAGCGCGAGCCCCTGCCGCGCCAATGCCGCGAGGAGCACCATGGCCAGCAGTACGAAAGCGAAGCGTTTCAGCCGGCGCCGCAGCACCTGGCCTTGCGCATAGTCCCGCGGAATCAGGTCAAATTCGGCCATGCGATCTTCACATTGCGCAATGCCAGCCCGGTTGCCACGGCAGCGCGCGAACGCGGCAACAGTTTCGCCAGGGACGCGTCATTCAGACGATGCGCAAATATCGCGAACGGGTCGAGCACCTCGACCGGCATCGACAGCAGTTCGCCGAGCAGCTCGCCGATTCCCCGATAGCGCGTGATGTCGCCCATCACGTATATTTTGTCGACCGCGCGCCCGCGCGTCTTGGATGCGGTGTAAATCATGGTCTTGCTCACTTCCGCCGCCAATGCCGCAAATTCCGGCCGCAGCACTTCCCTCAGCGTGTGACTCAGCTCGCTTGCTTCGGCAGTGGTGGTGGCCGTCGCGAATCCGTGCTCGACCAGCAGTCGCTTCGCCTCGTGCCCCGGCATCTCCAGCAGCATTTGCGCTTTGGCGAGCAGGCGCTGTTCCGAGAATTCAATGGCGCGATCGAGCATCAGGCGCCGTCCCCACACGACGGTGAGATAGCTGCCGACCGAGCCGAAATTGATCAGCAGCAGATTGGCCGGTGATTCCACCTGCGGCATGGCAATCCAGGATACGACGCGCGTAAGGGCCATCGGCCCGATGTCCAGTGCAACCACCTGCAGTCCGGCGCCCGCCAGCAAATCCAGGTAGGCCGTGACCTGCTCGCGCGCGGCCATCGCCACGATCGCCTCCTTGTGCTGTCCTGGATGGCCTTCGGGCCGCACGAGAATAAAATCGAGTATTGTCCCCGCGGAATTTCCCTTCGCGCGCTCGCCCAGTTCGCGCACGATCGCCTCCGCGTCCGACTGGCCCTCCGCGACGGCGAAATTCACCAGCGCGATCTTGACCTGATCCTCGGGCATGCAGGCCACCACGCGCTTGCCCCTGAAGGGCTGTTGCGCAAATGCGCGCTTGAGCAGCGCCTTCAATCGCAGCGGGTTCGACAGTATTTCCTCGCGCGCGCACGCGTAGTCGAGCGTCGCGGCCGCGCGGAACGCGGGCGGGCCGGCAGCGGTCTTTTCCATCTGCACCAGACTCAGGCTGTCCCGTCCCAGCTGCAAACCGATGGGGCAGGCGCCGCCGGCCGATAGTCGGCCGCCGATGCGGCGCAGCGCCTGTCCGAAGCGCTGATTCATCGGGCGGCTTTCTGCATCGTGCGCCTCGGCGCTCGGGCGAAACGGGCCAGCTTGTGCACGTCGAATCCGAAGACGGAGCGGGTGTTGCGCATCACTCTCGGCAGTTGCAGGGCCATGTGGGGAACAGTCGCATAGATCGGCATAATCGGTCAATAGGAGAGGACCCGCTGCGGCAGCGCGCCTTGTGATCGGCCAGGGCAGGCGAAACGTCTGGCTTTGCATCAGTACACGATAGTCAACAGAGGCTTGCTGGAGGAATTGTCCTTGCTGTTGAACGAGATCCCCGAGGAAGCATTGCTCAGCAGCGCCAAACCGTTCACAGGGTAGAAGCCGTCGACCCATGCCTGCACCAGGCCTGTCACGTCAAAGGTCACCCAGCCCGAAGTGAACGAACTGCTCAGGGTCACGGTCGGTTCGCCTGTGGCAGCCAACGGGGCGCCGTTGGTCCAGCTAGTGATGCCGTCGCTTGTTTTCCAGGTCGCGCCGTCAGCGTTGCCCGATCCGGTCTTGGTGCCTTCCAACCAGGATTGGGTCACCCGCCACACCGTAAGGTTCGTAATGGCCGGGCTGGCGACCAAGCTGACGTACAGCTGCAGCGTCGCGCTCTGGATAAGTTTGTTCGCCGGGACGCAGGGATTTGTAGGACTTGGCGGGCAAAGTATCTCGAAATTCAGCAGCGCGCGCTGCTCCTTCGTTCCCGATTGCCTGTTGACCAGGAGCGTTGTCGAAAGGCCGTAGTTTCCATTGCCGCTTCCGGTCGAGTCGATCTCGGTATCGATGATGGGCGCAAGCAGGACGTTGGTGGTCGTCGTGCAGGGCGCGAGATAATTGACGCTGACGTACGGGCGCTCTGCGGTGTTGGCATTTTCCCTGCTCACATACGCGACGTTACTGATGGCGCTGCCGGGAGCGGGGCGGATCCAGACGCCGTAATTGGGATAGACGCCGTCCATCCAGGCGAGCGCCGCATCGGTAATGTCCCAGGTTCTCCAGCCGGTGCCGCTCGCGTAGGTTGTGGCGCTGAGCGCTCTGCTGTCGTAGCCCGCGCCCGGCCCGGAGGGCCAGGCGTTGACGCCGTCGTAGGTGTTCCAGGTCGCGCCGGTCGTCGATGCGCCCCCGAAGCCTGTGCCCTCGACCCAGCTGTGGGTGATCAAATAAGCGCCGATCTGGCCCGAGTTTGTGGGACCGCCGGACTGATACAGCGACAAAGTGGCGCCGGCTTGCAGCGCCCCGGCGCTGTAATATGGAACGATCCGGCTTCCGGCGGGCAGGCTCGAAAGATCGAACTTCACCATCGGCTCCCCGTTTCCGCTCCACAGAGTCAGGGATGTGGCGGCGCCGGCGTTGTTGTTGGGTATGTACAGGCCGACATAGGTATCCTGTGCGTCCGGTGCCGTCGCGGACTGCATCGTCGAGTTGAACACCGTCGCGTTCGGGCGCGTCAGCGTCACCGAGGCGCCATTGTAGCTGCCGGTCGAGCTGAGGGTCAGCGAAGTGCCGCTGGCCTGGCTGGCGTAGGCCGAATACGCCGCGCCGCCGAAATTGCTGTTCGTGACCGGCGCGACGGAGGTGGGAAAGCCGCCGCTGCAGCTTGCCTGCTGCACCTGGTAGTTCACTGCCTGCAGGCCCGCCTCGGCGGCATAGCGCGCGCGGTCGAGGTCCGATTGCGCATAGATCATCTGCGCGTTCATGCCGTTGTCGCGGTTGAGCAGGAAGGCGATGGCCGCGATCAAGGTCATGGCGAGGATCACGGGCAGCAGCGTGAACCCCACTTGCCGCGGCGCGCGCAGCGCCCGCTTCACTGCGTTCCCCCGCCGAGCCGGACGCTGGTCGCAAGCGTTACGCTGCTTTTGCTTGCCGCATCGGTCAGGGTCAGGCTGAGGACCGCGACGGGGTCGTCGGCCGGTCCCGAGTTCGCCACGGCGGCCTGCAGCAAAGTCTGCGCCGAAAATGCGCTGACCCTGCTCGCGATCACGGTCGTTCCGGTGCAGCCGGTGTCGGCGGTGGTGGTCTCGATCAAATGGTTGCTGCTGGTGTTGAGGCAGTACATGACGCAAGCCGCGCCGCTGCAGCCGCTGGGCGCGAACCAGTCGCCGGTGGTGTTTGCAGCCGGGGTGCTGAGCAGCTTCGGCGCCACGCTGCGGGCCTGCGCCGTCATGCGCGCGAGCGCGAACTGCCCCTGGTAGGCGAGCTCGTTCGCACCCTGGCCCGCGCTCTGCGCCGACAGCCCGAGCTCGACCAGGGAATTCAGCGCGGCGAGAATGATCGCGCCGATCGCCACCGCGGCCATCAGCTCGATCAGCGTCAGCCCCCGCTGCCGCCGCGCCGCCCGCGTGCGCGTCCTTGTCGGCATCACCACCACTTCCCTACGAGCGTATCGAGCGCCTGTGCGGGACCGTCGGCCGCGTAATAGACGCTCACGAACACGAGTCCGGTATCGTTGGCGCTCAGGGCGTTGGTGGTCGGGTCGTAACGGTAGAGCACCACCACGCGGGGATCGCTGCCGGATGAGTCGGAATAGGCGGCGTTGGCCGCGGTGGTGTTGCCGCCGGCGAGATAGGTCTGCGCATACAGGTCGTAAAAGGGTTTGGCGAGCACCTCCTCCATCTTGGCGCGCAGGTTCGCCTGCCTCACCGCGGCAGCGGGGCTTTGGCCCCCTGCGATGCCGGTCTGCAGCGCCTGCAGCGCCGGCACCAGCAGCACCAACATCAGCACCACCGAGAGCACGACCTCCACATAGGCAATACCGCGCTGGCGCGGGTCGGGCATGAGATAAGCGCGGCGCATGCGGCTAGGGCAGGGTGACGCGCCCGGTGACCGGGTCGATGGCCACCACTGCGCTTTGCGAGTCCAGCGTCAGGGTTAGGCCGCTGCCCGCCTCGAGCGCTCCGCTCACGCTGCCGTTGTTGACCGCCTGCAGTTGGGTGCCGGGGCCGATGAGGAGCTGGTTGCAGGCGGTGCCGCCGTGCATGAAGTTCGGCGCGACGGCCACCCCGCCCGAGAACGCACCACCGCTAAGGTCGAGGTCCAGGGCGCGCTTGGTGAGCGGGTCCGTCACCGCGCTGTTCTTGGCGCCTGTGGCATCCGAATTGAACACGGCGAGTCGCCCGGCGCTGCTGCCATCGACGAGGACGTAACCGCTGCTGCCCTGGGCCGCGCTGAGGGCGAAGCGCATCGCGTTCGCAGTCTCCTCGGCGGCGACCTCGAGTTTCTTCGAGTCGAGGAACTGCCAGAACAGGGGGACCGCCACCGCGGCGATGACCCCCGTTATAGCGACGACGATCAGCAGTTCAACAAGCGTGAAGCCCTGCGTATGCCGCGATTTCCTGCACACGGTTCACCGCCCCCCCGCTCGCTCTGCTATCAGTAGGCAGAGTATTTAACGCCCTTGTCGTCAGTGTCGGTGTTGTTGGTGATGATCTGGCCCGACTTGGTGTCGTAGGCCCAGCCTCCGGCCGTTGTCGCCGTGATCGGCGCACCGGTGCTGGTCACCGCGACGGCGCTCGAGTTGAGGATCGGGTCGGTCGGGATGCCCTTGCGGATATAAGGCCCGTACTTGTAGTTGACGGGGTCGCCCACAGTGCAGGCGTCGCCTGCCGCGTCGGTCGGCATGAGCAACTGGTCCTGGATTGCCTGGACACTGAGGGCCGCGCCGGTGCCCACGGTTCCGCTGTTGCCGGCGACGCACGTGCCGGTGCCACTGGACGCGACGGCACCCGGGTAAACGCCGCCATGCTGAGCCTGGTACAAGGCGATGGCCGAGCGCAGGCTGGACAGGTCCGCAGCCAGCGCCGAATTCTGCGCGTCCTTGGTGCTGGAAGTGAACTGCGGGATGACGATTGCAGCGAGTATGGCCAAGATGATGACCACGATCAGCAATTCGATCAGGGTGAAGCCCAGGCGTTTGATTCTCGACATTGGCGCTTGCATAATTCGCTCCCTCTATTAAAACTATCTTGTGAACTATATTCCTTAAACCGCTGTATTTCAATCAAAAGACCGCTTTTACGCAAACCAGCTACGTGCCCAGTTAGGCACGGGGCCAATACCAGCAAGTTTCATGCCGCTTGCCGACGTTTCGGGATGGGGCGCGCGATTTGTCATGACCATTGACTAATGCACCGCGCGCGAAAGCTTGAAAATCGGCAATATCAGCGCCGACACGATCAGGCCCACCACCGCGCCCATCACCATCAGCATGACAGGCTCGGCCATCTTGGCAAAGGCAGCGATGCGTCTGTCGAGTTCGCGCGCGTAGAAATCGGCGACCCTTTGCATGACCTTGGCCACATTGCCGGTCTGTTCACCGGTGGAGATCATCTGCCGCACCATCGGCGGGATGAACGCGGTCTCGCTGAAGCCGACGGCGAGGCCGCGGCCTTGCTGGACATTGCTGAGCAGGGTTTTCAGGAAGCGGGCGAAAATGGAGTTGGCGACCACGTCCTGCGCCACCCCGAGCGCAACGGTAATCGGCACCCCGTTCGCGAGCGACATGCCGATCACGGTCAGGCTCTGATTGAGATAGGTCTGAATGAAAATGTGTTTGAGGACGGGCGTGTGCATTTTCAATTGGTCGCGCAAGAGAACGCCCCTGGGCGTCTTGAGCCCGTATACGAGCGCCCCCAGCCCGCCGCCGCAGAGCAGCAGCGTCGGCAGCCAGTGCTCGCGCAGAAAGTCGGACAGGAACATCAGAATAATAGTCTGCCGCGGCAGCTGGTCGTGGATCGACAGAAACAGGTCGTGAAACTTGGGAAATATCACCACCAGCACGAAAACGACCACCGCGAACGAAAACGCGACCAGGAATGCCGGATAGGACAGAGCCGAAACGACCGCGGCGCGCATGCGCGTGTTTTTTTCGTCCATCAGGCGCAGCTGTTGCAGCACCTGGGGCAGAAAGCCGCCCTCCTCGGCCGCCGCGACCAGACTGACGTAGGTCGTCGGGAACATCTTGGGATGGCGCGCCAGCGCCAGCGAAAAGGGCTTGCCTTCGGCCACCGTGTCGATCATGGAACCGATGATGCCGGCGAGACGCGGCTCCTCCGTCTGCAACTGCATCACCTTCAGCGCCTCGAGCAGGCTCACGCCGGTTTCCAGCAGCAGCTCCAGGCGTTCGACAAACAGCAGGCGCTCTTTCAAGCCGGGACCGCCAGAGCCCAGGTCGATGTTCACGTTGAGGCGGGACCACAGCGGCGCGGCCGCCCGGACCGGCTTGCTTGCGGGCGCGGTCGCCTTCTGCGCTTTGATTTCGATCGCCACGCCGCTAGACCGCCTGTACCGCGCGCGAGACTTCTTCCAGGGTGGTGCTCCCCTCGACGACGCGCTGCAGGCCGTCGTCGAACAGCGTCTTGACTCCGCTCGCCCGCACGAACGCCTGCAGGTCTTCTTTCGAGGGGCTCTTGACCATCAGCCGCTGCAGATTCTCGGTCGATTCCAGTATCTCGTAAATGCCCATGCGGCCCCGATAGCCCGAGTCGAGGCATTCGCGGCAGCCGCGGCCCCTGACCAGCCGGACCGTGTCCGCCCAGCCATGCGCCGCCGCGAGGTCGGGCGGCGGGAGGAAGGTGGTCTTGCACGACTGGCAGACCTTCCTGACCAGGCGCTGCGCCACGACACCCGTCAGGGCCGAGGACAGCAGATAGGGCGCGATCCCCATGTCCATCATGCGCGAGATCGCGCCGACGGCGTCGTTGGTGTGCAGCGTGGTCAGCACCAGGTGCCCCGTCAACGCCGCCTGCACCGCGATTTCTGCGGTCTCCCGGTCGCGCACCTCGCCGACCATGATGATGTCGGGATCCTGCCGCAATACGTGCCTGAGCATTTTCGCGAAGCCCAGCCCGATCGCATCGTTGACCTGGTTCTGGTTGATGATGTCGAGTTGGTATTCGACCGGGTCCTCGATGGTGACGATGTTCTTCTCTGTGCTCTTGAGGAAATTGGTCGCGGCGTACAAAGTCGTGGTCTTGCCGCTGCCGGTCGGGCCGGTGACCAGGATCAGCCCGTAACTTCGCGCCAGCAGTTGCTTGAACAAGGCCAGTGCGGGCGGGCTCATGCCGATCTTTTCGACGTCGAGTATGGACTGGTTCTTGTCCAGTATCCGCAGCACCACCTTCTCGCCGAAGATCCCCGGCAGGGAGCTGAAGCGCAGATCGATGTTCCGCCCCTGCGTCACGACCTGCAGCCGACCGTCCTGGGGCATGCGCCGCTCGGAGATATCGAGCCTGGCCATCACTTTCAGGCGCGACACGATCGCCGGATGCAGGTCCGCGCGCAAGCTCAGGATTTCGTAGAGGACGCCGTCGATGCGGAAACGCACCATCGACTTGCTGCGCGAGCACTCGATGTGGACGTCGCTCGCGCGATCGCGCACGGCGCGCTGGATCAGGCCGTTGACGAGGTTGATGACCGGGCTCGCCCCCGCCATTTCGTCGATAATGGTCTGGTCGGTCTCCGCCCGCTCGATCAGCTCGATGTCGCTCGGCGCATTGTCTACCATCTCCAGGTGGAATTCGTCGCCGCTGTATGCCTCGGGGAGCACTTTCGCGATCTCTTCGCGGCGCGCCAGCACCAGGCGCAGCTTGCAGCCGGTGAGGTCCTGAATCTCGTCCAGGGCGGGGATCGCCTGCGGGTCCGCGGTCGCGAGCGTCAGCGTATCGTGGATCTTGAACAGCGGCAGAACCTGCAGCCGCCGCGCGGTTTCATTCGAGACCAGGGAAACCGCCGCCGCTTCGTAAAGGCCGGCGCGCAGCGGAACGTACGGAATTCCCATCTGCCGGCCGAGGACGCGGAACAGATCGAGTTCGCTCAGGATTTTGTGCTTGAGCATGATTTGCCCCAGCTGCAGGCCAGAATCCGGCTGCAGCCGCAGCGCCTCTGACAGCTGCGCTTGCGTGATCAGCCCCATCTCCAGCGCCAGATCGCCGAACCTTATCCCACGCGGACGCGCGCGGCGTTCGCCCACCGAATGCATCGTGCCAGAGCCGACACTGGAAACGGTTTCCGGCTCAAAGATACCGTTGGCGATAAAAATGTCGGTCAGCAGAGGCGACGCATTCGCCAGCCGCAGCCTGCCGCCCAGACGCGCCAGGCGAGAACTGGCATCGAGGATGATCTCTATCGCCTTGCTGTCGACCAGGGAAACACGTTCCAGATCGAGCACCAGCTGGACGCGGTTGGAATCGATGCAGGACTTGATCGCCTCGGACAGCGCCGTTTGCGCCGGCTCGCTCGCCAGCGAACCGGCCGGGGCCAGATAGCTTGTGCCCCCGAGAATGCTGCGCTTGACCGCTTCCGCCATGTCGGTTTACACCGCCCTTTTTACGATCCGATTTGAATTGCTTCAGCCATTGCGCCTCGCTTGCACGTATCGTCCCAAAGACTTCGACAATCACCCGCAACCTATGCGCCGTGTCTTCGGCCACCAGGATGCGCTTCGGTTTCTCGACTTGACTTGCATGCGCTTCGGTTTCTCGACCTGGCTTGCCCCTAGCGCTTTGTGTTAGAAATCGGGGCTCCAGTGTGAATTATTTCTCGCTCAGTGTCCACACGCCATCCCACGACTCGGGAAGCGAATGCGCGCTAAAGGCTTCGCAGCGTTCCAAGAACACCCGCGTGGGTCGGTCCTCGGGCGCCATACGGCCGCACTCCTGCCAGATCGAGCGCGCTTGTGCAATGTCGCCGGACCGGTAGCGCGCCAGCGCCGCCTCGAACGCATCGCGCAACTCGCTCGCCGCAGGCGAGAGCGCGCCGGCCAAGCCTATCAACTCGAACACGCTCACGGGCCGCGACCTCCCGACTACGCGAATTCGGTCCAGCTCGCGGGTTTCGATTGCGGCGAATGCGTCGGCGCGCGTTTGTTGCGAAATGATGATGTTCACGCCGTACTGCTTGCACGCCGTCTCCAGGCGCGCGGCAAGGTTCACCGTGTCGCCGATCACGGTGTAGCCCTTCAAGCGCTCCGATCCGACGTTTCCGACAGTCACCTCTCCGGTGGAGATGCCGGTACGCATGTTGACGCGCGGCAGGCCTTGGCGCACGCCGATGATATCTGGAACGGTTCGGCGGAACTCCGTCAGAAGCGCAAGTTGCTCGAGGGCGGCCTCGCAGGCAAGGCGCGCATGATCGGCCGGATCGGTGAAGGGCGGGCCCCAAAACCCCATAACCGCGTCGCCCATGTACTTGTCGATGATTCCTTGCTTGGCTATGATCGGCCGGGACACGCGGTCGAAATATTCGTTAAGAAAATTCACCGCCGCATCGGGCGTGATCTGTTCGCATAGTCCGGTGAAGCCCTCGAGATCCGAAAAAAGCACGCTCATGGGCCGGCGCTCGCCGACCATGGCGAAGCGGCTGTCTTCGATGAGGTTCTTCACGATCCGCGGATCGACATACTTGCCGAACGCAGCCTGAATCGCCTCCTTCTTTCTAATGCTGCCAATCACCTCGCCCACGCTCGACAGCCGGTTCGCCAGCGCTTCAAGGAGCCTGCGGTCGCTGTTGCTGAAGGGCCGCTTGTGGATATGGTTGAGCAGCACCACCATGGCGTCGACGCCTTGCCCGATCTGGACCGGGCAGGCCAGAACCCGGTAGGCCATATCGGTGAAGATGTGAGCCCTGCGCGCATCCTCGGGTGCGTTGAGCACGAGGGTCTTCCTGGACGCCTCCAGGAAGCGGAAAAGACGGCCGCGCACCTCGTCCAGAACCCCGTCGAGATCGTCGAGGTCCTTGCTCAGGGCGGTCGCGTACTCGCACAGCCTGTCCGCCAGCCGCACGAACACCGCTATGTCGGCATTCATGTGCTCCGCCGTCGACTGCAGCAGCGTGCGCAGCTGGTCCCGGTCCTCCCACGCCCGTGCCGTCAGGTGCGCGTCCGCTGAGAAGACCATGTGCAGTTCCTCGTAGCACTCGCCCAGTTCTTCCGCCATCCGGTCAAGCTCGAATTTAGACGCGGCCTCGCCGGCGACGCCGGCAGCCACGTCCTCGAGCACGTCGGCCATGCGCTCGAGCCCCACCGGCGCGGCGCCTGCCGCGCGCCCATCGGCAACCAGCGCGACCCAGCCCGCGAGCCCGGCGCCGAAGACGTGCAGTGGCCTATACAAAAGCATATTCCCGGCGTCGAGTTCGAGACGGCACACTCGCGCGCCGTCCTTCTGCGGTGCCTCGAGCATTCGGCGCGCGAGTTCGCCGTCGGCCGGGCTCGTCTCCCCCCACACGGGTTTACCGCTCGCGTCGAAAACCTTGATCGGGCAGCTCCCGCCCGCCGTGCGCGCGACCCAGCGCTGGTATCTGTGGAAATCGATCCCGCCAAGCAGATCCTCAGGCATCGGGCACGCCACCCTCGGCACGGCGGTCCGCGAAGTACTCTGCGAGCATGGAGACTATGTGTCGCATGCTGACCGGTTTTTCCATGAAGACCGTGTCGCGCATCTCGCCCGACCAGTCGCGGTGGTCGCGCTCAGTCATCGAGGTCATGACGATGATCCTGAACCCGCGCTCGGGCAATTGCCGCTCCAGCTGCAGGCACAGCTCCTTCCCGCTCATGCGCGGCATGTTGATGTCGGTTATCAGCGCGTCCGGCGCCTGCCGCAGGATGGACTCCAGCGCCTCCTGTCCGTCGCCAACCACTTCGACCGCGTAGCCCTCGCGCCGCAGGAACAACTCGATCACCCGCGTCATTGGCGCCTCGTCATCCGCTACCAGGACGCGCTTCGGCTTCACGGCTTAAGCTATTCCTCGAGTTGTTGCGTCTGGCCGTGGAACTCGATCGTGAATTCGGATCCCTTGCCCAGTGTGCTGCTGACGGATATCGTTCCGTGGTGCAGTTCCACGATCTGCTTCGCGAGGAACAGGCCGAGACCGTGCCCGCTGCGTGCGCTGACCTCCTTGTCGCCGGAACGATAGTATTTGTCGAACACCCTCTCGCAATCCGCGGCCGAGATGCCGATGCCCTCGTCGCGCACGCTGATTTTCGTCTGCAGGTCGTCCAGGTTTTCCGCGCTCAGGATCACGCGGCCGCCCGCATTGCTGTACTTGATCGCGTTGCTGACCAGGTTGGCGAGTGCGATGCGGAACAGGTCCTTGTCCAGCCGGGCGGAGCCGAGGTCTGGCGCAAGTTTCAGCTCTAAGGAGACGCCCTTGGTCGCAGCGATCTTGCCCATGCTGTCGGCGGTATCGCGCAGCAGGTCGGGTATCCGCACGCGCTGGCGGCGCAGCGGCAGGGTGCCGGTCTCCAACTTGGCAATATTCAGAAGATTGTCGATCAGCGCTGCCGCGCGCTCGGTTTCGTCGTGGATGACGTTGACCGCATTCACGCGGTCGCTTTCTTCGAGCGCGGCGTAATCGAGCAGCAGCTCGCTGTACCCCGCAATGTTGCCGAGCGGGGCCTTCAGTTCGTGCGCAACCTGGGCGACGAATTCCGCACCCGCCTGCCTGGCGCGAAATTCGTCGCTGATTTCGCGAAATACGACCAGCATGCCCAGGACGATCGTATGGTCCCGCGGCGAAAACAGGGGATAGACAGACCCCAATATCTTGCGGTCGGGGTGTCCTTCCGGAGAATACTCGATGCTGTTGGCATCGACGACCGGTCCGGTCTGATTGCTCAGGCGCATCAGCAACTGCAGTACTTCCTTCTCTTTGCACCATTTCTGCGGCGGCACACCGATCACCTCCTTGCGGTCCACGCCCAGCAAGGGCTCGATCTTGGGGTTGGCGTAGGTCGGCACCGCCGACGCGTCAAGGACCAGCACCGCCTCGGGAATAGCATCCAGTACGGCACTCGCCTTTTCCTGCTTATATGCGAGCAGGCGGCTCGATGTCTGCGCCGCGAGATACTGCTGATCCAACTCGCGCGTCCTTGTCTCCACCATGTGCAAGAACTTGTTCAAGCGCCGAACCAGGTCGCGATTTTCCAGCCCGGGCCCGAGGCCTGCTTCTGCATCGCCATAGGACTTTCCTATCTCATCGAGCCGCTGGCTAAGCTGGGTAATCGGTCGGGTCTCCTGCCTGATCATGAAAATGCACAAGCCGGTCAGGAGAAAAACCGGCAGCGCCATCAGGGCGACATAGGAGATATCGGCAAAGGGCAGAAACCTGGGCGAATCGTAGTAGCCGACCCTGACGAAGCCTTCCAGTTCGCCGTGCGTCAAGACCGGGCCATAAAATTCCCGTATCTTGCGCCCGTCGCCGGGAGAGGTCAGCATATGTTCACCGAACCAGGCGGCAGGTTCCGTCGGCATGGTCGCCGCCGGTACGATGGTACCCGGGGAAGCGACTTCGAAAACCTTCTCACCCGATTTCGTCACGACCGCCCCGTAAGCGAAGGCGTCGCTGCTTTCAATCCCGGTGAGCGCGGCGAACAGGCTGGTCGTTCGGGATGCGGTTGCGAGCTGCGGCATTTCAACCATAGACAGCGCCCGGACCATGGCGACCCCGTGATTTCTGATGGTGTCGCGGTACACCCTGAGCTGATGCCAGTAGAGTAGCCCGATAATCAGGCCGGCGACGAGCACGCTGGCAGCGAGCATGATCGCACCGAAGCGGTTATTGCTCATATGCAGCAATGTCCAGCGGTGGTGTGTACGGATGAGTTGGGCGCCGCGCCGGGGGGTGCAGCCATTACGGCTGCGCTCACGATGGCAAAACCTCCGCTTTTGCGGACAGCATCGCCGGCGGCGCCGTTGCGGTAAGCACCTGTTCTTCTTCCCCCTTACCCAAAAAATTCTCGCTGGCTGCGTGTTTTAGGCTGGTTGTATGGAATGTATATTTACAATATGACATCGTGTGCTTATGTGACAGAAAGTCAACAGACCAAACGGTCTATGCCGATCTCTATCCCCCCCAACGACGTTGAGACTGTACACGAAGTATATGAAGCTAACATAACTTAACATTTTGGACCAATTGGATGAGAGCAGTCCTCTCTTAATTTCAGCTACGCAAACCGACACACCCCAAACCCTTCCTCGAATTCAAAATCTTCGGCATGCAGGACGTAAGCCAGCGCTCGGTGTATACCGGGATGTCGGTCTCGCGCAGAAACCGGCGCCTTGCGAGCCCGATTCCTGCGCGCAGCCACCCCATATCTCGGTCAAATGCGACGGCCTTCTCACGCGTTAGCACTTTCGCTTCGGCGAGCTTGCGTGTTCCAAACGGTATCCAGCAAGAATGTCTCGGAGAATGCGCGCGAGGTCTAGGGGGTGCCGCGGCGGGAAACGAATGCTCCGCCCTTGCGGGGGTACTACGGACCTATTTCTTGCCATGATGGCCCCGACAGCACTGTGCTAAGAAAATGTGCGCACGGTTGTGTATAGCGAATCGATTTTATCCGCCATACCATCAATGACTTATGCAGAATCCACCACCTGAAGGTGGAGTGGCGTCCCCAAGGGGATTCGAACCCCTGTACTCACCGTGAAAGGGTGATGTCCTAGGCCTCTAGACGATGGGGACTAAAGGGCTTGGTGATAACCAGATGGGCCTGGTCGGTTTGGTGGAGGTA
>Ga0307375_10000496_pt1 | contig 49404 bp, 45 predicted proteins | sample TR1MG_FD_202531 | JGI IMG/M metagenome (GOLD analysis project Ga0307375, IMG submission 202531) | Soil microbial communities from Risofladan, Vaasa, Finland - TR-1 | ecosystem: Environmental > Terrestrial > Soil > Coastal area > Acid sulfate soil | place: Finland: Risofladan, Vaasa | collected...
AAGTGTCGCTCTATGGCATTCTTGCGGGCGCGGGGTCGGTGATTGCACTCATGTCGCTGGCCGGGGTGATTGACTCGGCAATCACAGCGCTTGTCCCGGTCGGGAGCATGCTGATTGCCAATGCAATGAATGCAAACTCGGTCGCTCTTGAGCGCTTCCGCTCCGATGTGCAGGCACACGTGGGTCAGATTGAAGCAGCACTGGCGCTTGGTGCGGTTTCGCAGGTGTCGGTGTTTCCCTACGCGCAGGCGTCCTTCCGGGCGAGCATCATTCCCGCCATCGATAATCTTCGCTCGCTTGGGATTGTGTGGATTCCGGGCTTGATGGCAGGCATGGTGCTTTCCGGGTCTCCGCCGATCTACGCTGCGGTTTACCAGTTTGTGGTGATCGCGATGATCTTCTCGTCGTCAAGCCTTACGTGCCTGGTGAGCACAAGCCTTGTCCGGCAGAATGTGTTTTCCGGGGCGGACCAATTACTGTTGCGGACATCGGTGAACGCAGCACAGTAGTGGAAATCCGTACCCAGCGCGGCTCTTGGCGCGGAGGAAATGAGTGTGTGGTACTAAGGTGGTGGGCGCGCGCAAAAGTCACAGTCTACGCTCGACTGCAAAAATCTCGATAACTCCAATGATTGACGCAACTTCAAACGGCGAAATGCGTCTATAGTCTGATAGAGGGAGAACTCCATGCGCACAAAAACTCTTGCTCTGTTCGTAGTCGTATTGATGTTCGGAACGCTTGGTTTCGCGGCCGACACAAAGAACACCAAGCCAGCTCTCCCGAGTGGACACGAAATTCACGATGGCGGCATCAATGACGTCAACGCCATTGGAAACCGCAATGTTGGATGCGGTCGTGGCGTAGGCAACTGGTACTCGATTGAGAAACAGGTTGCGATGGGGAAGGGATACGCTGATCAGGTTGACCAGTCCAGCAAAATGATCACCGACCCCGTGATCACCGAATACATCAATCGAATCGGACAGAACCTGGTGCGCAATTCGGACGCGCAAGTTCCGTTCACTATCAAGGTGATCGACTCGGATGACGTGAATGCATTTGCTCTGCCGGGTGGCTTCTTCTACGTCGACTCAGGATTGATTCTTGCGGCGGATAGCGAAGCCGAACTTGCAGGTGTGATGGCGCACGAGATTGCCCACGTCGCCGCCTGCCATGCGGCTCGCGAGCAAACGCGCGGACAGATTGCAAACCTCGCGTCCATTCCTCTCATCTTTATGGGCGGCGGTCTTGGCTATGGGCTTTACAACGCTGCTTCCATCGGCCTGCCGCTGACGTTCCTGAAGTTTTCGCGCAACTTCGAAGCAGAAGCTGACTACCTCGGCGTGCAATATATGTACAAGGCGGGGTACGATCCGGACGCGTTCATAAGCTTCTTCGAGAAGATTGAAGCGATGGAGAAGAAGAAGCCAGGGACAATTGCAAAGGCGTTTGACACGCATCCGCAGACTCCGGCTCGCGTGGAAAAAACGGAACAGGAAATTGCCACGATTCTTCCGCCGCGATCGGAGTACGTGGAGGACACATCGGAGTTTGAGGCAGTAAAAGCGCGGCTCGCGGAGTTGGAAAACCGTCACAAGGTGCTCGACGAAAAGAACAAGAATCGTCCGACGCTGCGGCGTGCGGAAGGGAACGACAAGACGAATGACGGCCGTCCAACACTGAAGCGCCGCCCTGACTAAACGTCAGGAAACCCGCATGTTTAAAGGGCCGCAAGCGTGCGGCCTTTTTTATTGGTGCGCCAGGCATGGCGCGTTGCGCGTAAGCGCAACCGAAGCGGCTGTGGTGGCCACTTCGGTGACTTAGGGGTGCAAGTCCCCTGTGGGCCCTGATGGTGGGAACCACTAGCCGAACAGCAAGGGTGTCCGTCGCGAGGCGGGATCTGAAGGAAGCTGTAAGCAAAGCTGCGGCCCGACGAACAGGAACCGAATAGAGGCGGACTCATCTGGGCGAGAGGGCCAAAAGACTCGAAGCCCGATACCATCCGGAAGGTGAGGACGTAGATTCGGCGGGTATATGCAGGGAAGGTCGCGCGTTTTACCCTGGGAAGTCTGTCAGCCTGCCGTACGGCTACTGATGCCGCAAGGTGTTGGGATGGGTTGGCAGATGGCAGCCGAGGTCGTAGTAGCCGCTGAAACCGGAGCGGCGAAGGACCGAACCTGTCATGAGTGGATAGTCACGCGTGCTCTCTGATCGTTTGAGCAGAAGTCTCGCGGCAACGCGGGAGCCTGCGATCTAACCCGAGGGGCCGGAAGTCCCAACGGTGGTCGAGGTGCTCATCGAACGCCAGGCGACACGATGCACGAAACCAAACTCGCTGCCGCAGATAACTTCTGCCCAGTAGACAGGAACCGCCGGATACCGAACGGTCCGTCCGGTGGTGTGGGAGGACGGCGGGAGTAATCCCGCCTCCTACCCGATTGCGCAAAAAACAGATACTCAGGCGGTGGCGTTGGCGATGACGACGGTTGCTCCGAAGTGAATGGCGCCGTCGTTCTGAAAACTGCGAATAGCATGGAGAACCGCGTCAGTCGTGGGTTTGCGCGCTTCCGGTGGAATCGAATTAAACAGCGGTTTGAAGGGAACCGTGACTTCCTGGAAGTACTCCCAGACCTCTTCCGGAGTGCCGTTCCATGTCCAATTGACAGTTTGAATTTGCTCTTCGACGTGAGGGAAACCTGCGTCGCGAAGAGCGCTGGAGAAAGCTCCGGGCGTGCCGAACTTGAACATGACAGCACCGCTTGGAGGCAGTGTTAATGCGGGGTTGGCGCGTAGAACCGTTCCGATGGTCGATTGAAAATATGGCTGTTCCATGGAGCCCCAAGCAAGCAGAGATGCACGAGCACCGGGCTTGAGAACGCGATGGATCTCGCGGAATGCGCGGGAGGGATTGGAGAAGAACATGACGCCCAGGCGACTGGTGACACGGTCGAAGGAAGCGTCGGGAAAAGGTAGGGAATGGACGTCGGCGACCTGGAAATCGATGTTCGTCAACGAACGATGCTGGGCTCGCTGGCGGGCGATTTCGAGAGGCTGCGGACTGATGTCGGTGGAGATGACGCGGCCGGTTCCGTTGAGCAGGCGAGCAAGCGAAATGGCAGGTTCGCCGGTGCCGCTGGCGACATCGAGAATGTGCATATCAGCCGCTATTTGCGCGGCTTCCACGATGGCCTGGGTAACGTGGTGGCCCATGAAGGCGGACTGCTGGCGCCAGCGCTGGCTGGCGTTCGCGCGCGAGAAACTGTTCCAGTCGGCGCGGGGTTCTGAGTTGGTTTGCAGCGGCTCGGGATTCGACATAAAACTATTGTCCGACAGGAACAGTGAAGGCGCGATGACAAAAGTCGCAGCAACTCGAAAAGACAGAAAAAAGCCTAAATTGCCAAGTGGTAACGAGTAGCCGAGGAGTACATTTTACCGTTAACGGAGTGGTTACTGCCAGGTGTGGTGGGAGCCAACGTTGTTGCAGGGAAAGGTACTTGACAGCGGCGAGCGTTGGAAACGCCTTAGAATTGTCGTTTGCGGACGTACCCGATTATGACGACTCTCTATCGTGGACGACTGGCTCCCTCACCGACGGGACTGCTTCACCGGGGACATGCGAGAACTTTCTGGACGGCGTTCGAGCGAGCGCGCGAACGGGGAGGGACACTTGTCTTTCGGAATGAAGACCTCGATCCGTATCGCTCGAAGGCGGAGTTCGTGGGGGCGATGTTCGAGGACTTGCGGTGGCTCGGGATCGAGTGGCAGGAGGGACCGGACGTTGGAGGCGCCTTCGGACCTTATGCGCAGAGCGAGCGGAGGGAGTTCTACCTGCATGCGTGGCGAAAACTGGTCGACGGGGGATTCGTGTATCCGTGCACGTGTTCGCGGAAAGACCTGGCGATGGCGGCACAGGCTCCGCACGATGCGGACGATGAACCGATCTATCCCGGCATGTGCAGAGGGAAGAAGCTTGTGGCCGATGCACCGGCGGGAGTGAACTGGCGGTTTCGCGTGCCGGACGGAGAGGCGATCGAGTTCGAAGACGGGCGGATGGGGCGACAGGGGTTCGTGGCGGGAAGAGACTTCGGGGACTTCGTGGTGTGGCGGCGCGACGACGTGCCGGCGTACCAGCTGGCGGTGGTGGTGGACGACGCGGCGATGAAGATCACGGAAGTGGTGCGCGGGGAAGACCTGCTGCGTTCGACGGCGAGGCAGATTCTGCTGGCGCGGGCGCTAGGGGTGGCGATTCCGGAGTATTACCACTGTCCGCTGGTAACGGATGAAATGGGACTGCGGCTGGCGAAGCGCCACGATGCGTTGAGTTTGCGGTCGCTGCGGTCGGCGGGAAGGATTCCGGAAGAAGTGCGTGGCGTCACGACAGGGCTGTGACGGAAATCACCGCCTCTCGGCAAATAGGTCTCTACTCTGAGAGTGCATAGAACACGGCAGCAGCTGCGGCGAGGGCCGACGTTCTGGAAGACAAACAGGGAGGGAGACCAACTCATGGCCCACGTAATTGTAGATACCTGCACGAAAGACCAGCTTTGCGTCGACGCGTGCCCGAATGGCAGCATTCATCCGACGAGCGATGATGCCGGGTTCGAAAACGAACCGCAGATGTACATCAACCCGGAAGAATGCATCGATTGCGGCGCATGCATTTCAGTGTGCCCGACGAACTCGATCTATGCAGGCGAAGAGCTGCCGGAAGACAAGGCGGAGTTCGTGGCAAAGAATGCGGCCTACTTCACGAAGTAGAAGCTGACGGAATCATAAGTTCATAGGACCGGGGCCACGTGGTGAAGGATGCCACGTGGCCCCGGTTTTGTTTTGGTCGCGAGACGCGAGTCACGAGTCGAGAGAGAAGGATCACCACAGAGACGCAGAGGCACAGAGATTTTGGAAGTGGAAGGCAAGAATTCGCCACGGATGAGCACGGATTTGCACGGATAAGCTGGGGCGAAAAACAACCGCGGCCGAAGATGGGTGCGGATGAGAGACGGTTCGCGCATGTTCCCACGTTATGGTCCAACAACGGGATGCGAACGTGGGGCACCCGTGGAGCAGTTTCGAGTTTCCAGTTTCAAGTTTCGAGAAAAAGCGAAAGCCCCACCCTGTCGCCAACAGAGGGCGACAAGGGTAGGGCACAATCTTGTCGAGATCTGTTCGACTTCTCCCCATGCGAGCAAATGAAGCTCGCATGGGCCACCCGAAGAATTTCAACTAGGAGTACCAGTCGGCGCGGGTGAGGGGGAGGCCGGTGCGGCCGGAGTCGGGTTTGGCGAGGAGGAGTTGATGGAGTTCGAGGCGTCCGGTGCGGAAGCCGTGGGCGGAGCCGGACATGTAGAGTCGCCAGATTCTATAGGTTGTTTCAGAGACGGCTTGCAGGGCTTTGCCGGCGTTGGCTTCGAGGCGTCGCACCCATTCCTGCAAGGTGAGGGCGTAGTGCTCGCGCAAATTCTCGAGGTCGCGAACCTCAAAGCCGACGGACTGCGCGATGCGAACGGTGGTGTGGATGGGAACGAGCTCTCCATCGGGAAATACATACTTGTCAATGAACGACGCGCCGCGGCGGCGAAATCCGGCGGAGACGGCGATGCCGTGATTGAGAAACGTTCCGCCCGCGCGCAGAAGATTCCAGGCATGCTGGAAATATTCGGGGAGACGGGACTCGCCGACATGTTCCACCATTCCGACGCTGGCGATCTTGTCGAAAGGTTGCGCGGTGTTGAGATCGCGATAGTCGCAGATCTCCACGCGGCAGCGATCGGACAAGCCTGCCTCGCGAATGCGATCGCGCGCCAGGGTGGCCTGCTGCTGGCTCAAGGTGACACCAAGGGCATTGACGCCATAGTTGGCGGCAGCGTGGAGAATCAATCCTCCCCAGCCGCAACCTACGTCGAGAAAACGATCTCCGGGACGGAGGCGCAATTTTCTACAGATGTGGTCGAGCTTGGCGACCTGCGCGGCGTCGAGGCTGGAGGCGGGCGACGCGAAGTAAGCACAGGAGTAGATCATGCGCGGGTCAAGCCAAAGCGAGTAAAAGTTATTCGAGAGATCGTAGTGGTAGGTGACGGCACGGCGGTCGCGATCGCGCGAGTGCAAAGAGCCCCGGAGACCGGGGTCGCGCTGCGCGTCTCGCGAGGAAGACGATGCCGGAAGTTGCGAGAGCAGCTTGCGGAGCTGGAGCTTATCCGCGAGAGAATAGTCGCGGGCGAGAAGGAAGTCGGAGACGGAGAAAACCGCCTGGAGATCGCCCTCGAAATCAATATCGCCATATATAAATGCTTCGGCGAAGGCTAGTTCGCTCAGGGAAGAGAACATCGCGCGCAGGGCTCCGGGGTGATGGAAGACAAGGGTGAAGCGGGGCCGGGGCGCATGGCTCCAGAGCGCGCCATCCCAAAGCCGGATCTCGAAGTCGCGGGCGGTATACCCGGCGAAGAGCGCGTCAAACAAATGCAGAGCGGATTGTACGGCGGAATCGCTGGCAGAAACGGTTGCACTTGACATGGCGTTGTCCTCGACATCGCGCGTCCGGCCTTCCATCGGTGAAAGTACCTGACGGCAGCATTGAGTCCCCACCGGCCCGCGGTGCGGCAAACGGGCCTTCCATAAGCCTATGCCCGATTAGATGACAGCAAGCGCTATTGAGTTGGATTGAAATGTGATGAAGCCGATTCAGGAAATTGGGAAAACAGTTCGGAGTGTCAAATGTCGAGACAGGATTGTTTCGTTAGGACGAGCCGTGGTATTGCACGGGGTAAGCATCCGCTCATCCGAGGAAACTCGTGGGAGCAACAATACCGCACCTATAGAAGGGCGCCGGGCGACACGGGCGATGATTGAGGTTGGTAGTTGCGGAGGAATGTGCGGGTGTAGTCCACCACGTCGGCGATGATCTGGTCGAGCGTGCGCGTAGGGTTGAAGCCGAAGTACTCGCGGGCCTTGGAGATGTCCGGGACGCGGCGGTTCATGTCCTCGAAGCCGGGGGCGTAGGCCTCGGAGTAAGGGATGTAAATGATGGCGCTGGTGGAGCCGGTGAAGTCGACAATTCGCCGGGCAAGGCCATTGATGGAAATTTCCGTGGTGTTGCCGAGGTTGAAGATTTGGCCGATGGTGCGATCGCAATTGAGGATCTGGACGAAGCCGTCGACGATGTCATGGACGTGTCCGAAGCAGCGGGATTGCTCTCCGGTCCCGTAGACGGTGATGGGCCGGTTGCTGATCGCCTGGCGAACAAAGGTGGGGAGAACCATGCCGTATTGGCCGGTCTGGCGCGGGCCAACAGTGTTGAAGAGACGGACAATGGTGACGGGAAGATGACGCTCGCGATAATAGGCGAGCGAGAGAAATTCATCGACGGCCTTGGAGCAGGCGTATCCCCATCGCGAGTTGACGGTGGGGCCGAGCACGAGGTCGTCGGTTTCAGAGAATGGAAACTTGGTGGATTTTCCGTAGACCTCGGAGGTGGAGGTGATGAGGACGCGCTTGCGCTTTTTGGAAGCAAGCGCGAGGACAATCTCAGAGCCGGCGACATTGGTCTCGATGGTTTGGACAGGGAGTTCGACGATGCGTTTGACGCCGACCGCAGCGGCGAGATGGATAACGACATCGGCCATGTCGACCAGCTCGGCCATGAGATGGCGGTTGAAGATGGTGTCGGCATGGAAGGTGTAAGCCGGATGAGCGCGGAAGGTGGCGATGTTGGTGACACTGCCGGTGGAGAGATCATCGATGGCGACGACATTGTGGCCAAGCAAGAGAAGATGTTCGGTGAGGTGAGAACCGATAAAGCCTGCTCCACCGGTGATGAGGATCTGCATTCAGGACTCCACGAAGATTGTAGTCATTATAAAGGGAACTACGGGGAAAGAAATTTCAAGATTTGAGAAAAGAATAACCAGGAAGTCCACGACGAAAAAGGAAAACGCCATTCAGTCCGAAAGCAGGAGCGAATGGCGCTGAAGATATTGTTAGACGAGAGCGGGGACGATGTGGAGCTCCTCCATCTGCTGGCGGACAGCAATGGAGAGGCGCCGGATGCCCTCGCGGATGCGCTCCGGTGAAGACGCAGAGAAGTTGAGGCGGAAGTTGCGGAGGCCTTCACCTTCCTGCGTATAGAAGCAATCGCCGGGGACGAATGCGACATTCTGCTCGACGGCGGCGCGGAAGAGTTTCTGGCAATCCATTCCTTCCGGCAATGTGACCCAGAGGAAGAGTCCGCCCTGGGGATGCGTCCAGGAAACCTCAGGCGGAAAGAATTCTTCGAGCGCCTTGATCATGACGCGGCGGCGTTCGCCGTAGACGGCGCGGATGGTCTTGATGTGCTCTTCCAGGAATCCGTCGCGCGCGACCTCGTAGGCGACGATCTGGTTGAAGGTGCTGGTGTGAAGGTCCGCGCCCTGCTTGAGCTGCACGAGCTTGGCAATGACTTCGGGCGGCGCAACGATCCAACCAAGACGAAGGCCAGGAGCGAGAGTCTTGGAAAAAGTGCTGAGATAAATAACGTTGCCGAGCTGGTAGGTACTGTCGCCGCGCATGTTGTCGCGGTCGAGCACGACGAGCGGAGGAAGGTGCTCGCCTTCAAAACGAAGCTGGCCGTAAGGGTCGTCCTCAATAATGGGCACGCCGTACTTGTTGGACAGGAAGACGAGTTCGCGACGGCGCTCGACGGACATGGTGACGCCGCCGGGGTTCTGAAAGTTCGGGAGGATGTACATGAACTTGGGGCCGGAGCGGAGCGCGCCTTCGAGAAGATCGGTGCGGATGCCATCGTTGTCGATGGGCACGGTGACGTATTCGGCGCCGAAGACGTTGAAGGCCTGGAGCGCGCCAAGGTAGGACGGCGCTTCGACAAGTATGCGATCGCCAGGATTGATGAGCAGCTTGGCGATGAGATCGAGCGCCTGCTGCGAACCGGAAGTGATGAGCACGTTCTCGGGCGAAGCCATGATGCCGTAGCGGCGAAGATTCTCGACAATCATTTCGCGCAAGGGCAGGTAGCCCTCAGTGGGGCCATATTGCAGCGCGGCTGTGGCGTGATCGGCGAGGACGCGCTGGCAGGCTTCGCGAAACTGGTCGACAGGGAAGAGCTCGGCAGCAGGCAGGCCTCCGGCAAAAGAGATGACTTCAGGACGCTGAGTGAGCTTGAGGAGTTCGCGAATGGCGGAACTCTTGATGGTTTGCGTACGTTGTGCGAAACGATGAGACCAGGGAGTGGACATCGACATTCTCCTGAGAGGTACGGTTGCGATGCGACGGGTACTCCCTGCTGGGGCGGTGCAGCTCCGGAGGGATGCCACCTGTCCGCGGCATGGACTTACAGATTAGATTCGCGCAGAATGCACGCGGATGCCGTGATAAGTGTCACTGGAGGGGGTGAGTAGAACAGGGGAGAAGTGCGAAAATTGAAGGTTTGCAGGGAGAAAGATTGGCGGAATGAAGGCGGAAGAAGTCGCAAGTCTCGAGACGCGAGTCGCCAAGAAACCAGTATTCAGCTATCTGCACTTTAGAAGAAGAGAAGTTGTAGGATGAAAGGTTGCGCGGGGTGGGGGAGAAGAGGCGGGAGGGATCGAGTTGAACTATCCGGATTGGATACTGGGATTCCCGGGCGGATTGCTGATCGCACTGATAGCGATTGTGCACGTGACGGTGTCACACTTCGCGATCGGCGGCGGGGCGTTCCTGGTGGTGACGGAGAAACGCGCGTACGGAAAGAACGACGCGGCGGCACTGGCGTACGTGCGGCGGCATTCAAAGTTTTTCGCGCTGCTGACGGTGGTGTTCGGCGCAGTGACGGGCGTGGGCATCTGGTTCACGATTGGACTGGTGACACCAGAAGCGACGTCGGCGCTGATTCATGCGTTCGTGTGGGCGTGGGCGATTGAATGGGTGTTCTTCTTCGTCGAGATTACATCGGCAATTATCTATGCAACAAGCTGGGACAAGCTGGATCGCAAGAGCCACATGCTGGTGGGGTGGATCTATTTTGTCGCAGCGTGGCTGAGCCTGGCGGTGATCAACGGGATCGTCACGTTCATGCTGACGCCGGGAAAATGGCTACAGACGCACAACATCTGGGACGGGCTGTTTAACCCGACATATTGGCCGTCGCTGTTTGCACGGACGGCGCTATGCGTGCTGCTGGCAGGCGTGTTCGGGCTGGTGACGATCGGGAAAAAAGACGGCGAGGCGCGGGAGCGGCTGGTGCGATGGTCGGGCATGTGGATGCTGGCGGGATCGATCCTGCTGCCGGCGTTTATCTACTGGTACTTCCTGAAGCTGCCGAAATTTTCGAAGACATACATCAGCGAGCGAATGATCTACGTGACGCACGCCTTGAACGGCGGATACGCGTGCGCGGCGCTGATTGGCGCAATGACGCTGGTGTTCGCACTGTGGAAGCCGCGGTGGATGAGGGCTCCAGTGGTGGTGGTGCTGGTGGTGGCGTCGCTGGGGTTGATGGGATCGGGCGAGTACGTAAGGGAGTTTTCGCGCAAGCCGTGGGTGGTGAACGGATACATGTACGCGAATGACATCCCGCTGGCTGAGGTTCCGGTGCTGCAACAGGACGGCGTGGCAGCGAAGGCGAACTTCCTGCTGACGACGGATACGAAGTCGATGGAGTATGGGAAAAATCTGTTCACACTGGAGTGTGGGAGCTGCCACGCGGTGGATGGATACCGGTCGATGCGGCAGAGAGTGAAGGGCTGGGACGCGGCATTCGCGACGCAGATGGTGGCACATTTGCCGATGACGAAGGGGCCGATGCCGGAGTTCGCGGGGAACGAGGCGGACAGGGAAGCGCTGGGAAAATACCTGGCGTCGCTGAATCCTCCGGTGGACTACGGAACGATTACGGACGCGAACCGGGTGGCGGTGGGAGCGCAGGTGTTCGCGGTGCACTGCGGAAATTGCCACACGGTGAACGGAAACTTCCGTCCGCTGCGCGATGCGTTTACGAATTCGACGCCGGACCAGGTGGAGGGTCTGCTGCCGATGCTAGATACGATGAGCACGAACATGCCGCACTTTGACGCTCCGGCGGACCAGACACACGCGCTGGCGGTCTACATTGCGACGGAAGCGAATAAGCCATTGCCGAATCCACCGGCGAACAGTCAGCCGGGACCGCCTCCGGGGGTGAAGTAATGCTGATCACTGTGCAAGTACCTTCGCTGGATCCGATGCCGCTGCCGGGGCCGGTGTGGCTGATGACCGGACTGCTGCTGCTGGTGTTTACGCTGCACGTGCTGGCGATGAACGCCGCGCTGGGCGGTGGAATCTGGACGCTGTGGAATTACGTGCGCGGGAAAAAGCCGGAGCATCCGAACTCGCGCAGGCTGGCGGAAGAGCTGGCGAAGATGCTGCCGATATTCCTGGCATACACGATTACGCTGGGAGTGGCGGCGCTACTGTTTGTGCAAGTGCTGTATGGACGCTTTCTGTACGCAAGCTCGATATTGATCGGCGGGTACTGGATCATGGTGATCCCGCTGGTGATACTGGCGTACTACGGTTACTACTATGTTTCCTACACGGCAGTGAAGGGAAAGAGCCGGACGGGGCTGGTGGCGGCGCTTTCGGTGCTGTGCCTGCTGGCGATTGGATTCATCTTCTCGAACAACATGACGCTGATGCTGCGGCCGGAAGTGTGGCTGAAGATGTATCGCGCGCACCCGGATGGGTTCAACCTGAACCTGCATGACTGGGAGCTATGGCCGCGGTATCTGCACATGATGATTGGCGCGGTGGCAGTGGCGTCGGCACTGCTGGCGCACCTGGGGATGCTGAAGCTGAAGAAAGACCCGGAGTATGGCGCATGGCTGGTGCGGAGAGCGGCAGCGGTATTCGCAATCACGACCGGCATTCAGTTCCTGGACGGACTGTGGCTGCTGCTGGCGGTGCCAAGGGACGTTGCGATGGTGTTTCTGCGCGATCCGGTGGCGGGCACGGTGTTTGGACTGGCACTGATGGCGGTGATTACGGCGGTGATATTGATGGTGCTGGGATCGATGGCGGACACACCGAGTCCGCTGGTGCATGTGGGAGTAGGAATGGTGGTGGTAACGGTTTTCCTGATGACAGGGATGCGACACCTGCTGCGACAGGCGTACCTCGCGCCATACCTTGATCCGGGAGCAGTGGTGGTGAAGCCGCAGACGAGCGCAATCGTGATTTTCTTTGTGCTGTTCGTGGGAGGACTGGCCACGGTGGCGATGATGCTGTGGAAGCTGGCGAAATACAGGAAAATGCAAAGTCTGGCGGGAGTGGGAGGCGCGACCGCTTAGACGTATTGCGAGAGGCGAGGGACGAGGCGGCCGAGTGGCCGCCTTTTCCTTTGGCTGCAAGGAGTTTCCGGAGTGATTGCTCAAAAGAATTATTTATTGACGAAATAGAAAATTCGTTGACGGATGGGGGTTTATGAATGCATAATTATACAGTCAGTTGAATAAAGATTCTGCATATTCATGCGATAGGAATTATGTCGAAACTATCACGGCAAAACCTGATTCTGGAACTGGTACAGAAGGAATCGATTGCGAACCAGGAGCAGCTAAGAAAGCTGCTGTTGCGGCACGCGTTCAATGTGACGCAGGCGACGCTGTCGCGCGACATCCACGAGCTGGGGCTGGTAAAGACGGCGGACGGATACGCCGTTGCGCAGGGCGATCCGCAGGGAGAAGTGGCGCTGCCTCCGGCGATGCGGCTGGTGAGGGAGTTTGTGACGGAGGTTCGCGAGGCGCAAAACCTGCTGGTGATAAGAACGGCGGCGGGTTCGGCGCAACCGGTGGCGGCGGCGCTGGACGCAGAAGGCTGGCCTGAGATTGTGGGCACGGTTGGCGGCGACGACACGATATTGGTGATCGCGCCGAACCGGCGAAGCGCGCATAAGCTGGCGTTCCGGATCAAGGGGATGCTGTCGTAAGAGAGTCGCGAGTCTCGAGGAAAACAAGAATCAACACAGAGGTCACAGGGGAACACAGAGAAAAAGAATGGCCACGGATTTACACGGATGAACGCGGATCGGAGTAGAGAGTAAAGGCGACGGTGAAGTGGGATTTTCGAATTGATTTCCAGACCAGTTGTAAGGATGATTTCGAGAAAAGCGAAACCACGAAGGGCACAAAGGTTCACAAAGGAAGAGCGGGAAGGGCTGAGACGAGGGATGAGTAAGAAGTTGCAGGTGGCGATTGTGGGGGCAACGGGGTATGCCGGGTTTGAACTGGCACGGTTGCTGCTGCGCCATTCGAAGGTGGAACAGCCGCTGTTTCTTTCGCGGGAGCGCGAGCCGATTACGCTGGACGAGATTTATCCGCAGATTTATGGCGAGGGGAATTTTCCGCTGGAGACCTTCCGCTTCGAAGTGCTGAAAGCCAAGGGAGTCGAACTGCTGTTCATGGCGACGCAGCATGAGCTGTCGCGGCAGATGATTCCGGAAGCGTTGAAGCATGGAGTGCGGGTCGTCGACCTGAGCGGCGCGTGGCGGTTGAAGAACGCGGAAAACCGGGCGGTCTACAAGTTCGAAGACGAATACCCGGCGCAGGCTGCGAAGTGGGACGCGGCGGCGGTGTACGGTCTGCCGGAACTGCACAGAAAAGAGATAGCAACGGCGCAACTGGTGGCGAATCCCGGTTGCTACGCGACGTCGGTGATTGTGGCGCTGGCTCCGCTGGTGAAGTCCGGGCTGGTCGACACGGAACACGGGATTGTGTGCGACGCGAAGTCGGGCGTGAGCGGTGCGGGAAAGAAGCCGACGCAGAAGACGCACTTTGTAGAAGCAGCCGATAACTTGTCGGCGTACTCGGTGTTTGGGCACAGGCACACGGGCGAGATTCTGGAGCAGTTGGGATTGCGGGCGGAGGAGTTGATTTTTACGCCGCATCTGCTGCCGATTCCGCGAGGAATTCTTTCGACGATGTATCTGCGATTGAAAAAGAGTTCGACGGCGGCGGAGATAGAGAGTGTTCTGCGGGAGTTCTATAAAGGCGAAAAGTTTGTGCGGGTATTTAAAGCCGGGACGCTGCCGCAGATTCAGTACTCGGTGCATACGAATTTTTGCGATGTAGGTTTTTCGCTTGCGGACGATGGCAAGCGGTTGGTTGTTGTTTCGTGTCTCGACAACCTGGTGAAAGGCGCTGCGGGACAGGCGCTCCAGAACATGAACGTGATGTATGGCTGGAGCGAGCAGGAGGGGCTGAATTGAAACTCGTGGTGAAAATCGGTGGGGCCGCACTGGACGACAAAGCGCTGCTGAAGAAGTGCGCGCATGCCGTCGCAGAGTTGAAGGCGGAAGGTCATAGTGTCGCCGTGGTTCACGGCGGCGGTGCTGCGTTGACGCGGACGTTGAAGCAGCTTGGCAAGGAATCGCAGTTCATCAACGGGCTGCGAGTCACCGATTCGGAAACACGAGACGTTGCGCTGATGGTTCTGGCCGGACGCGTGAACAAGCAACTGGTGGCGGCGATTGGTGCGGAGGGAGAGCCGGCGGTGGGACTGTGCGGCGGCGACGGATTCGCCTTCCTGGCGCGCAAGAAAAAGTCGAAGGATTACGACCTGGGATTTGTTGGCGAAATTTGCTCGGTGGATGCGCGGTGGATCAAGGCGATCTGGACGAACGGCGGCATCCCGGTGATTTCAAGCCTGGCGCTGGGTTCCGACGGCGAGTATTACAACGTGAACGCGGACCAGATGGCGGCGGCATGCGCGGCGGGTTGCGGCGCAGATGCGCTGATCTTCCTGACGGATGTGGCGGGAGTGAAAGGCGCGGATGGCACGGTGATCCGGTGGCTGTACATGAAAGACATTGCGACGCTGGTGAAGGACGCGGTGGTGCGGGGCGGAATGCTGCCGAAGTTGCAAGCGTGCCAGGAGGCGTTGCGGTCGGGAGTGGGACGGGTGCGGATTCTGCCGGCGTCGGAGGCGGGATCGCTGCCGGAGTTCTATCACAGCAAAAACGAATTCGGCACGGAGGTCATGGCATCGTGAAGCTGACAACGGTGAAGGCTGCGGAAGCGAAGTTGTTGCTACAGACCTACGACCGGCTGCCGGTGCTGCTGACGCACGGCAAGGGCGCGTACGTTTTTGACTCGGAGGGAAACAAGTACCTCGACTTCCTGAGCGGCATCGGCGTGACGGCGCTGGGACACGCGCATCCGGCAGTGACGAAGAAGATCAAGGAACAGGCGGGGAAGCTGATCCACTGCTCGAACCTTTTCTACAACGAATACCAGTGGCAGCTGGCGGAGAAGCTGACGAAGTACGCGGGGATGGATCGCGCGTTCTTCAGCAACAGCGGCACGGAAGCGTGGGAAGGCGCGCTGAAAATTGCGCGCGCGTACGCGAACGAAAAGAAGAACGGAAAGTGGCAGTTCCTGGCGATGGAGAACTCGTTCCACGGACGGACGATGGGTTCGGTGGCGACGACTTACACGGAGAAGTATCGCAAGCCGTTTGAGCCGGTGCTGCCGGGCGTGAAGTTCGTGAAGTTCAACGACGTGGAAGATTTGAAAGCGAAGTTCGACGACACGATTTGCGCAGTGTGCATTGAGCCAGTGCAGGGCGAAGGCGGCATCAATCCGGCGACGGTCGCGTTTATGAAAGCGGCGAAGGCGCTGGCGAAGAAACATGGTGCGCTGCTGCTGGTGGACGAGATCCAATGCGGACTGGGACGGACGGGAAAGATGTTTGCGTTCCAGCACTACGGCGTGAAGCCAGACGTGGTGACACTGGCGAAGCCGATCGCGAACGGGCTGCCGCTGGGCGCGATTCTGACGACGAACGCGGTGGCAAAGGTGATTCATCCGGGAATGCACGGGACGACGTTTGGCGGCGGGCCGCTGTCGTGTGCGGTGGCGGTGGAAGTGCTCGACACGATGGAACGCGAGAAGCTGCTGGCGCATGTGCAGAAGACGGGCGAGTACTTCCTGGTGCAACTGCGGAAGCTGGACGCGAAGCATGCGTGCATTGCGGACGTGCGCGGCGCGGGGCTGATGGTGGGCGTGGAGCTCGACTCGGCGGCTCTCGCGAAAGAAGTGACGAAGCAGATGCTGCTGTCGGAAAAGATCATCATCAATCGCACGCACGAGACAACGCTGCGGTTCCTGCCGCCGTTTATCGTGACGCGGCAACAAGTGGATCAAGTTGTGAAGTCGCTCGACAAAGTCCTTTCCTCCTGTGCGTCAGCCGGTGACGCCGCTGTGGTGGCCAAGAAAACGGCCACGGGCGGCCATCACCGGAGGCTCCAAAAAGGCGCGGGACACTGAGCGGAATCAGTTGAAGGAGGAAAAGGAGATGGCCACAAAGCCAATTGAAGATCATGCGACGGGCGCACATGCAGCGCCGATGACGTCGCGCGACCTGATTTCGATTTGCGATTTGTCGCCGGTGGAAGTGGAAAGCGTGCTGGACCTGACAGCATTGCTGAAAGAGCGGCCGGCGGATTTCCGGGGAGCACTAGCGGGAAAACAGATCGTATTGTTTTTCGAAAAGCCGTCACTGCGTACGCGACTGACGTTCGAGGCGGGGATTCATTCGCTGGGTGGAGTGTCGTTTTTCGTCGACCAGAAACATGAACGGCTGGGAGTGCGGGAGAGCCTGAGCGACGTGGCGCACAACCTAGAACGCTGGGTGGACGGAATCGTGCTGCGGACGTTTGCGCACGAGACAGTGGTGAAGATGGCGGAATACGCGGCGATTCCGGTGATCAACGCGCTGAGCGATGTCGAGCATCCGTGCCAGGCGCTGGCGGATTTCTTCACGCTGCGCGAACGGTTTGGCGATCTGAAAAAAGTGAAGCTGGCGTACGTGGGCGATGGCAATAACGTGGCGCATTCGCTGATGCTGGCGGCGGCCTCGACGGGAAGCCATATCGCGGTGGCAACGCCAAAGGGTTACGAGCCGGACGCGAAAGTGACGGCGCAGGCAAAGAAGATCGCCGCGAAGACGGGTGCAAAGATCGAGACGATGACTGACCCGGTGGCGGCCGCGAAGGGCGCAAACGCCGTCTACACGGATGTGTGGGCGAGCATGGGTCAGGAAGAAGAGGCGGCGGAACGGAAAAAGATTTTCGCTCCGTACCAGGTGAACGAGAAATTGTTTGCGCACACCGCGGACGGCGCGGTGTTCATGCATTGCCTGCCGGCGCATCGCGGAGACGAAGTGACGGCACAGGTGATCGATTCGGCAGTATCAGTGGTTTTCGACGAGGCGGAGAATCGCCTGCACGTGCAGAAGGCCATCATGCTTTTACTTTTAGGAGGCGGAATGCGCCGCTTCCCACTCAGAGGTGGACATGTCTAAGAAGGTCGTACTTGCTTACTCGGGAGGTCTCGACACCTCCATTATCATTCCGTGGCTGAAAGAGAATTACGGCTGCGAAGTCATAGCGTTCGTGGCCGACGTGGGCCAGGGAGACGACATGGAGGCGGTCGCCGAGAAGGCGATGAAGACAGGCGCTTCGAAAGTGATTGTGAAAGACCTGCGCGAAGAGTTCCTGACGGACTACGTGTGGCCATGCGTGAAGGCAGGCGCGGTGTACGAAGGGAAGTACCTGCTGGGGACATCGATGGCGCGTCCGGTGATTGCGAAGTACCAGGTGGAAGTGGCGCTGGCAGAGGGCGCAGACGCGGTGGCGCACGGATGCACGGGCAAGGGCAACGACCAGGTGCGCTTCGAACACGCATTCCAGGCGCTGGCGCCGGAGTTGGAGATTATCGCTCCGTGGCGCGAGTGGGACCTGGTGTCGCGCGAAGACTGCATCGATTACGCGGAGCAGCGGAATATTCCCATCACGGCGAGCAAGACGAAGATCCATTCGCGCGACCGCAACCTGTGGCATATTTCGCACGAAGGCGGCGAGCTGGAAGATCCGGCGAACGCGCCGCTGGCGACGACATGGCAGATTTCGAATTCTCCGCAGACGGCCCCGGACAAGGTGGAGGAAGTGGAGATTGGATTCGAGCAGGGCGTGCCGGTGTCGGTGAACGGGCAGAAGCTATCGGCGGTGGAACTGCTGGAGAAGCTGAACGAAATCGGCGGACGGAACGCGATTGGAAGAATCGACCTGGTGGAGAACCGGTTCGTGGGAATGAAGTCGCGGGGCGCGTATGAGACTCCGGGCGGAACGCTGCTGATGTCGGCGCACGCGGAACTGGAGGCGCTGTGCATCGAACGCGACCTGGAACACTTCAAGCAGCAGATCGCGCTGAAGTATGCGGAGCTGGTGTATTACGGGCTGTGGTTCACGCCGCTGCGCGAGTCGCTGGATGCGTTTGTGAATTCGACGCAGCAGACGATGACGGGCACGGTGAAAATGGGGCTCTACAAGGGGAACGCGGAAGTGCTGAGCAGGACGTCGCCGTACTCGCTGTATAACACAGACCTGTCGTCGTTCACGATGGGCTCGAGCTACGACCAGAAAGACGCGGCAGGTTTTATCAAGATACTGGCGCTGCCGGCGAGAGTGAGAGCAGCGGCGGCAAAGCAGTTCGAAAAGAAAGTGCCAGAGAGCGACTTTGCAGAGACGGCGAAGGCCAAGGCAGAGGCGGCGAGATGAAGATGTGGTCAGGGCGGTTCCGCCAAGCGCTCAACCCGGAGTTTGAACGGTGGCAACGGTCATTTCCGTTTGACCAGCGTTTGCTCGGGGAAGAACTGGCAGCCAGCGGCGCACATGCGAAAGCACTGTGCGTCGCCGGCGTGCTGAGCCAGGCGGAGTTGCAGGAGATTCTGCAAGGGCTGGAATACATTGGGGCGAATTCCGTGAGCCTGCTGAAAGACGAGCAGGAAGCGGAGGACGTGCATCACTTCGTCGAGAAACAACTGGCGGCGAAGATTGGGCAGACGGGGCTGAAGCTGCACACGGGACGGAGCCGCAACGAACAGATTGCCACGGACCTGCGGTTATATGTACGGACGTCGTGCGACGAGATTGTGTCATTGCTACAGGCAATGGCCAAGGCAGTGGCGGCGCAGGCAGAAAAGGCGGGGGCGGCAGCGATGCCGTCCTATACGCATCTGCAAAGGGCCGAACCGGTGCTGGTGGCGCATTGGCTGCTGGCGTACGTGGAGATGATGCTGCGGGACGCGTCACGGGTGGCGGATTGCCGGAAGCGGCTGAACGTGTGTCCTCTGGGCTCGGGCGCGGTGGCCGGAGCGACGTTGAAGCTGGATCGCGCGGCGATTGCGAAAGAGCTGGAGTTCGACGAGCCGACAAAGAACAGCATGGACGCGACGAGCGACAGGGATTTCGCGATTGAATATGCGCAGGCACTGTCGATGATCGCCGTACACCTGAGCCGGTGGGCGGAAGAGTTCATATTGTTCGCGACGCAGGAATACGGGTTCGTGAAGCTGCCGGAGAGTTACGCGACGGGTTCGAGCGCGATGCCGCAGAAACAGAATCCGGACGCGCTGGAATTGATCCGCGGAAAAGCTGGACGAGTGATTGGTGCGGCGCAGCAGTTGACGATTACGACGAAGGGTTTGCCGCTGGCTTACAACAAAGACATGCAGGAGACGCAGGAGCCGGTGTTTGAACTGGCCGCGACGGTGCCGATGATGCTGAAGGTGGCGACGGGCTTCATGTACGAAGTGGGATTCCATTTCGAGCGGATGCACGATGCGTCGAGCACGGGATTCATGAACGCGATGGCGGCGGCGACGTACCTGGTGGGCAAGGGAGTGCCGTTCCGCAAGGCGCATGAAGTGGTGGCGAACGCGGTGCGAGTGTGCGTGGAACGGGAGTGCGAACTGGGCGAGTTGCCGCTGGTGGAGTTGAAGACGATCAGCCCGGAGTTCGAAGAAGATTTCTACAAGAGTGTTGCGCTGGAAGCGGTGCTGGACTGCCACGACGTGATGGGCGGAACGGCACGGGCTCGCGTGGCAGAGGCGCTGAAGGACGCGAAGCTGCGGATTGAGGCGCTGGGGAAGGAGTGCCATGCGCGCGCGTAAAGCGATACTGCCGGATGCGGAAGGCATCCACGAACTGATTGCGGTGTATTCGAAGGATGGCACACTGCTGCCTCGTTCGCTGGCGGAGCTGTGCGAGAACATACGTGACTTCACGGTGGTGGAGGACGAGACGGGAATCCTGGGGTGCGGGGCGCTGCATCTGTATGGCACGCACCTGGCGGAGATACGGTCGATTGCAGTGTGGCCGGCACTGAAAAAGAAGGGCGCAGGGCGGTTGCTGATCGAAGCCCTGCTGGAAGAGGCGGACGAGCATCACGTGACGGGTGTTTGCCTGTTCACGCGCATTCCGGACTTTTTTTCGCACATGGGTTTCAAGGCGGTGCAGAGGGAAGAACTGCCGGACAAGATTTACAAGGACTGCATGAACTGTCCGAGGCTGCACGCATGCGACGAGGTGGCGATGGTGCGGGGAGAGCTGCCACACTTCGCGATATTGGCGCGTCCCGAGAGAGGACTGGTCAAGCTGCAGATATGAACAAGCAAGGGCCCAACGAAGAAAATCCATTGCACATTCCACAAGGTTTCCGGTTCGCGGCGACGACGGCGGGGATCAAGGCGAGCGGGCGCGCGGACCTGGCGCTGGTAGAGGCTCCGCTGGGAGCCGCGGCGGCGGCGGTGTTTACGAAGAACCGAGTGGTGGCCGCTCCGGTGACGGTGGGACGGGCAAACCTGCGGAAAACGAAGGGACGCGTGCGGGCGGTGCTGGTGAATGCCGGTAACGCAAACTGCGCGACGGGCGCGCAAGGGCTGGAGGCCTCGAAGACAAGCTGCAAGGCACTGGGCGGCGCGCTGGAAGTGGCTCCCGAATTCGTGATTCCGTCGTCGACGGGAATTATCGGAGTGCCGTTTCCAACGGAGAAGCTGGTGATGGCGCTGCCAACACTGGTGGCATCGCGGGCGAGCGGCGAGACGGCAGTGCGGGAGTTTGCGAAGGCGATCATGACGACCGACACGCTGCAGAAGACGGCGTCGGCGGAATTCGCGGTTGGGAAGAAAAAAGTAGCGGTGATGGGCGTGGCCAAGGGATCGGGGATGATTCATCCGAACCTGGCGACAATGCTGGTGTATGTATTCACGGATATCGATGCATCTCCCGCGGAACTGCAAGGCACGCTGAAACAGGCGGTGGACCAGTCGTTCAACTGCATCTCGGTGGACGGCGACACGTCGACGAACGACACGGTGTTGCTGCTGGCGAGCGGTGCGAGCGGCGTGAAGCATGGGCAGCGCGGAGCGGAAAAGGCGTTCACGGCGGCGCTGCAAGAGGTGTGCGCATCACTGGCGGAACAGATTGTGAGAGACGGCGAAGGCGCGCAACACCTGGTGAGGCTCCATATTGAGCAGGCGAAGAACGTGACCGAGGCGAGGACGATTGCGCGGTCGATTGCGAATTCTCCGCTGGTGAAGACGGCATGGGCGGGGGCGGACCCGAACTGGGGACGCATCCTGTCGTCGGTGGGGAAGTCGGGCGTGGCGGTGGACCCGGCAAAGATCAACGTCCACATTGGCGAGCAACAGGTGTGCAAGGGCGGGATGGCGTATCCATTCGACGAACAGGCAGCGCACGCGTACCTGAAGCAGCGCGAGTATGACATTCGCGTGGAGCTGGGACGAGGGAAGGCGACACTGATGTTCCTGACGTGCGACCTGACAACGGAGTACGTGCACATCAATGCGGACTATTCAACGTGAAGAAGCTACTAGAGCTACTGAGCTTCTAAGCTGCTAAAGCAAATCGAAACAGGAAAAGGCAATAACGAGAACGGCGCAGAGACGCAGTTGGGCCCGAAGAGGACACGCCGGGGCGTCCGCCGTATCCCCTGGTTCTGCGCCGTTTCGCCTTCGCGAAGTTAAATCGATACCTATCTATCCAAGAGACATGTCGGCAGAAACGGGCGACGGCTTGAGCGCGCATATGGGCAACGAATCCCCCGAACGGGGATGGCACAAAGAGGCTATGTTGTTGATTTATTGCAACTTAGCGGTAGAAATGTGATCTACTAGTAGTGACCGTTTTTGACGGAGGAGCACTATGTTCGATCTTGGCGTACCGGAGCTGCTGTTCATCTTTGGGCTGGCACTTCTTATCTTTGGGCCGAGCAAGCTCGGCGATCTCGGCAAGGGGCTGGGTGACGGCATACGGCACTTCCGCAGCGCGTTGAAGGACCCGGTGACCCCGAGTTCGAACACGACCGAAGAAAAGAAGTAAGTCGAAAACAAGTTTGGAAGGGGGACACGGGATGTCCCCCCTTTGTCTTTATAGTCGCGAGTCGCGAGTCGCGAGACAAGAGCCGCGAGCGAAGGCAAACGCAAGATGTCCACGCATCCCAGGGGCGGCTACAGGGTGCGACATTTCCACCCTTGGCGGTGCTCAGACTGGGGCGACTGTAGATGATCAAGACGTTGTTCCCATCCGTAGTGTTCCGGTCAAACCGACCCCTGCGAACCGAACCTCCTCAATAAAGAGATGGAAGTACATCGGTATTTGTGAGCATCTAAATACCACTTTTCAATCTGTTACTACCCTCCAAAGTACAAATTTTCCTGACGTTTTCTTGTTCAAAGTGAATTGTCACTGAACTTCGCAATGCGAGTAGCGACTAAGTGTTTATTTGTAAATGACTTGCGATGTGGCACCAAAGACCACGAGCGAACGGGAGAATTCGGCTGCCCAATTGCATAGATTAAGACGTGCGCCGCACAGACGGTGTCTCTTAAACGAGCTTTTGTTGGCCGGCACTCCGGCGGACACTGTTCTGGAAACGCAGTATCGGCGCACACGAAATCATAGAAAGTCCAGAGGTGCACGATGTCCGACGGAATCCAGGTAGTAGGAAATTCGCAAATCGCGGAATTTTTGCCGGGTGTGGAGTCCGGTTTGGCGGAGGCGCAGGCGCGGATATTCGAGGAGAACCGCCACCGGATTTATTCTTTTGCCTTCTGGATGACAGATCATGAGTTGGAAGCGGAGCGGTTGCGCACGCGGACGTTCAAGCGGGCCTTCGAGTGGGCGAGCGAACCAAGTGAAGCATTGATCGACGAAGCTTTCCTGCACGAACTGCGGAGAATGACGCCGATTGGCCGACTGAGCCTCGGGTGCGAGGTGCAGGGCGAGATTGCGTCGATCCGGCGAAATACGCGGCGGGTACTGCTGGAGCGGGCGATTGTGCAGTTGCCGGGGACGGAGCGGCTGATTTTCTGCATGCACGACGGCGAGGGATACAGCCATGAACGGGTTGCGGAAATGCTGGGGATCACGAAAGAAGAGTCGCAGCAGGGACTGCACGCGGCACGGCTGAGGATAAGAGAGTTATTGAGTGAAATGAGATTCTAGGGTATTTCGCAGGCCCAAGCGACTGAAGCGCACTGGGCGACTACCCCCCCCGGAGAGCCCCCTTCGATGCGAAGGGGGCTCTTTCTCGCTAACGAAAAGAAACGTGGTTCGTCCATCAGATAACCCAAATCCTCAGGTGGGCGCCGAGACATCCCCAAGCACAGTAACGGCGCCCACTTCTTTTATTTGCGATCAAGCCAAGAGTCTGCCAGAGCGCTACAATACATCGCGGTGGTGGTCATGACGTCCGAAGCAACGCGGGCGATATTGCACGAGGCGCGGTGGTGGGAGCCGATGGCCGATGGGCGGCTTCACTGCTACCTGTGTCCGCGACATTGCCATATTGGGGAAGGGCAGCACGGATTCTGCTTCATACGGCAGAACGAAGCAGGACGACTGGTGCAACTGGGGTATGGACGGCCGGCAGCGGTGGCGATGGACCCGATCGAAAAGAAGCCGCTGAATCACTTTCTGCCCGGAACAAAAATCCTATCGATGGGCACGGCGGGCTGCAACATGGGTTGCCAGTTCTGCCAGAATTTCGACATCAGCAAAGCGCGCGCGGACCAGGTGCATTCAAAGAACCTGACGCCGGAGAACGTGGTGGAACTGGCGTTGCAGCACGGAGCGCCGAGCATCGCGTTTACGTACAACGAGCCGACAATCTGGGGCGAATACGCAATCGATATCGCCCGAGAGGCGCATGACGCGGGGATCAACACGGTGATGGTCTCGAACGGCTACGTGACGCGCGAGGCATTCTTCGACATATATCAATATATCGATGCGGCGAACATCGACCTGAAGGCGTTTACCGAAGCGTTCTATTCCAAAATCACGCTGACACATCTGCAACCGGTGCTGGACGTGCTCGGATGGCTGCGGCGCGAGACCAACGTGTGGTTCGAGATTACGAACCTGATGATTCCGACGCTGAACGACGATTACGAGGAAGTGCGGCAGCTGTGCGGCTGGGTGCTGGAAAACCTGGGCGACGATGTGCCGGTGCACTTCACGGCGTTTCATCCGGATTTCCGGCTGATGGACAAGCCGGCGACTCCGGCGGAGACGCTGCATGGGGCGCGCAAGCTGGCGATGGAGATGGGAATCAAGTACGTCTACGAGGGAAATATCTTCAGCGACGGGGGAGACACGATCTGTCCAGGATGCCAGCATCGCGTGATCCGGCGCTCATGGCACTCGGTGCTGGCGAGCGATATGCGGGAAGGAATCTGCACGCATTGCGGGACTAGGGTGGCAGGAGTTTTCACACAAGCACAAGCGGCGGAACGGCGCGTGCTGCCTGCGTATCCACGAACATAAATCTCTCCGCCGATCTGAAGTGCTCCGTTATTCCCACTGAAACCCGAGGTCTATCAGGCAGGGGGCAGTACGCCCTTGCGGTACCATTCGACGGTACGGCGCAGTCCCTCTGCGAAGTCGACAAGCGGAGTGTACCCGAAGGCAAGCTGCGCCTTAGCGATGTCGGCAAGGGAATGCTTGACGTCACCACGGCGAGTTTCCGCGTAACGCACGTCTCCGGTATAAGCACAGAGATTGCGCAGTACGATAACCGCCTGATTGAGGGTGATGCGGCTCGCTGTTGCAACATTAAAGACGTGGCCAGAGACATTGGCAGCAGGAGCTGCCATGGCGAGGAGATTGCCGGAGACGACGTTGTCGATGTAGGTGAAATCGCGGCTCTGTTCGCCGTCACCGTAGATTACAGGGACCTGGCCGGCGAGCATCTGAATCGTAAATCTGGCGAGGACACCTGAGTATTCAGACGATGGATCCTGGTGAGGCCCAAAGACATTGAAGTAGCGGAGCGTGACGGTCTCAAGCCCATAGACGCGGGCAAAGGCCTGCATGTAATACTCGCCGGTAAGCTTGGTAACGGCATAGGGCGAGATAGGCGCAGGAAGCATGGTCTCGACTTTGGGAAGAGTAAGAGACTCCCCGTAACAGGACGAAGAACCAGCGTAGACGACGCGCTTCACGTTGGCTTGGCGGGCGGCGACAAGAAGATGCAGAGTGGCATCGACGTTGGAGTTCGAACGAAGGGGATCTTCTACGGAACGGGCAACGGAAGGCAAAGCGGCCTGGTGGAAGACACAGGTAACGCCCTGGCAGGCGGCTTCGGCGACGCCGGGGACGCTGAGATCACCTTCGATGAAATCGATGGACTCAAGACCCTGGAGATTCTTGCGATTACCAGTGCTGAAGTTATCGACACCACGCACACTGTCTCCGCGAGCGACCAACGCACGGGCAATAGAAGAGCCGATGAACCCGGCAGCCCCGGTTACCAAATATTTATTCATACAAAGAGATCATAACATTACGGAAGACACTGTTTTCGCCACAAAGCGCGGTAGCCATTGGAGAATTCGGAATGTGGTTTGAACGTCGAAATGGAAAACGCGGATGTGGTGATGTCCGCTGCGTGCGTTGCGAACCGCAAAAACGAACCGCGCACCTGAAAAGGCGCGCGGCGTGATGGAAGCGAAACAGGCGTCTAGCAGCGAACGATCTTTGGCGACTCGATGCCCTTGGTCGCGTTCCGGGTATCTACGACGAGCTGTGCCTCGCGCACAATGGCCTGGTAATCGTAGTCGGAGTGATCGGTGACGATCATGACGCAATCGAATTGGCCAAGGTTTTCGAGGGGTGTATTGGTCATATTGAGATCGTAGTGACGGCCGTGCCCGACGCGCGGGAAGTAGGGGTCGTTGTAAAAGACGACGGCGCCGCGCGAGCGAAGTAGTTCAATGATGGTGAGAGAAGGCGACTCGCGGAGGTCGTCAATATCCTTCTTGTACGAAAGACCAAGGACAAGGACCTTGGAGCCGTTGAGCGCCTTGCGCTGGGAGTTGAGGGCTTCGGCAGTCTGCTCAATCACGTAGTAAGGCATGTTGACGTTGACTTCGCCGGCAAGTTCGATGAACCGGGTGCGGAAATCAAACTGCTTTGCCTTCCAAGCGAGATAAAAGGGATCAATCGGAATGCAGTGGCCGCCAAGGCCGGGACCAGGATAGAACGCCTGAAACCCAAAAGGTTTGGTTTTGGCCGCGTCAATCACCTCAAAGATGTCAATTCCCATACGATGACAGAGCTGCTTGAGCTCGTTGACCAATGCGATATTCACGCATCGATAAATGTTTTCAAGAAGCTTGGTCATCTCGGCAGCGGCGGGTGAGGAGACAGGGACGGTGCGGTTGAAGATGGTGCCATAGAAAGCGGCGGCAAGTTCAGAGGCAACCGGGCCGACTCCGCCGACGATCTTGGGAATATCGCGACGGGCAACAGTATCGTTGCCGGGGTCTTCACGCTCCGGAGAGAAGGCGACATAGATGCCCTGAGAGTCTTCGCTACGCGCCACCTTGAGGCCGGAAGGATTGCCTTTTTCGAGGAGAGGAATGACGACTTCCTCGGTGGTTCCGGGATAGGTAGTGCTCTCAAGAATGATTATCTGACCGGCATGGACGTGGGGCGCGACGGCCTCTACGGTCGAGATGATGTAGCTCAGATCCGGTTCGTGATATTCGTTGAGCGGAGTGGGGACACAGATGATGACCGCGTCCATTTCGGAGATGTTGGAATATTCGGATGTGGCGTGGAAGCCATGTTTCTGCGCGGACTGTATCTCGGTTCCAGGAATGCGGACGATGTAAGAACCGCCTTCATTGAGGCTCTTGACCTTGAAGGCATCAATGTCAAAGCCGGTTACGGGAAAGCGCTCTTCACTGAAGAGCAGCGCGAGAGGCAATCCGACATAGCCCATACCGATGATTCCGATACGAGCCGTGCGAGATTCAATTTTGCGAAACGTCTCGGCAGCGAGACCAGCAATCTGCGGCTTCATGAGTGGGATTTCTCCGGAGAGGATTATATCCACATTTTATCATGAGCCGCATCCGTGTTCCGCGTTAGAGGAAGCCGAATCAGGAGTGCGATTGAAGCTCCGTTCGAGCGGCTAGCGTATCCACATCGAACTAGTCGCCCAGCAAGAACGAGCTATTCCGATATTCTTCTCGATTGAACGCGAGTATGGCCTGGGCTGGGTTCCTCGCCGGAAAAGGCGAACGAATCGATGCGGTCAGAGATAGACATATGCCATGCGTGGAAGGTCGCTGACGAAAGCAAGGAAATCAAGGGCGAAGGAATGGAAGTGAAAGCCTGAGGTTTTCGTACATCACCGTCTCCGTGAACCTGGGATCACTTCGCCGTGCAGCAGGCAAGTGGCATCTCGATATTCGAGAGCCGAAGGATTGCGGGCTGATAGTTCCGAATGGCCGCGAGCTGAAACCAGAGGTCTCCGATTTTCGGATAACCGGCACGATGGCAAAGGTCGCCAAGGATATGCTGAGCCACCGCGTTATCCGCGGAAGCGGCCTGATGTATGGCGGCTACAGCATCGCGATCGAGCGCGAAGACGGAAGGGGCAGTGGCCAATTCGGCAAAGATGAGTTCCGTGTGGGCAAGTGACTCATACCGTCCACTGGTGAGTGTGGTCTCTTCAGAAGAGATATCTGCAGAGTGCATGGATACAGAGTAGCGCCACTTTTGTGGGTAGGTATTATCCAGGCGGAGGTATGTCTGTTGATTGAGTTTCACTTTGGGAAAATGTCTGGAGCGGGAACTATAGGAATAAGTAGCTTTCAGCAAATCATGGAGTGACAGGAAATGTAAAAAGGCGAGCACGGGGCTCGCCTAGTCCATATCGCGCAGCAATCTCAGTCGGTACCGACGGCAGCCTTAGTGGTGGCTGTGCTGAGGAAATCAATGGGCAGATGCTGCAGAAGCTCGTAGATGGCCTCATGACTCTGCCGGGTACGTGCCGTCTGCTCGAGGGCATCAAGAGCCTCCGGAAAGTCGTGGTTGAGCGGAGGAGCCTTGACACGGAAGACGTAAGGGAATTCGGTACGGGTGACAGTGGCATCCTCGCTCCAGAGTTGCTCGTGAAGTTTTTCACCGGGCCGAATGCCAACGACCTTGATTTCGATATCTATTCCGGGGCGGAGTCCGGCGAGCTGAATGAGCTCTTTAGCGAATTCGATAATCTTGACCGGGTTGCCCATGTCGAGCATGTAGACATCGCCGGAAGAGGCGAGAGTGGCAGCCTGCAGGACAAGTTGAACGGCCTGCGGAATTGTCATGAAGTAGCGGGTCATGTCTTCATGGGTGATGGTAACCGGACCGCCCGCCGCGATCTGCTTGAGGAAGATTGGAACGACACTGCCACGACTTCCCATTACATTTCCGAAGCGTACACAGGCGAAGTGAGTGCCGTGCTTGCGCTGGGCTTCCGCGGCGCGATGCTGAACGAGGACTTCGGCGACGCGTTTGGTAGCGCCCATGACACTGGAAGGCCGGACGGCCTTGTCAGTGGAGATCATGACGAATCTCTCGCAGCCAAATTCGATGGCGGCATCGACGAGTTCCCTGGTGCCGCAGACATTGTTGAGCACGGCCTCACAGGAGTTGAACTCCATGATGGGGACATGCTTGTAAGCGGCCGCATGGAGCACCACATCAGGACGATGTTCGGAGAAAGTGCGGTGAACAATCGTTCGATCACGAATATCGCCGACGATGGGGACAAACTCTACTTTTCCGGCGAGCGCGTTGGATTGGCTGATCAGCTCAAAAATGGAATTTTCGTCGTGATCGAGGACAACGAGCCTGGAAACGGGAAGTCCGGAGATCTGGCGGACGATTTCCGATCCGATGGAGCCACCGGCGCCACTGACCAATACGGTGCGGCCCTGGAGACAGTCGATAACGGCAGGATGTGGAGTTTGGGTCATGGCCTGCCTGCGTTTTGAAATCTGGTCGATCGCGACGGTTCTGCTGACCTGAACTTTTCCGTCAATCAGATCCCGTGCCGAAGGCAGAATACGCACCTGCGCGCCGAACTCGGTGGCGCAGGAAACGACATCACCGATGCACTGGAGATCAGCTCCGGAGAGGATGACGACCTCAACCCCCATGCTGGTAAGAAGCCGCGGCAGGGAGGCGGGAGTACCAAGAACGGAGACACCGGCAATGCGAAGACCGACGACGTCGGGTTCCTCACTGAGGAGTCCGACGAGATTTACGTCGCGGTAAACCTCTACGTGGCGAATGGCGCTGGCGAGAGAAGTGTCATTTCCGACGAGCAGCGTACGGAACGATCGCGATACAGCGGGCCTGACGGACTCGTAGGTGACTCGGCGAAGCAAACGAACCGAAGCGGCAAATCCAAGGAATGCACCGTACTCGATGACGATGGCGCTATAGGGAATGTAGGCACGACCCGCTTCGAGCGAACGAAACAGGAGTACGGCGAGTGAAACGGGAAGAGCGCAGAGAGCGAGACGAAATGCATCCTTGAGATGAAAGAATCTCCAGGTTGTACGGTAGCAGCCGCTCAATAAATGAGACAAAGGGCGTGCAATGGCAAACACCAGTGCCCATGTGAACATGGGCTCCACGGAAGAAGCCGGAAGGCGGAAATCAAATCGCAACAGGAATGCCGTTATGACGGCGGCGGCTGCCAGAATGCCATCGATCAGAGATTGAACCTTGCGCGAAAAGATCCAGCGCGGGACCCGAGCGAAAAACGTCCCGACATTTCGCGGAAGTGCATGCAGTGAAACGTCAGCTTCTGCCACAGTGTCTTTCTCCTAGCACATGCATTGTCGGCACGCGGAAATGCTGCGATTTTCTGCAGAGGAGACCGTTTCCTGGCGCCAAAGAACCCGTTTAGGAGGAGAGTTTCCGTTGTCCTGACAATAGGAGCCCGATAGCTAGTTCTATCGAGAGCTTCCCTGAAGGTCTTTCAAATAGTGCCAAGACGACTCCCCTCTACGTGACTGCAAGACAGTGTTGCCAAACCAGCGATATCAAGTAACAGTTGTTACGACACCTATAATTTTAGAGCCAAGCGCCGGGTGTACCCGATGCAGCCGGTTTTATTCAGCAACTTTCCAGCCGCAAATCGATTGTAAATATGTGCGATCACCGACAACGTTTACCGACCTTAATACAGCTGAGCAACGTTTCTGGAGGAGTTAACTTTGACAATACTTTACCACGAGCATATCGAGTGAACCAAGAATATCCGTTACTAAAAAATGGATATCTGCCCAAATGTGAATGACTGAGACGGATTGCTGGCAAGCGCTTTCAGGACTTGTACCTGCCGCCAGCGCCGGACGGAAAGGCTGGCCAAGCGCGGGAATCCAGCTATCCACCGAAGCGTTGAGCGGCCGAACCACACTCCGCGGGAGGAACCGCAAATGGCAGAGGGGAGGGCATTTGCAGCTTCGGAGTGCGGATTTGCGGCCGACAATACATCCGTAACGGGAACACATAAGCAACGCTCCCGGTAAGGCGCATGGAGCGTAACAAGAAATAACACGCAACCGCGGCGCAGGTTTCGCCGGCGCCGCGCGGAAATTGACGAGGGGGCTAATGCCCCCAGTTGTATGTGACGCCGGCGGAGTATCGCATCCACGTGGATCTGTTTTGTCCGAACGGTTGACGGAGGAAGTCAAACTGGCCGAGACGAAGGGACCAAGAGGAGTTGAGGTGAAGGTCAGCCCCGAATCCACCAATGAACGCGAAACCGCTGTTGTGTCCGAGCAGATCGTTTGGCTTGATGACAATGTGAGAGTAGCCGAACAGAGTCTGTACGTAAGGACTCACTTTGCCAAAGCCAAATTGAAGGCGAGGACCGGCAGCGACATCGTAATAGGTTGACTGAACCAACGAGGAACGGCCGAAGCTGCCTTCGGTGGTAAGGCCGAGATGGCCGCTCATCATGCGGGTATATTGCAGAGTTGCACCCTGGATGTTTGCCGTTTGGTTATGCTTGTAACCGTTGAAGTCTGTCCTGTTGAATGTGTACAGGACAGAGAGCTGATTTGGAAAAGATACTGCGGTGGTAGCAGTCTGTGGCGAGTTGTCCGATGCCAATGCAGAACTGCATGCCAACAACAACAGGACACTGACTGCGTAGCGTATCTTCATTTTCCCCCCACGAGCAAAATATGCCAAGTTAGTCTGAGGGAGTGGATGGTTGCCGCGCAATTGCCGTTAGTCGTGGTACGAAACCCCGGAATGACACCTGTCCGGCTGGCGGTAGAGCGGTGGTCAGAAGGACATTGCCAATACGTGGTATTCCGGGCGCAAAGAAAATGAAAATCCAACAGTTTCTTAAAGAAATGGACACCCGCACGGTCGCGGTGGACCGATCAGCCGAGCCTTTTCCGTGGCCCGGCGGGATCAGTGGAGCTTCTGGAGAAACTTCTCAGGCCAGAAGGTTACTTGCACATAGGACGTGACATTGGACTGTCGCGTGGGCGAGAGCAGCGGGATCATCCAGTTTTCATACTGGAGGAGTCCCTGTACCTGGACGTTGCGATGAGTCCAGAAATTGGTGGAGACGGTGAAGTCGTTCTGCGTGGTTCCGCCAGGAATGAAATCCTTGGCGACCTTGGAATTCCGGAAGCTGACCTGGATGGAACTCTTGGGGCTGAGCCAGTAGGTGCTCCATACCTGGTATCCCTTGCCTTCGCGCCCTACCCAGTTACCCATGATGTTGCCGCGGTTGGTGTAGGCGTCGCGGTAGACGACCTCCCAGTACATGAACCGTCCCTCGAGGCTGGTGGGATCCGGAGGATCCGTGTTGACGGCCTCAATGCGGAGATCGAGATTATGGAGACGCGGGAAATGAGAGATATAGAGGCCGGGATTGATGGCGGAACGGTTCGGCGCGGAGATCGGCGAAACGTCGTCGTGGACAAGGCTGTCGAGATAGAAGGTGGCGTATTGACGAATGCCCGGAATCCTGTAGGAGACATCGAACTCGGAAAAACGCGCGCCGGGATCGCTGCGAGAGAACTTCACGTGGGCGGGTACGTCGTTGACGCTGAAAAAGCTGTTGAAGAACGATCCGAAGGTGAGGGGGACGTGCCCCTTGCCGGCGAAAACAGCGGTGCGAGCGAAGCCAACTTCGAGATTATCCGTGGGCTTGAAACTGATTTTCTGCCCGTACATGTAAGGTTCAGGCGGGTAGTTGTGCTCGGAGAGTTTTCCAAAGAAGCTGTCGTACCGGAATTTGCCGAAGATACGGGAGAGCCCGGGAATATAGAAGGGATCGGTGCGGTTGATACGGAACATCCAGAGCGGCACCGCATTGTTGCTCATCAGCATGGGACCGCTGCGCGAAGGACCCCACCAAAGGCTCTGCTTGCCAACGGAAAAGTTCAACCCGGCGAGGTTGGCGGAGACGTAGGTGTCAAGCAGGCGAAACTGGTTTCTCGTGGGTATTGGATTGGCAGGCGGTACGGGAATGTTATCGACGGTGGCGATCACCTGGCGAACCAATAACGGATAGGCGCCGGAAGGCGGGGCGTGCTGATACTCGCCGTTGACATACCAGGCGAAGCGTCCGGCATGGGCACTTGCGGTAAATCCAGTGACATTGTTGAAACCTTCGGCATATGGACGTCCGTAGTCGTTGATGATCGTCTGTCCGAAGTGGTAGCTGTCGTTCACCGGAGTGCCGGAGATTCCCATGACCCGTGTGTAGATGGAATCAAGTCCGATAGCTGCTCCGTGGGAGAGCTGGATTTCACGGGGAACGAGCGCTCGCTGGAGTTCGAGATAAATCTGAACGGCAGCTTCGGGCACGTCAGGGTTCCCCTTTATTTTCGCGGCAGCTTCGGCCAGAAGGCGGACACAGGTTGCGTGCGTCCAGGGACGCTGACCCTGAAATGCGGAAGTGATGTAGCCGTATGAGATGAGCCGGTCAAAAGCCGGATATATCCAACTGTCGATGGGGACGTAGGTATTTCCCATCCGGTCAATTGCAGCTTGGTCGCCGAACTGAAAATCGATGGAAGACCTATTGATGACAGGACCGGCGGAAACCTGCGCCGGGTCCGCCTTCAGAGGGTTGACGTTTTCCTGGGCGAACGCCAAGGCACTCGCAAGCACCAAGAACAAAGCCAACCACTGGACACGGCGCGCGCTATGGTATGACAACTTGCCTCCTGAAGCACCGGACATAATTTCTTCGACACATCGATGCGGTAAGGATCGTTGAGAAAGGGAAGAGACTTTCAAGTTCATGTTACCCGTACTCCAGCGTCCTATTCAATCACCGCGGGGCTATTTGTCGCGGAAGTGCGCGGTGTGCCACTTCCCGCCCCGGTAAGTCACGATGGTGGCCACGCCATCGCGATGGTCGACGGCAATCGCTTGGTGAACACGATTCGAGTCGAGTTTCTCGCGGCCGAGTAATCTAAACGGCCCGAGCTGCAAGACCAAGAGTTCCTCGGAAGCCGTGCCGAGGCCGCCGAAGCGGCTCTCAGAGAAATGACGCACAACGACAGCAAGGATTTTCCCGTCGGGAGAATGGGCGCCCTGGCCGGAGAGCCAATACATGTCGCCATTCCTGCCGAGGGGCAGCGAGAACGTGCTGACGTCGCTGGTCGCGAGATTGGTGCTCCAGAAGTGAATCGTGGGGCCATCGGCGGCGGCAATTAGAAAAGTGCCGGGATCAGGCGTACTGATGAAATCAGGCGCATGACAGCCGGCGTGCCGGAGTTTTCCGAGATCAACAGCGGGGCCTTCCAGCCACTCGCCAGAGAGAGTCATCGACTGGAAATCGCAACCGCCACGGTTGCCACGATACCAAATGCGATTATTTACCGGATCAATATGTCCGCTAACCGGAGTGAGTGGCAGTCCTGAATATGATCGGGCAACATTGTCAGAAGGAACCGTGGGATAGCCGTGAACCACGTTGAGGTAGATGGGAAACAGCGAGGTCTTCTGATAGAGAGTCGAATAGAACATGGAATCGAGAACAACAAGGCGATGAGAGGTCTGAAGAAATCCGGCAACGGAACCGTGAAACGCGGCAGGCAGGCTTGGAGAGACCGGAGCGGAGTCCATCCACTTGCCGGCTCTCAGGTCGGCAACGGCAATCTCGATATTACGTGCGCCAGCAGTGTGGGTATTGAAAGTGATCGCAAGTAAGCTGCTATCGGCGGAAAAGAAAGCATGGCAGTCTGTGATGGGCGCTGACGTCTGAGTAGTGAGCTGCGTGATGCCGCCGGAAGGATTGAGGAGACGAAGTGCGATGCTAGAGGAAGAAGCGGTTACGGTGGCAATGTCGCCGCCACGAGAGGCCGCCCCGCAGACTGCGTGCCGAGGAGCCGACCGGTGGTCGCTCGCACTAAGAGAAAGTGGCGCCAGTGTAAGAACAACAATTGCCAGAAAAAGCGGCTTGACTCTCATCGTCTGCCGTAGCCCTTCCAACTTATACAGTGTTCGAACTGATCCAGGAAATCACAGGCGAATTCGAAGGTGAAAGCCAAACGCGCCACGTTGGTAGTCGCAACTCGATTGTTTTCCACGATAGCGACCGAGCGAACCAGAATCTTAACGCAAAAGGGAGACGCGCTGCAAAGCAATGCGCAGGCGGCGTCAATCTGCTTTTGCCAGAAAACAGTGAGTGCGAGTTTTCCGTTCTGGGTAGAATTTGTCTAAAGATTGAGTAGACGAGCCGGTTCACGCTTTGCATGTTCACGAAGCAGACCATGGTACGGGTGCAGCGCCGTATCTCGACAAAACATCGCTCGATCATGTTGGTGCTGTGTAGTGTCGTCCGCTGTTGCGGGGGAACGCCCAAGAGCGAGAGTAAATCCGGCGAGTTGCGTTCCGATTGCCGCACCATACGCGGATTTACCTTGCCGCAGCGCTGCACCAAAGCCCATGCTGCGTTTTGGACCTGTCGCCGACTATCACAGTCGAGCAGTTCGCCTTTGTGCTGATCTTGAAACTAGTTGCCAATCGGATGCAAGTCATGTTTAAATTTGGCATCTCCTAGTCTGCGCTTGTCTGATTTGAGGGCAAGTGATTACATGCATTGAAGTGTCCTCCGCAATCTTAACTTGATTTGGAAAAGTGCTGGGCTTATAGATTGCCGGAGCACGGAATCGTAAGAACGGCAATGGCTTATCAAAGTTAGGGGGTCTAGCCAAAGCAGCCTGCCGTTGCATGGCAAGCTGTGCGGTGAAGTGCAAGTGCATGCTCACGCAGGCTCGCCGCTTCATCGTTTTATGAGCGGCAAGTGGGGTGCTCGGAGTTCTTGTGGTGAATCTTCGAGTGTGCGTTTAGCCTTGCGTTAGAGCTGCGCGTTGGGACTGTGGAAAACGACACTGCTAAGTGGCGGAGGCGAAGCCTTGGCTCAATCTGAGTTACTGGGCGAATTGCGCAGCGACGGGTCAATTTCGCCGAAGGTGCGACATTGGTATGCGGTCTATACCATCCCCTGTCATGAAAAGCGGGTGGCCGAGCAGCTGAGTATTCGCGGTGTCGAGTTCTATTTGCCGTTGTATCGCAGTACGCGCCGCTGGAAGAATCGCTGCAAGGTTACGCTGGAATTACCATTGTTCCCAAGCTACATCTTCGCTCACATCGCGATTGGGGAACGTCTTCGAGTATTGGAGTCGCCGGGAGTATTGTCCATCGTGGGCTCTCGTCGCGAAGCCACGCCCCTAGATGATGTAGAAGTCGAAAGTCTGCAGGCGGGTTTGCGGCTACGTAGTGCCAAGCCTCACCCCTTTCTTGCCGTAGGAGAAAAGGCCCGCATCCGCAGTGGCCCGCTGGCCGGGTTTGAAGGCGTCGTCGTGCGGGAGAAGAATCGTACGTGCCTGGTGCTCACCATCGATCTGATTATGAAAAGCGTCGCAGTCGAAGTGGACGTCGCCGACCTCGAATCGCTGGTGTAAACACGAATGACTCCCCCAGTCAGTTCCTCCGGAATCTCTCCGCAAAGCTGAGCCATGTCAAACCCAGAAACGGCCAAATCCCGAGAGCGAATTCTCGCCAGCGCCACTGAGTTGTTCTCTCAAATGGGCTATAACGGCGTCAGTACGCGAGAAATTGCGCGGCTGGCCGAGGTGAACGAGAGCTCTCTCTATCGCTATTACCCGCACAAGCGGGATCTGTTTCTTGCGGTTCTCGAATCGGAATTGCAAAAGCTGAATCTCCGGGCCGAGCAGGTCGCTAAGTTGGGGAATGCGACCGACGGCAGCACGACTTTGAGCGCGCTCTTCGAGGTAATCACTGAGACCGTAACGAAACAGCCCCGATTGATCCGATTGCTGCAGTTTAGTGCCTTGGAATTCAAAGCGGAATTTGAGCCCATCTTTCGCGAGCAATTATACAAGGTGGTGGACGCGGCTGCGGGGTACCTGTCTCGCCGATCCGCGCAGGCTGGTATGAATTGCCTGAATCCGCACCTCACCATTTTATCGTTGGTGGCGACGGTGGTGACCATTCAGAATTTCTATCCAATGATTGCCGGGAAGCAATTACCGTACGAATCGATGGAAGGTGCCGTGTGCGCCTATTCGGAGATGTGGTTCGCGGCGCTTACTTTGCCGCGGTAATTGAATTGGTTGTGCTGGTGGCTGAGTTCGTGGTGATTGCGGTCGCATTTAAATTAGATTTCGTCGGGCCGCGGTTCTATAATTCGGTGAGGGTGGGACGGAAGGGGAAGACATCCTCATTTCTGAACTTTCGCGCCATGGCGGCAGACGCAGGGATGCTGATGTGGCCGCTATGTCACCTGAAAAGGCGGGACGGAGTCTTGGTCAAGATACCCAATGACCTGCGGATCACGCTTGTCCAGAACACGATCTCTGCAAAGCGACCCAGCAACCCGATCCACCGGTTAACTTGGCGCCACAACGGAGCTCCGCCTACACGGTTAATCCGTTCGCTGGGAGACTCCGCCACCATCCGTCGCGAAAAAGATGCCGCAAAGCCGAAGGGTTCTTGATTGCACTTGGTCATCAGAAAGGCTGTTCGTTGGACGTTAACTACGAGTTCGCACTCGAGGTCATGTCTGAAACTGCAGCCCTTTTCACTCTTAACAATCGCCATAAACCTACTCTGGTGAGAATAGTGGGCCATACGCCCTACTAAGTCGGCCATTGTGCCAATTGATTACTGAGAAGCTAAATAAATATGGATTCAAACTCGCTACCACACCCGGGCGACAAGCATGACGTCGCAGCATCGCAGCGGTCTATGTCGAGCCTTGGCAGTGAACCGGGTCAGCCCGCTGACATTTCACTTGCCGTACTCTGGCGGACGCTGAACAAGCACCGCTGGGTGATTCTGGGATCTGTGGTCATTTGTGTAGCAATGGCGGCGACATATTGCACGGTCGTGAAGCCACGCTACACGGCCACAGCGGAGATCGCGATTAACGCTGATAATCCTGGGTCCCTGGATCTACAGAACCTGGGTATTACTACGCCGGGTTCAGGTGACACCCGAGGGAAGCTGGCAACAGAGGTGTGGATTCTTCGGAGCGATACCCTCGCTCTCGACGTAATTAAGAAACTAAACCTAGAGAATAACCCACTATTCTTCGGCGCTAAAAACAGCAAAGACCTACAAGATCCACGTGTACGCGGCGCGGTCTTGGGCGTCTGGGAATCGGGTCTCTCGGTCAAGGTGGTTCCACAGACGGACATTGTTGAAATTTCGTTCCGCAGCAAGTCACCTGAAATCGCAGCGAGCGCGGTCAACACCTTGGTAAGCGCTTACATTGAACGGAATTTTCGTGTGAAATACGAGTCAACCATGCAAGCCTCCGATTGGCTTTCGCAGCAATTGAATGACGTCAAGGAAAAAACTCAGGAGTCGGAACAGAAGCTCGCGGACTATGAAACGAAGAGCGGTATTCTTTTCTGGGGTAAGGACAACAGTAATAGTGTAGTTACCGACAGGCTAGGGGCACTGAATCAAGCACTGACGGCTGCCCAGGCTGATCGCATTGTCAAAGAATCCCGTTACCGTGTGGCACTGTCCGGTAATCCAGAACTGCTCGCCAAAGTCGCGCCCGCCAGTTCTCTACAAGTGCTCCATACGCAAGAAGCTGACTTACGGAACCAATACGCGCAGGCGACGGAGAAGTTCGGTTCAGCTTATCCCAAAGTCAAGCAATTGAAAGCACAACTTGCCGAGGTAGACGTTGCAATCAACAGAGAAGTCAAGAACGTTACGGAGCAGCTAAAGGATGAATTCGAATCCGCCAAACGCGCAGAAGACATGCTCAAACAACAAATGGATGCGCAGACGTCGGATGCCTATAAGCTGAACCAGGGCGCTGTCCAGCTACAGATTCTGCGACGGGAAGCGGAGTCAAATCGCGACTTGTACGAAGGACTTTTAACCAAGCTGAAGGAAGCAGGGGTGGTAGCTGGCCTGAAATCGACGAACATAGACGTGGTCGACTACGCCGCTGTCCCCACCGGTCCATCTGATCCCAAGGTGCGGCTCATCGTGTCACTAGGTTTCTGGGGCGGTTTGCTTCTGGGCGTGGCTGGCGCCTTCGTCCTCGAAGGTCTCGATGACACCTTGAGCGGCATGGATGAGGCGGAGCTAAATACCGGACTTCCGTCGTTGGCCGAAATCCCGATGGTTTCGACCAGGCAAAATGCTCGACGCATTCTGAAAACAGGTGTCGAGAGTCCCTCTCCCGTGAACCTCGATCAGATAGCGCTGACCCATCCAAAGTCGCAGGCCGCCGAAGCCTTCCGCACACTCAGAACATCCATTCTACTTTCGCGCGCGCACAATCCGCCGAAGACCATTGTGGTTACCAGCACACTTCCCGCGGAAGGCAAAAGTACCGTCAGCCTAAATACGGCCATAGTACTGGCGCAAAAAAATGCGCGGGTACTGCTGATTGATGCTGACTTGCGGCGTGGCACTCTGCATAAAAGACTGGGGCTGCCGGCACAGCGGGGACTCAGTGCTGTGCTTACTGGAACCGCCACGCTTGAACAGTCCGTTGCCTGCGTCGAGCAGCTGCCGAATCTTTGCTTGTTGTCTGGCGGTGAAGCGCCGCCCAATCCTGCCGAACTGCTCGGTTCGCGAGCCATGCAGGAGTTGCTCAAGCAGTGCAGCGAGGAATACGAATTCGTCATCATTGACACGCCGCCTGTGCTGACCGTCACCGACGCGGTTATTCTGGCCTCCGAAACCGACGCCACTATCCTGGTGATCCGCTACGGGCAGACCAGCAGGCGAGGCGTGCGACACGCTCACAATCTCCTTTTGCGTTCCAATGCAAAAGTCATTGGGCTGGTTATGAACGCCGTCGACCCGAAATCGCCCGACTACTATTACTCTGGCGGCTCCCGGTATGGTAATTACTATTCCAGCTATTACGAAAACCCCACCACGCCGGAACAATAAGAGGTTTGCTGTGAAACTTCAGAGCACTGCTCTTGTCCTAGTTTTCATTGCCGTTAGCGCGTCACCTGTACTTTGGGCCCAAGCCAACAAGGGGCCCGAAATTTCTGCGCCGGCCACTGCGCAGAGCGAGATGCGCATCGGCGCCGGCGATTTACTTTCGGTCGGCGTCTTCGACACGCCCGAGCTGAGCGGCAATTTCCGCGTGGATGAAAACGGTGTCACATCGTTCCCGCTGATCGGTACCGTGCACCTTGCTGGTCTCTCCACGGAGCAAGCGCAGCAGCTCATTCAGAGTAAGCTTGTGGAAGGAAACTTCGTCAAACACCCGCAGGTGACGGTGCTGATTACTGAGTACGCTACGCAGGGGATCACGATTCTTGGCGAAGTGAAGACGCCGGGCGTTTATCCCGCGCTGGGCGGCAAGCACCTTTTCGATCTCATCGCAATGGCCTCTGGGTTGACGCCCACGGCGGGCAACTTGGTTACAGTTACCCACCGATACCATCCAAGCAACCCGATTACCGTGCCGTTGCGTAGCAGTAACGGTGAGCTGACCAGCAATATCGCGCTTCAACCCGGTGACACCGTAGTGGTGCAGCGCGCCGGAATTGTGTATGTGCTCGGCGATGTCGGCAGGCCGGGCGGCTTCGTTATCGACTCGGACTACATGACAGTCGTACAGGCGCTGGCCTTGGCGCAGGGGGCGGCCACAACAGCTTCGCTTAACAAAGCCAAGTTGCTGCGGCGGACCGCTTCCGGAGTGAAGGAAATACCGCTGCCTCTCAAAGCGATTCTTCAGTCCAAGATCCCGGATCAGGTCGTGCAGGCAGGCGACATCATTTTCGTTCCTTCCAGCGCGGCGAAGAGCATAATACACGGCGGGTTTCAGGGCATCCTGCAAAGTGCACTTGTGGCGACGATCTACCGATTGTGAGTCCTGAATTTCTGCGGAAGTGCGTAGCTGGAAGTGCCGACGGGGCAGCAATTTTTTGCCTGCGGTAGTGAAACGCGTGGCACGGCGGCTGAATAGTTACGACCTGATCGAAACGCTGGCGGATGCGATGTTGCTACACGGAATTCCCGAGCATATACGCTCGGACAACGGTCCGGAATTTGTGGCAAAGAAGCTGCGGAAGTGGCTGGCGGAAGTCGGAGCGAAGACGTTGTACTTCGAGCCGGGAAGTCCGTGAGAGAACGGCTGCTGCGAAAATTTCAACGGGAAGCTGCGGGACGAATGCCTGAACGGGGAGATTTTCTACTCGTTGAAGAAAGCCAGGATCGTGATCGAACAATGGCGAGTATAGTACAACACGAAGCGGCCGCACTCGTCGCTGGGCTACCGGCCACCAGTGCCGGTGGCCGGTAGCCCACCCCTCAACCTCATTCCACAGCCCGAAGCTGTGGCGTAAACTCTCATGCTACTTGGTACAAATCATCGGGCAAATCACGTCTGGTTTTGCTGTAAGCCTCAAGTCAATTATCAAACGTGTAATTCCGCGAAATGTGCTTCGACAAATACAGCTAAAAAAGGAGGCACTTTCTGGCTTAGAGGAATGCACGGCATCAATTAAAGATCGAGCAAGGCGATACGAAATATTTATCTTTGGAATCGGGAAGTGTTGATTTCCTTTTCAGCTTTTCAGCGCTGGAGCATATTCCAAAGGTTGAGCGCGCTTTTCAGGAAATCGGCAGGGTGGTGAGACCCGGGGGGCAGCGTTAATCAGTCCTGCATGGAACTGCCGGCCTTGGACAGTAAGAAAATTGCAATTACGGTCTTATTCAGATCTATTGCCACTAGAAGTGATTGAGAAACTGCTAATTCCGTCGAGAAATAATCTCGCATATCGAGCAGTCATGTCCACGCCTGCCAGAATCCAGCGTGAGCTGCTGTATGGTTTCAAATGCAAAGTCCCACTCCAGTGTAAACGCTTAAGCCCGGACTTCTCGCTCAATGGACGTTATCCCCATATCTCTGACGATGACGGTTTTGTCTCGATGGATGCTCATGCGGGATTGACGTATTTCTTGGCTGATGGGTGGAGCAGCCTTTCCCGTCAAGGATTTCCGAGGCGAATGATGATGCGTGGAGAGGGAATCGTTGTTGTCAAGGCAAATTAAAGGCAAATTAGCAGTGTTGCGTGAGAGGGAGATTTGATGCCGTCACAACAGACTATTGAAGGTGGGACAGCTCCGGACCGGATTTATTCCAACCAAGGGAACGCACCTCTACTCCATCTGCTAAGCAAAGGCTGCAGCCGCTTGCTCGACATAGGTTGCGGAGCAGGTGATAACGCTAAGTTGTTGAAGGCCACGCACCCCGAGATCGAAGTATCCGGCATCACCCATTCGGCTAGCGAGGCTGGCCTCGCGCAAAAATACCTAACGCAATGCTGGGTGTTTGATATTGAAGGCGAGTTCCCGGACGATCTGGCTCACCAGTCATTCGATGTCCTGATTCTTTCTCATATACTAGAGCACCTTCGAAACCCTGCCGTGGTCTTGTCCCGTTTCTCGCGATTGTTGCGTAGTGGGGGACAGGCGTTGATTGCAATTCCTAATGTATTGTCTTGGCGGATGCGGGTTCAGTTTCTGTTGGGGTGCTTTGAGTACGAATCGGGGGGCGTGTTGGATGACACTCATCTACGCTTCTTTACCTATTTCACAGCAGATCAATATTTGCTATCCAAGTCTCCCGACCTCAAAGTTGCATGCAAAACAGCAAGCGGGAGTGTGCCTCTTTGGTGGCTGCGCAGGCATCTATTTCCTCGGGAATGGAGCGAGCATATCGATCAATGGGGTTGCCGTCATTGGCCCAATCTTTTCGGCGGCCAGGTATTAATTAGGGCAGTGAAGCAATCAGTAGTGTCCGGCTAAAAGTCGAATAGATTGAATTGGTTACCGGAATCGACTAAGTCGTTATCGAAGTCAGGTGCGAGAAGTGCCCATAAAATGGGCGATTTCTCGAAAAGCGTGAGGCTGAGAATCTGTAAAATCTGGTACAGGCTGGCGTCCAGTTCCAGCCGTTTGCGCACGATTGCCACCAGCACGTATACCGACACCGCGATCCATATCTGAGTCTTCACGGCGTTCTCGCTGGTGCCGAAGAATGCCTTGATGCGTAGGTGCTGCTTGATCCATTTGAAAAACAATTCAACTTGCCAGCGCTGCTTGTAGATTTGCGCGATTGTCAGCGCCGGCAGCGCAAAGTTGTTGGTCAGGAACTTCAGTCGCTTATTGGTCTCCGCATCGAAGTAACTCACGCGTCGCAGTGGATCGGGATACGCAGAGGCCGATTCGAAAGATGTTAGAAGCACGGTCTGATCGGAGCGAACGCCTGTGCCCTTATCGACCGGATGCGAGTAGCGCCGCTGAATCAAAACGTTCGACTTGGTGCGCACCACGAAGAAAGCCGAGCTGAGCGTGAACACAAACAGACGTTGGAAATCGATGTAGCCGCGATCCATCACATAGAACGCGCCGGGTTCCGGCATGATCTCGTCCAAGATGTTTACGTCATGCACTTTGCCGTCAGTAATGCGGATAAACGTGGGAATGTTGCCGTGCAGATCCAGCAGCGTGTGTATCTTGACAGCAGCTTTGTGCTCACGGAACTTGGCCCATGGGAACAAGGAGAGGCAGAGATCAATAGTCGTGGAGTCCAAGGCATAGAGGCTGTTGTTCAGGTCGACGCCCAACGGATCGCAGGCATAGAGCGGCCGTGCCATGCCAATCAGAATTTGTGCGAAGTCGGCGAAGATCCTCCAATCATGAGATTCGTTCGCATCCGCTAAAGTCGAGCGCGTCACCTTGCCGCGAAAGCCCATGTGGTATAACTTGGCACCCATCGCGCGAAGGCATGCTTCTATGTCGCGCAAACTTTCCCGGTAAGTCAATTGCGCGAAGGCCATCGCCAGATACTGATCCCAACAAGAGAAACCTCTCAGGTGGGAGTCGCCGCGATAGCGGGCTACACACTTCTGGAACTCCTTGCCTGGGGCGTGCTCGATCAGTTGAGAGAAGATAGTGCGGCCAGCATTCATTCCACCATTGTTTCGGATCTGGAACTCGTCGTCTCAGTCCGAAAGCTGCATTCTGGATTTCAAATCGTTCTCGCGCCGAATGGCTACATCCTGCTTACCTGTAAGGACTTACGCAACCCTCGGAAATTTTAGCCGGACACTACTGTGAAGCAATGAACATATCCGTTGGCGAGAAAATTACCGTCTGCTTGCTTACATACAACCATGTTAACGTGATTGAATCGACCCTGCGATCGATACTCGACCAGACAATCGCAGGTTATGAAATCATCGTCAGCGATGACTGCTCGACCGACGGGACTTGGGAACGGATTCTTGAACTTGCAGCCGAGGATGCGAGGATCAGACCCGTCTGCACCCCTCACAACATGGGAATGTCGGGCAATGCCAATTTCGCCGTGGCGCAATCTGACCGGCCCTACATCGCCCTGTTGCACCACGACGATCTATATCGTCACGACATGCTGGAAAAGTGGGCGGGGGTATTGGAGCGATATGACGATGCGGCTTTCGTCTTCAATCCTTACGGGGTTTTCGAGAGTGATTTCATTTACCAGGAATCCATTCCCAAGGAGTGTGTTGATGGCAACTGGTTGCTGAAAAAGTATCTTTTTGCCCGCTGGGGTTGCCTGGTGCGGGGAACTGCTATGATTCGGCGCAAGGCATGGGAGCGAGTGGGCGGTATGCGTGAGGAGTTTGGCATGCTGGCAGATGTGGACTTGTGGATGCGCCTTGCCATGCACTGGCCAGTGGGCTATGTGCCAGAACCTGTTATTACGGTGCGAGCTCAGAGACCGAGTTATTACCCCGACATATATACAGGTAAGCAGTGGCATTGGAGAAGACTTGTTCTCCTTTACGAGATCCATGCCTCAAACCGTTTGGATTACTTAGATCTGGATACCATTCGGGGGCGACTACAGTGGTGGGGTTTCAGGCTGAAATTGAGCATTGAAACTACCAAGTGGCTATGCTACGCAGTCGTTAGAAAAAGACGGGAAATGATTGCGTTTAGTCACGAATCAGTGACCCGATATGACGTGTGGCCATTGCGCGTGCTGCGAGGTGTCCTGTTAGCAAGTGCCATAGGCAGGGGAAAGGCATGAGCGGCAAGATCCACTTGTTCAGCGATGCATCGAATCACTCGACTGCCCGTTACTTTGAGAGAGCAGTGAGCGCCAGCATCGGCGACGAATCTCTGGTTTGTTGGGACCAAATTCCTAGTATGGGAGACCTGCAAGCCGATGATGTACTGTTTTTCGTGGACCCTCCTCCAGACTGGCCGCTGGGCTTGGAAAATGCTCCTTGTCTCACCGTAATGTATTTAGTTGATGTCCACCAGGACATAGATACAAGATTGCGGATGTCACATTTCTTCGACATGGTTTTTGTTGCTCAAAAGGACTATGTGGCGAAATTCCACGAACTAGGCCATAAAAATACCTATTGGTTGCCGCTCGCATGTGATCCTGGGATACATAATTTATCGTCAGAGAGCAGACCATTCGATGTGGGTTTTGTTGGCAAGCTTGGTGTTTGGGGTTCGCCGCGCTACAAAATACTGACCACGGTGCTCCCACGTTATCACACCAATGACTACAACATTTTTTACGCCCCTTCAGAGATGGCGAAGCTTTATGGTGAATCGAAAATTGTTTTTAACGCCAGCATCAATGGCGACCTTAACATGCGATTGTTCGAAGCGCTGGCCTCGGGGGCTTTGCTTGTAACCGACCGCATCGAGAATGGCTTACCGGAGCTTTTCGAGGAGGGGATACATTATGTCGGTTATTCCACAATTGATGAAGCCATAAAAAAAATAAACTATTACCTGGCAAATCCGCTTGAACGCGAGAATATTGCACTTGAGGGGCAGCGCGTTGCATTAGCACACCATACTTATCTGCATCGCTGGGAAGAAATTGCTAAGTTGTCACATGGCAAATTTGGCCAAGCTCCGGCACGTACGTATTCGAGGAAGACATTGGCGGATATCTATTCCGCAATTTTCGTATCGTTACGTTTACCCAAGCGTATCCCCGCAGTTATTCGGCAATATGGGCTTACTCAGAATGTCATACATAATCTAGTCAAGGGGTGGGCACGGTGGCTTAATGCTCGAGTGCCATTCACCCGTAATGCGTTATGCGCTCGAGTTTATGCGGCGTTCGCTCGGTGGAATTCCTAAGTGAGCAATCTTCGCCAATATGTGCGCAATATGGCAGCGCTTGTAGGCCAGACCACTGCGGAGCGCCTCTTGGGTATGTTATCTACGGTAGTCGTCGCCAGGTTGTTGGGTGTTACCGCTTTTGGCGCCTATAGCGTGGTGGTCAACATGGCAAGCAGTGCCTACGGGATGGTACGCCTTGGAGTGGACGGATCAATTCACGTGCATACCGCAGAAGCGGATCAGGACGAGATTTCATATCAAGACAAGGGCAATATGCTTGGTGCTGGCCTGCTTCTTCTGCTTGGTGCTGGGATGGTTGGCACTACGGCTATTTTGCTATTAGGCCACTGGTTTGCGACGACAGTCTATGGTCAACCCGAATTGGCGCGTTGGATGATCTTCGCCGCAGGGCTTGTCATGCTAAGGTGTGTGTCGCAATTTTGCTACGCAACACTCGCGGGCATGCACCAATTCGTGGCATACTCACGGCTAAGGGTTCTGTCTGCGGTCTTCGCGTTACTATGTGTGTCTGTCGGTGCTTACAGTTTTGGTATAAGGGGCGCGCTGGCGGGCATGCTCGGAGCGCAGGCTGTCTTTGTGTTCATGCTGGCACGATCAACGCGAGGCGCCTTATATGCTAATAGAGTTCTTCTGCGACTCGGAGCGGTCAAACAATGGGTGCATAGGCATTTGCGATTGGGGTTTCCATTCTACGCAGCCGGCTTAATATCTGTGCCCGTCGCATTGTTTCTGCAAGGAATATTGAGTCGACATGTTGGGTTGAAAGCATTGGGAGAATTACGGGCCATCACGGCGGTTCTAGCACTGATTTCTTTTATTCCAACCGCAGTTTCAGCTGCGATGGTCTCTCTCCTAACGAGGAGTTCTACTAGCAACTATTTATCCTTTATTCAGCAATCGTTGCTCCATATCAAGTACATCTGGCTGCTAGCGGTGTTTTCAGGCTTGGCTGTATTTATAGTACTACCCATGATTGTCAAGTTGCTGTTTGGTGAAGCATATGCAGGGGCAGTGGCTCCAGCATCATACGCGATTCTTTCCACTATCATTGCCTGTGTACTGGGATTTGTTAACAACATAATTTTTTCGCGGAGGCGCACGGGGCTAATACTGGTCATGACCTTATGCCAATTCACCGTGTTCGCCAGCCTCGCATGGATATTAATTCCCCTGATGGGATTGAGCGGATATTTTGCATCCGAATTCGTAGGATATGTCGCCGCCTTTTTCTTTATTTATGCGAAGGCAGTTTCTTGGAAGAGAAGGCATGGCATTATCGTTCCATGGCTTGTACCGGGGATGTTGCTGAGTATTGTTGATGGCATGGGGATATTGCTTCTTTCTCTTCCGATAATGGAGAAATGCAGAGTAACGGGTGTAGTTATGCTGATAGTTGCAACCTCTCTTATTATTTATCGTTTTGTGTTGGATTGTCAGGACCGTAATTTGTTGAGAAGGCTTATGAATTGCTTCCCGGAAATTAGCCCGTCATAAAGGAGAGTTGTCGCCTGAGATTATCTACTCGGTACGATGAGAGTCGTCCTCACCGATCTCTCGGGGAGAGGACGCCACACGGGTTCGCTAGACAGATCGCGGCTACCCTCGATCTGTCTAGAAGCGGTCTCATAAATGCCTGAGCAGGAGTTTGAGGCAAGCGAGGTGGACGAAGCCGAGGAAGTTCTCGACGTGGTATTCCCAACGGGTGACGAGGCGGCGAAAGTGGTGCAGCCAGGCGAAGAGCCGTTCCACCTTCCAGCGTTTCCGGTAGCGCCGCAGCGGCCGTCCATCCTGCGTCTTCTTTTCCCGCGATTCGGAGCAATTAGTTCGATGCCATAGGCTTCCGCGAGCCTTTCGTCGAGCCCGCCCGAGTCATAGGCTTTGTCGCCGATGAGCCGGGCGGGCAGTTCGTCGAGGAAGCTTCCGGCAAGAACTTCTTCCACAAGCTGGCACTCGGCAGGCGAAGCACTTTGCACAGAGACGGCGAGAGGAAAACCGTTAGAAGCGGCGATAGCGACGATCTTCGTCCCCTTGCCACGGCGGGTGGGACCGACGGCAAGCCCCCTTTTTTCGCGCTGGCAAACGTTGCATCCACGAACGCTTCGTCCAGGTTCAACTGTCCCCGTTCCCGCAGATGCCGCGCCAGCCGCCGTAATGCCTCCTCCAGTTTGCCGCTCCGCACCCACTGCTGAAAACGGCGATGGCAGATCTGGTAGGGCGGATACTTCTCCGGCAACTCGCGCCACTGCGCTCCCGTGCCCAGCACCCACAACACGCCATGCAGCACGGAGCGCGTGTCATGCCACGGACGACCGCGATTGTCGACGCGCCGCGTGGGCTGCAATACCGGCTCAACCACCTTCCACTGTTCTTCGGTTAACTCCCAGCGTCCTGTCATCGGCGCCCGCGGAGATACACAGAGCACCTCTAGAATGCACCATCAATTGCCGGGACCATACATCTAGAGTGACCTGCTCCCGTAAATCCGCATACAACGCAGTATGACAAATAGAAGCAAGCCTTCAGCGACAATACGAAAATGACAACCAACATAAGACCAGTCAAATCCAATCATTCAGAGCAACGCTCTCTTTTCAACAGCAATCAGAATAGAAAAGTCATTTACGACTTCGGCTCAAATAACGGCGATGATTTGCCGTATTACTTTAAAAAAGGAGACGTTGTCATTGCTGTCGAAGCAAATCCGCTGCTATGTAAAGAGATTGAGAGTCGATTTCCCGTTGAGATAGCTGAAGGAAGACTTTTTGTCGAAAACTGTGTAGTGACAACTGATGATTCGGATAACGAAGTATACTTCTACATCTCAAAATGTCATCATGTGTTGAGTCAGTTGCCCAAACCAGCCGAAAGTGTAATAGCTGATTTTGAAAAAGTCCTACTTCCTTCGAAATCGGCAGTTGGCTTGATTGCAAAATATGGAAATCCATTCTATATAAAAATCGACATCGAGCACTACGACGAAGCAATATTGAAATCACTGTTCTTAAACAACATACGCCCTTCTTACATTAGCGCTGAATCTCATAGCATAAGCGTTTTTTCTATTCTTGTAGCTCTCGGCGAATATAACGCATTCAAACTTGTTGACGGCCCGACGGTATCCAGCAAATACAAAGACCACCAGATTAAAGTAGGCAATAAAGTCGAAATCTATTCATTCCCGCATCATTCCGCGGGACCATTTGGTGAAGATGTGTTCGGTGACTGGTTGCCAGCTGATAAGTTTTTTTCATTGCTCGCAATAGAAGGACTCGGCTGGAAAGATATTCACGCGACGCAAGCTGTCGTTCCAAATTCCTCTGCCAAACCTCAGCCATCGATTCGCAAAGTCGTCCAAATGTTTGTTCGGTATGCCATAAAGCCTCGCATACCGAATAAAATGTGGAGCCTCATCGCCAAGACATATGTACGGCTTGTTTAGCAGCCCGTGGTGCAAGTGTGAACACACTGAGCAGAAAGTTCTGAAGTATCCACAGGCTCTGTTTGTAGAATGAGCTTATGGCGATGGGCACACGCAAGCAGCGGGAGAAGCAAGAGGGATTGTGGATCGCGCACACGGAGTTGGCGTCAGC
>Ga0307375_10000500_pt1 | contig 49277 bp, 47 predicted proteins | sample TR1MG_FD_202531 | JGI IMG/M metagenome (GOLD analysis project Ga0307375, IMG submission 202531) | Soil microbial communities from Risofladan, Vaasa, Finland - TR-1 | ecosystem: Environmental > Terrestrial > Soil > Coastal area > Acid sulfate soil | place: Finland: Risofladan, Vaasa | collected...
ACCGGATTATGACCATGGACTTGCACGCCGACCAGATTCAGGGATTTTTCGATGTCCCGGTCGATCACCTTTACGCAAGTTCCATTTTTGTTCCCTACATCAAAAACCATAACTTAGATAACATTGCCATTGCAGCACCGGACATGGGTGGTGCAAAGCGGGCAAATGCTTACAGCCGGTTTATGGATGCCTCCATGATAATTTGTCACAAATCGCGTGAAAAGGCCAATGTTATTGCTGAAATAAATGCTATTGGTGACGTGAAGGATAAGAATGTGATAATTCTTGACGATATGATTGATACGGCTGGAACTATGACTAAGGCCGCGGAGATGATGATGGATAAGGGGGCAAAGAGCATTAGAGCCATTGCGACTCACCCGGTATTTTCTGGCCCAGCCTACGATAGAATTGCCAATAGCGTTTTGGAAGAGGTTGTTGTTACCGATACTATTCCATTAAAGCCGGGGGAAGATATCTCAAAAATCCACGTTTTAAGCGTGGCCGATCTTTTTGCTGATGTCATCGATAAAGTTTACAACTATCAGTCAATTAGTTCCAAGTTTATAATTTAATGCTATATTTGCACCTCTAATTTTAGCAAATGGTGTAATGGGGAGCAGATGCTCTGAGTAGCACTAATTACTAATTCTTAATTACAAGAAGAAAATGAAAACTTTAGAAATCGTTGGTGCATTGCGCGCTAATGTTGGTAAAAAGGAAACTAAGGCATTGAGAAATGCCAATTTGGTTCCATGTGTTCTTTATGGAGGTGGCGATAATGTTCACTTTAGCGTTGAGGAGAAGTTGGTTAATACCCTCATCTTTACCCCTAACGCCCATTTAGTTAACTTGAAGATTGGCAAAAAGGAATACTCTGCCGTTATGCAGGACTGCCAGTTCCACCCGGTGTCGGATAAAACCCTTCATGTTGACTTTGTTCGTGTTTTTGAAGATAAAAAGGTTGCCGTAGACGTGCCAGTTCTGGTTATTGGAACCTCAGAAGGCGTAAGGCAAGGTGGCAAGTTGCAGCTCCTTCATCGCAAAATTCGTGTTTCTGCTTTGCCTGCCCAACTTCCTGATTCTGTAACCATTGACATCACTGGTATGGAAATGGGTAGTTCAAGGATTGTTGGAGAAATAGTGGCTGATAATTTTGAGATTATTACTCCTAAGAATTCAATAATTGCAACTGTCAAGCTGACTAGGGCTGCACGTGGTGCCGCTGCAGCTACTGCTGAAACTCCTGCTGAAAGTAAATAGTATAGGTAACATTGAAGTATCTGATAGCCGGGCTCGGGAACATTGGCGCTGAATATGCTAATACCCGCCACAATATTGGTTTTAAAGTGTTGGACGCCCTTGCAAAAGCGTCCAATATTTTTTTTAAAGATGGTCGTTATGCCTCCGTTGCAGAGCTAAGGCATAAGGGGCGTACCTTTATTTTGATTAAACCCAATACCTACATGAACCTTAGCGGAAAGGCCGTTCGATATTGGATGCAGACAGAAAAAGTTCCGATCGAGAATTTGTTAGTGTTGGTTGACGATATTGCGTTGCCATTTGGAATGCTAAGGATGCGGGGTAAGGGGAGCGATGGCGGCCATAATGGATTAAAAGATGTTGCGCGCATTTTAGGTAGTGAGGATTATGCCCGTATTCGTATGGGAGTTGGAAACGAATTTGAGCGTGGTCAGCAGGTGGATTTTGTGCTTAGCGAATGGTCAACTTCCGAAGCAGAGCAGCTACCAATATTTATTGAAAAGGCTTCCAATGCAGTTCTGAACTTTGGAACTATAGGCCTAGACCGTACGATGAATCTCTTCAACACAAAATAAAAAGGTGGTTCAAGAAAGCAATACCAGAATTGATAAGTGGCTCTGGGCTGTTAGGGTATTCAAAACCAGAACAGAAGCTGCCGACGCCTGTAGAAAGGGGTGGGTAAAGGTAAACGGGTTGGTGGTAAAACCATCGCGGGACCTAAAACTCAACGATGTTGTGTCTGTAAGGAAAAGCCCAGTGGTATACTCTTTTCGCGTTTTAGGCCTTATTGGTAACCGCCAACCCGCAAAGCTGGTCGAAAACTATGCTGAGAATATGACCCCTCAGGAGGAGCTGGATAAGCTTACGCTGAATAGCATAACCATAACACTTCAGCGCGATCGTGGAACTGGAAGGCCAACAAAAAAGGAACGTCGCGATATCGACAAACTCATTCAAGACCCTGAAGATTAGCACATGGAACTTGCACGAAAGCTAAAGCAAACCTCGCTCTTTGAGTATTTGCTCCTAATGTATCAGGTTGAAGACATTATTCGAGCTTGTAATTTTGACAAGTCGATTATTGCTAAAGTTGCCGAGCAACGATTTGGAAGCGAACTTGGCAATAGGGATGAAGGGATAGCTTGGTTTTTGGCTATGTCCGAAATGATGCAGGAGGAAAAAATTGAACAAAAATATCACTTGCAACATGTGGTAAACCTCACAAACGATCTCTTTCAACTCCATCTGCGGTTAGCTAATTCACCCAATGAGGAAGAATACCATGAGCTCTATATAAAGGTGGGGATTTTTGGTGAAGAACTTCGCCAGAAAGGAAACTCTGAGGAGAATATGGTTTCCCTTTTTCTTACTGCAATATACGGAGTTTGGCTTTTGGGTCTTAAAAATGTTCCTGTTTCAAACGAAACAAGGCAAGCGGTGGAAGATATAACCAACTTGCTAGCCCTGCTATCGAAATATTACCACCAGATTGAAGCGGGTGAAAAGGAGCTGCCAGGCTAACCCTTTTCTAGTTATTATTCCACTTAATACCAATTCCTATCCCGAATATCTCCTTCATCTGTATTTCTGGAGTAAACTTGTCATTAACGCCATCGCCATTGGTGTCCTTTGCAATTCGAGCATTGTCGTCATAAATAGCTTGCGTAAACAATCGAGCTGTCAGCCAGCTGTTTAGTTTTGCCTCTAGAGTGTTTTCCCAGTTTACATAAACGTTTTGAGGATTCTTAATAAAGTTTGAAAAAAGATCCAGTTTCGAAGTCCACAGCAATTTTTTCTTAAAAATGGGTTGAATTAGCTGTATTCTCACAAGGGCCCCGGCTTCGTATAGGTAGTGTTCCCCTTTCTTTATTAGATTACCACTTTGATCATACACGGCAGCCTTAACTCCGTAACTACCCTCATTGGCCAAATCTTGGCGCTGAACAACCGTTAATCTTCCCGATACAGGGGAAAGAAATATGCTCAATCTGTCTGACGGTTTGTAGTCCATACCGAAAGATAAGCCTAGGTACCCAGGCGCAAGCCAGTCTGACACAACTGTGCTATCGTTGGGGTAGTTGTAACCTGGGAACATCTGTGTTTTGAATGTTGCAAGCACGCTATAAAACCATTTCGCTGAGGCTTTTCTGCCAAACTTTGAGGAGACCTCAATTCTGTCGTCGTTCTTAATGTTTTTGCTAGTGCCTTGCCGTGTTTGTCCATAGCCAACGTCGAAAGTATTGTCCCAAGAATTATCTCCTTTACTATAGCTTGACGCAAATCCATAGTGTCCATTACCAGAGATGGTATTTTCTCCACCCGCTACCCAGTTGGTTAGCGAAACCTGAGAAAAGGTTAGGCTCACTTCGTTCTTGATTTTCCATGGTTTTATTGGTGCTTTAGCGGTGTCGGTTTTGGGTAGTGTGTCACCTTTCTGCACTGTATCTTGTGCATTTGCAATCCTTGTGAATGCAAAGAAAACCAGAAGAAAAGTTGCCGTGGTTTTAGAAATCTTTAGGTAGTAGAACATTGAGCTACAAGTTTATGTTTTTACTATGTAAGATACAACTGTTTTCTTTTGGCCAAAGATGTTTTCGATTTTTTGCAATTAGATCATATACCCAGTTGGAAATAAATTTTGGGGTTAGCCACAGTGCAATTCGAAGTGGAACAAACATCCAAACCAGCCGGCTCATAATCTTGGATATCGCGTCGGTTTTTGTGTAAACAGCATCGCTGTCAACGGCGATTATGGAGTTAAGGTCGAAAGGAATATTGTTTGCTTGTAGGAGCGTTCTTGCATCTTTGCTTTCAAGCGATAAGCACTGTAATTCTTGTGATTTTTGAAATTTTAATATCCAGTACGCCAGTCTACTACAAAGCATACAGCTGGAGTCGAAAAATATTATTAGCTGTTTTTTAGTCGTGTGACTGTTTTCTACGGCTTTTAAAATCATAGGCTATTGAACCCAACATGTTTCTATTTCGGCGATATAAAGTCTGTGAAAATCATTACTCTGATAAACTGATTTAGGAATACTTTGTTCAATGAAATTTGAAGAGACAAGATCGTTGAAATAGAGCTTTCTGCAGTCCATAATAAGCCTTGCTTCGCTGAATGCTGGCACACCCGAAGGAAGGTCAAGTTGGTGCAGGTTTGCCAGCTTTATTTTATTTATATCACGGCCGGATTTACTCCCACATAGCTTTAGCGCATCACGATACTCTTCCTGAAAAAAGCTTAAGCTAAAGCGCTCTGCGGACTCAACAAATTTAAAGGTGTAGCGTTGGGGGCGAATAACAACGAAGGCAACGGGTTTATTCCATAAAATGCCAAAACCACCCCAGCTGGCTGTCATGGTGTTCACAGCATCACCTTTTCTGGCGGTTATAAGCATCCAGTCCTTATCAAGAATTTTAAAAGGATTTTCCTTTAATTCGAAGATGTTCGCCTGCTTGAAGTTTTGCATGACAATTAATTTTGTGGTGCATGATTCCAAAAATGTAAATAGGCCGAGTTTTTCGGCCTATTTAGTAGCATTTAATTGCTTGTGTGTAAGCCGATTACTTGTAAAATTCGTAGGTGTATTTGTAGAGTACTTTGTAGTTATAAGGTGCGTAGAAGGTATCCACCTCTACGAGCACACCCTTTGGGTTGTATTTAGACTCTTTTTTTGAGAATTCGTCCGTATCACCCTCGTTCCACTGTTCCTCCAAAATATTACCCTTAGTATCGTACTTATATTTGCTGTATACAAATTTTTCTCCATTGGCGTTGGTTTGGTCAATTTGCATCAAGTTGGCAAAATTGTCGTAGGTGAAAAATTGTTTGTATACGAACTTGCCCCCGAGGTAAACATCGCGCTGAATTTCCTGATTTTTATCGTTGAACTTCATTGAATAGCGTTTCGAAATGGCGCCAGAGGTTTCTTTACGAATGTCTTCAATAATATTGCCATTTGCATCGCTCACCTTTTCCATGGTATAGGAAACAACATTTTCTGGTTTGTAAACAGTGATTGTTGCTTTGTTTCCCAGATAGCTGTAAACCCATTTCTCATCGATGCTATTATTTGCCTTATAGCGGATGATTTCAGACTGCTTCCCTTGGCTGTTGTATTTATAAACAATACGATATGGCTCACTTCCATCAAAACCATTTTCCAACAACTTGTTATTGTTATTGTCGTAAACAATGGTTTGTTGGTAGGTAATTTTACCATCTAGTCCGTTAATGTTAACATATTGTGTCTTATTCCCGTGGTTGTCGTAGGCGTATGATTGCTTTGAGGAAATGGCACCTGTCGACTTGTAGTTTATAACAGAAATTGGGAGTCCTTGAAGATCATAGGTGGTTTCTGAACTTTTATATCCCTTGGGTGAAGGTATGCCGTTGGCATACTTATGGTTCCAAACGGTAATCTCCTTAATTTTGTTTTCAGCGATGCGTTCTCTTTCCCGTTGCTCGTTAATTGTTTGGCCAAAGCAAGTGATTGCTGAGGAGAATAATGCAACAAAAACCAGAAATTTTTTCATTTTTCTTTAATGAGTTTGGGCATAAAGTTAGCAATTTGTTCCCACATTCTGTATTGCGTGCTTGTCGTTTAATTCCGCTGTAAAACGATTTAAACAACATTGTGGCTTGATGGTATTGTAACAACTAAAATGAAGTAATGTGCACGTTCATTAAAAGGAACAAAGTGATAATAGAGCTTTCTTCCCGATTTTCTTGCAATATCTATCAACCCGAGACCTGCTCCCCCTTTTGTATCAATTTCTCCCTCCATCATCTGCTTGATAAACAAGCCTCGAAGCTCTTCGGGAGAAGCTCCATTTAAGGTGTCTATCCGTTCCCGTAACATCTTAATTTTATCGTTCATTACGAGGTTGCCCGTAATGACGTAAAATCCTTCCATCGTTTCGCCCACTACAAACATTCCATTCCCAATCTGCTTCTCCTTTTCATCAAAATCGTCGGAATGTTTTGTTACGTTCTGAAGGCACTCAATGATTATGTGAAAAACTCTCTTTCTAATCGATGTCGGAAGTTGCTTTTCCTGAATCTTTCGGTTGGCCATTAAAGCAAATGACCTCATTATACTATGGTTCATTTCGCCCTTGTAAATAAGGGGAAACCCACTGGAAGCGAGCTCGTTAGTCAGTATTGACTTTATGAAATATATAACGTTATCCATGCGGTTTTTAATCAGCATGAAGTTAGAAAAAATATTTTGGTTGGATCGTGCAGGTTAGTAAAATGTGATTATAGATGTGTAATCGTTTACGGAAGGTATGTTTCAATCAACGAACAGGGCTTTTCTGGCACCAAACGGAAATTTCGCAAGTCAGCAGGAATTAGAATGGTTTCGCCTGCCTGTATCTTGGTCGATTTGCCAGAACTCTGGATGATGAATGCCGTTCCTTTAATGCAAATGTAAACAACAAAGGAGTCGATAAGGTTGTAATCCACTGCAAGTTCTTGGTCGAATTCAAGCAAGTTGGTCTTGAAGTAGGCAGACTCAACCAGCAGGCTAGGGTGGTTTTTTGTTTTAGAGTAGGTAACCTTACCTGATTTTTCACCAGCATAGTCAATTACGTCAATTGCGAGATCAACATGCAGCTCTCTCTCCATTCCCGCTTCATCTTTTCGTCCCCAGTCGCTGACCCGGTAAGTGATGTCCGATGTTTGCTGAATTTCAACCACCATTAACCCACTTCCCAATGCGTGGAGTTTGCCGGCAGGAATGTAAAATACATCTCCTGTTTTAGTTTTTTCAAAGTTTAGCAGCTGATCGAAGTTGCTGCTTTCTAATGCTTCTTTGAACTCCTTCTTGCTGGTTGGCCTGTTGAAGCCGTACACAAGTTCAGCGTCGGGTTCGCTATCGAGAACGTACCACATTTCTGTTTTGCCATAGGAGTGATGGCGCTCCATGGCGACCTCATCATTGGGATGTACTTGAAGAGAGAGCTTATCGTTGGCCTCTATGAACTTGATGAGCAAAGGGAATTCAGAACCAAATTTTTCATAAACTTTTTCACCCACCATGTCGCCCATGTAAATTTCTACCAACTCGTTCAGGCTATTGCCTTCCAGATAACCATTTTTGACGATCGATTCATCCCCTTCAACGGCAGATAGCTCCCAACTTTCACCAATTTTACCTGCAGGAAGGTTTTTTCGGGCAAATATTTTTGCGATTTTGTTCCCTCCCCAGATTTTCTCTTTGTAAATTGGCTGAAATTTAAGTGGGTATAATTCTTGCATGGTTTTGTAGTTAAAAAAATCAGTAATTAGGGAATGCACATCGTAAGGAATTCCCGAATATAATTATAAACTTTGCAAAGTTAGCATATAAATTCTTTGAGAGTATGTTGATAATTGGTATTGCTGGAGGAACTGGTTCAGGCAAGACTACTGTAGTAAAAAAACTTGTTGACTGTTTGCCTCCAGGCGAGGTTACCGTTATTCCTCAGGATTCATACTATAAGGATAGCAGCCACCTGCCTATGGATCAGAGGCAGGAAATTAATTTTGACCACCCTTCATCAGTTGAGTTTGAGTTGCTGGTGGAGAATCTAAAGAAACTCAAGAAAGGGGAGGCTGTAAATCAGCCAATTTACTCCTACCTCACCTGCGCTAGGGCGGCAGAAACTGTGTATATCGAGCCAAAGCATGTTATAATTGTTGAGGGAATATTGATTTTCACCAATCCGGAGTTGCGCGATCTGCTGGATATTAAAGTCTTTGTGGACGCAGATCCTGATGATAGACTTAGCCGCGTTGTCCGTCGCGACATTATTGAGCGGGGTCGATCCGTAAACAAGGTTCTCGAGCGTTACGAAAAAACAGTGAAGCCGATGCACCTTCAATTTATAGAACCAACTAAGCGATATGCTGACATTATTGTTCCTCAAGGAGGAAACAATGAAGTTGCTGTTAGCATTCTTACCACCATTATAGAAAAAACACTTCACCAACATGGCTATTAGCAATGCTTAATGAAGTAAACATAGAGAACATACTATTTTTAGACATCGAAACGGTGCCTGCTGTTCCTGTTTACTCTGAACTTCCTGAAGTGATGCAGCAACTTTGGGATAAGAAGGCACTGTTTATAAAAAAGGATGAGAATCAATCCAGTGCCGAGGTTTTTGACCGGGCTGGTATTTATGCTGAATTTGGCAAGGTGATTTGCATCTCTGTTGGTTTTGTTTTTTCTCGAAAAAAAGTTCCATACGTTCGCTTAAAGTCGTTTTATAATTCCAACGAGCAACAGCTCCTTGAAGAGTTTGGTGAACTCCTACGCAAGTTTGGCCAGCGAAAGGGAGCACTAATGTGCGCACACAACGGAAAGGAATTTGACTTTCCATATATTGCCAGAAGGATGCTGATAAACGGGGTATCCCTTCCTGGAATGCTAAATGTTGCTGGGAAAAAACCTTGGGAGGTGGCGTTTCTCGATACCATGGAACTTTGGAAGTTTGGTGATCATAAAAATTACACTTCGCTACATCTGCTTGCCACTATTTTTGGCATTCCGACACCTAAGGATGACATTGATGGTTCAATGGTTGCTGAGGTCTACTATCGCCAGCACGATATTGATCGAATTGTAACTTACTGCGAAAAGGATGTGCTCACCATTGTGCAGCTGTTGAGAAAATACCGGGGTGAAGAGTTAATCCCAGCCGAAAATATTGAGAGGGCCAGCCAATCGGGCTCATCCGTTGAGTAAAAACTCTTTTAACTTTTCCAGAAATAAGGCCGATTGTTCAGCGTGAACCCAGTGACCAGAATTGGGAATAGTAACTATTTTATAGTGACTAAACAGGTATCTTATAATTTCTTGATCTCTTTCAATTTTGATGTAAGGCGAGAGTTCTCCTTTAACAAATAGGGTTGGCGTCTCAACTGGATAATCCTCTTTTGCACTAAAGGAAATTCCACCCATGAGATTTGTGAGATTCTGGTCAAGTGCATCAAGGTTCAGCCTCCAATAGAAATTATCTTGGTCATCTCTTGCAAGGTTTTTTAGCAAGAAGCGGACTACGGCTAGCGGTTTAATGCTTTTGCTAAGTAGCTGTTCGGCTTCAACTCTGGTGTCAATCCTTTTCAACGGTAACTCTTGCAGTGCCGAAATTATTTTACGATGTTCCTGTAGTTGGGGCGAATTGGACAGAATATAGGAGGTGGGAGCAATGTCTACCACTACCAGCTTTGCTATTTTTGCTGGATGGTCAAGGGTTAGCTGCATGGCGGCTTTACCACCCATGGAGTGGCCAATGAGTATGGGCACGGCAATTCCCAAATCCTCAATAAGTTCTAAAAGATCGGCGGCAAGGTCAGGGTAACTGTGCGCAGGACTATGTGGGGATTGACCATGATTGCGCAGGTCCACTAGAATTACCTCAAACTGGTTGCTGAGCGCAGTGGCTATGGACATCCAGTTGTCGGAAGAGCCATAGAGCCCGTGGGCAATTACTATGGGTTTGCCTTGTCCTAATCTTCGGTGGTAGAGTTTCATGAGCTACTCGTACAATTGTCTTAGGTAAAGCTGAATGGTGTTTTCCAATCCAAAGTAAAGAGCGTCGGAAATTAATGCGTGCCCAATTGAAACTTCAAGCAGGCCAGGAATATTCTGGTAAAAATACTTTAGGTTCTCTAAACTCAAATCGTGGCCAGCGTTAAGTCCTAGTCCGCATTCAACTGCAACCTTAGCAGCAGCGATAAAGGGGGCAATTGCAGCAACCTTGTCCAAAGAGTAGCCCGAGGCATAGGGTTCCGTATAAAGTTCTACCCTATTGGTGCCTGTTTCTGCAGCTCCTTCTACCATGGCCGATTCCGCATTCACAAACAGGGAAACCCTAATTCCCTTTTTGTGGAACTCCTTAACTACATCTGTAAGAAATGTTCTATTGTGAAGAGTATTCCATCCAGCACTTGAGGTAATGGCCTCGGGAGGGTCTGGCACTAAGGTTACTTGGGCTGGAACAATTTGCATAACAAGGTCAATAAATTGTTCCGAAGGATATCCTTCAATGTTGAACTCTGTTTTTATCACCTTTTTAATGTTGTACACATCTTGGTAGCGGATGTGTCGTTCGTCAGGCCGTGGATGAACAGTGATGCCTTGCGCACCAAAACGTTCGCAGTTTATGGCTGCTTCCACAATATTGGGAATGTTGCCACCTCTTGCATTTCTAAGTGTGGCAATTTTGTTTATATTTACGCTAAGCTTTGTCATTGTTGATTTGTTGTATTAACATCGCACAAAGTTAAAAACAATTACCTTATGCTGGCCAAGGATTTAATCTCCGATGTTATTCCTGCCCTGAGAACTTCCGATACAGGTACAAAGGCTTTGGGATGGATGGACATTTTTAAGGTTGCCCATCTTCCTATTGTAAATAATGAAGATTTTCTAGGGGTAATCAGCGAAAGCGATATTTACGACACCAATATGCCGGATGAGCCACTGGGTAATCATCCACTATCGTTACAACGTCCTTATGTATTGGAGGATCAGCATGTGTTCGAGATTATGGATGTAATGTCGAGGCTGCAACTTTCATTAATACCCGTGTTAAATCTAAAGAAGCAGTACATAGGGGTGATCTCTTTACCTGACCTTCTGCACTATTTTGCAGAGCTGTCAGCACTAAAGAACCCTGGAGGAATTGTGGTTCTAGAACTCAATGAAAATGATTATTCGCTGGCGCACATTGCCCAAATTGTTGAGGGCAACGGAGCAAAAATATTGTCGAGCTACATTACTGCTCACAAAGATTCTACGAAGATAGAGCTAACGCTAAAGTTAAATGTTGTAGACCTTACCTCTATAATCCAAACTTTTACCCGATACGAATATACAATTATTGGAGCCCACATGCGGGTTGATGAGATGGACGACTTGATGGAGGAGCGATTTGACTTGCTTATGAGGTATTTAAATGTTTAAGTAATGAAGGTAGCTCTTTACGGACGTTATTTCCCAAAATCGCACTTGAGTTGTCTTAAAGTGCTGTTCGAACGCTTTGCTGAGAATGGTGTTCAGGTAAAGGTGTATGAGGCGTTTTACTGGCTGCTGAAAAACGATTTTGGCTTTGATCCACAAGGCATTTTGGTCTTCAATTCTCCATCGGAACTCGATATGGATACAGCCTGTGTGTTTAGCCTAGGTGGGGACGGTACCTTCTTGGAAACGGTGGCACTAGTGCGCGATTCCGGAATCCCCATTGCAGGGATAAATGCAGGTAGGCTTGGCTTTCTGACTTCTATTTCGTGTGAGTTTATAGATGAGGTGATCGATACGCTTCTTAACAAAACTATAAGTGTGGAGAATCGATCACTAATAATGGTTGATGGTCTGCCTGCTCCACTGTCGGATTTTCCTTTTGCACTTAATGAGGTGAGTATACAAAAGCATGGCTCCTCTATGGTATCGGTAAATGTATACCACAACGACGGGTTAATAAATACCTATTGGTCCGATGGCTTGTTGGTAGCGACACCTACTGGGTCAACCGCTTATTCCTTGAGCGTAGGAGGCCCAATTATTACACCAGACTCTGCCAGTTTCGTAATATCACCAATTGCACCGCACAACCTCACAGTAAGGCCGCTCGTGGTTCCCGACAGCTATAAGCTGCGGCTTGAACCTACCTCACGTGATGAAACAGTTATTTGCGCCATCGATAACCGGTCAATGCCCATTGCTTCCGGTAGTCAAATTTTTATTTCGAAGGCACCGTTTACCGTGAAGTTGCTTATGCTTGGAGAAACGGATTTTTTTAAACGGTTACGAACTAAGTTGATGTGGGGGGTAGATAACAGAAGTTTGACCGGGCGGAACATTTAGTGCATTTTATTTGTTAAATATTGTTAATAAACCTTCGCTGAGAAACGCATGTCGGCTTGTAAATAAAAAAAGTTACTTTTGTAGTGCATAGCAACTTAACCATGAAACTGACTAAACACCTATTTTTAGTGTTGGCTTATGTGAGTGTTCAGACTAATCTGGCCGCTCAATCATGGAGTTTTAGTCACTATGAAATTGTCACAGGCCTTTCTATTTATCACGGCTTTGATGATATTGGTGGATCGTCATCCTCAAATAATTTGGGTGGCATTCGAGATTTTTCTTTTACCAACTTGCGACCTGGTTTAACAATCGGTTTGCGGTATAAGGTGAACGATCGGTTTTATGTTAAAGGAATGATCGCTTCTGGTATTATGTACAGTAACGATAAGGGTTCTAGAAACGAAACACGAGGTTATAAGGTAAATATATTTGCCACGGATATAGGCTTTACTGCTGAATACTATTTTGTAAAGCCTGCTCAAAATAGGTATTTTTCAATTATGGCGGTAAGAGGAGGAGTGAGGCCATATGGCAATCCTTATGGGTTTTATGTGTATGCCGGTTTTGGCGGTGCAATGTTTTCTCCGAGCGGCAACGCTGCGCTGGAGGCCAGTCCAAATTTTAACGGTTCATCTTCGTTAGCTGCAATTTTCCCAATAGGAGTGGGTGTTAAGGTGAATTTAATGCCAAGAGTTTCATTTAATGGTGAGTTTGGAACACGGTTTACTACAACCGATCGCATGGACGGTTTTGCGTCCCCCTACTCAAAATCCAACGATATATACTATGTTGTCACTTTTGGCGTTTCATATCAGTTGGTACAAAAGATGAAGTTCAGAAAGAACTGATTCCTATTTCACCCGTTTTCATGAAAAAAAACACCATCCTTTTCGTTTTCCTTAATCTAATTACGACGATTGCAATATCTCAAAACAGTATAGATATTGGTGGCCGTGTTGGTGGGAGTTACTATATTGGTGACTACAACGTAGCCACACCTTTTAGCCACCCCAATATTGCCGGTGGCGTTTTTCTTCGCTATAATTTTAACGACTACTACGCCGTTCGGTTTGGTGTAAATGGCGGTAACTTTTCGGGAGACTATTCCGCAACAAATGGTTACCTTCCTGCTGCAGGTGGCCGATTCAACACGCTGATCTTCGATGGAAATGTTGCTTTAGAGATTAACTTTTTACCCTTCGATGCCCTTGCGTATAAACGAAAAAAGTATGCTCCATTTGTGAGTGCAGGCTTTGGTGTTTCCTATATTGGAGGAGCCTTGTCTCCCTCGGTACCATTGAGTATTGGCGTAAAATACCGGCCAGCACGTCGGTGGACCGTTGGCTTTGAGTGGACCATTAGTAAAACGTTCACAGATAAGCTAGATGGCTATACCAACTGGACGGATCAGAAAAATTCCATAATTCATAACAACGATTGGTACTCAGTAGCCGGATTATTTATAACTTTCCGCCTTTTAAATAATAGCGTGGTTTGTCCTGTTTACAAGTAATTGAATTTTCAGAAATGTCCAAAGAGTGTATCAATTTGCAAAAGGTTCCAATCCATGTTGCCATTATTATGGACGGTAATGGACGTTGGGCAATGCAACGTGGGAATCAACGCATCTTTGGCCATCAAAACGGTGTTAATGCTGTGAGGGAGGCAGTGGAGGCAGCAGGCGAAATAGGGGTTAAGTATTTGACGCTCTATGCATTCTCTACCGAAAATTGGAATCGACCAAAGGCAGAAGTTGATGCCCTAATGGATTTGCTTGTTTCCACCATTAATGGCGAGGTGGATAATCTTTCGAAAAACAGGGTAAGGCTCAGCATTATCGGAGATATTGAAAGTCTACCTAAAAAGGCGCGATTGAATGTGGCTCAGGCGATTGAAAAAACTGCGAATAATGATGGGCTTAACTTGATCCTTGCTCTTAGCTACAGCGCTAGATGGGAAATTGTTGATGCCACTAAGAAAATTGTGGAAGATGTTGTAAGCGGGAAGTTACCTGCTGGTAATATTTCTCAAGAACTTTTCAGCAATTACCTTACAACAAAGGGTATCCCTGACCCAGAGTTGCTTATTAGAACAAGCGGAGAGGAGCGTCTCAGTAATTTTTTGCTGTGGCAACTTGCCTATGCGGAATTTTACTTCTCAGAAGTGCTTTGGCCCGATTTTGACAAGAATGAATTTTTCAATGCAGTACTCGATTTCCAGCGAAGAGAACGTCGTTTTGGAAAAACGGGCGATCAAATAAAACATAAGTGTTAACTACAAATAACAACATCTGAGAATGCTTCGTAAATTAATAGTTTCCGCAGTAGTATTTTTTACTTCTCTTCCAGCTTTTTCTCAAGTTACCGACTCGTTAGCTTCAGTTTCATCTGCAGACTATACTGCCCCAAAACAATACGTGGTGGGCGGTGTAACTATTTCAGGGCTAAAGTTTCTTGATGCACAAACCCTGATAAACCTTTTTGGACTCGACGAAGGTGAAACCATTATGGTTCCGGGCGATGATGTTACACGAGGAATTAAGAAACTATGGAAGCAGGGATTGTTTTCAAATATTAATGTTTCAATTGTTAGGTTTAAAGGTGATACTGCATATTTTAATATAGACCTTGTTGAGAGAGCCCGAGTCTCAAAAATATTTTATACCGGTCTTAAGAAATCGGAGCAAGATGCCTTAAAGGAGAAGTTGACGCTCAAAATTGGGGATCAACTAACGCCATATTTGTTGTCAACAGCAGAGGGAACCATTAAAAAGTATTTTGCCGAAAAGGGTTATCGAAATATAGCTGTTGATATTCTTCAGGCGAATGATACCGTTATTTCAAATGGTGTAAGAGTAACATTTCAGGTGGATCGGAAGAAAAAGGTGAAAATTAGCAACATTGACTTTGAAGGTAATGTGGCGATTTCTGATGGTAAGTTGCGCAGAGCAATGAAAAAAACCCATAGGAAGGACTTAAACTTTTTTAAGAGTGCTAAGTTTGTTGAGTCTAACTATGAGGATGATAAGGAGAAGATAATTACCTACTATAATGAAAAGGGTTACCGTGATGCGCGTATTTTGTCTGATTCAGTATACGCTGTAAACCCTAAACGTGTAGGTATTGTGATTAAGATTGAAGAGGGACCAAAGTATTACTTTAGAAATATTACGTGGGTTGGAAATACCAAATATCCTTCTGAGTTTTTAAGTGCCGTTTTGAAAATTAAAAAAGGCGATGTGTACGACAAAACTCTGCTCGATAAGCGCTTGCTCCAAGACGACAATTCAGTTTCAACCCTCTATATGGACGATGGATACCTTTTCTTCAACGTGGAGCCTACTGAAGTGAAAATTGAGAATGACTCCATTGATGTTGAGATGAGAATTTATGAGGGGAAGCAGGCCACTATCAACAGGGTTTTAATTAGCGGGAACACCAAAACCAATGAGCACGTAATTCGTCGCGAAATATGGACCAAGCCAGGTGAACTATTTAGCAAGAGCGATATTATGCGAACCAATCGTGAACTTGCCCAGCTTGGCCACTTCGACCCTGAGAAGCTCAATGTAATTCCAATGCCAAACCAAGCCGACGGAACTGTTGACCTTAAGTATATTGTGGAGGAGAAGCCCAATGATCAGCTTGAGATTTCTGGTGGATGGGGTGCAAATATGTTTGTTGGAACAATTGGGATAAGATTCTCAAATTTTTCTATGCGGCGAGTTTTCGACAAGGGAGCTTGGCGACCTGTTCCTTCGGGAGACAGCCAATCACTTGCTATTAGAGCTCAAACCAACGGCTCTTACTATAAAGCCTATAGCTTAAGCTTCGAGGAACCTTGGCTTGGCGGTAAGAAACCAACTTCATTATCCGTATCGCTCTACCATTCTGTTCAGAACAATAGTAGCTATGTTTATCAAGCAGGAACTCAGTATATGAAAGTTAGCGGTGCAGGTGTTGGGCTAGGTAAGCGTTTAAAATGGCCTGACAACTATTTTACATTGTCGAATGAGATTAGCTATCAAAATTATGATCTTAAGGATTGGTCAGGGTTTATTATTAGTAATGGATCGTCAAATATTTTAAGCCTAAAAACAACATTTGGACGAAATTCAACCGATCAACCAATTTACCCAAGAAGAGGGTCGAACTTATCACTTTCTGTTCAATTTACCCCACCCTATTCCCTCTTTAATGGAAAGGATTATTCTAATTCGGGTATGAGTCAAAATGATAAGTATAAATGGATTGAATATCACAAGTGGAATTTCCGCTACCAGTGGTTTAGCCAGTTGGTAGGCAATTTGGTGTTGAGCACAAACGCACAATTTGGTTACCTTGGTTACTATAATAAAAAACTTGGGTATTCTCCTTTTGAAGGATTTAACGTAGGTGGTGATGGTATGTCTGGCTACAATTTGTATGGTAAGGAAACCATCGGGTTGCGTGGATATGAGAATAATTCACTTACTCCTTATCACAATGGTGTTCAAGTAGCAAACCTTTACGATAAGTTTACGGTAGAGCTGCGCTATCCATTGGTGCTTTCTCCTTCGTCAACTATTTATGCGTTGACCTTTATTGAGGGGGGTAATGCATGGTACGATTTTACTCAATTTAGCCCATTTGCTATAAAACGATCTGCTGGTGTTGGTATCAGATTATTCCTCCCAATGCTGGGTCAACTTGGGATTGACTGGGGATACGGATTTGATAATGTTGCAACATATCCTGGTGCAGGCGGGTCAAACTTCCACTTTGTTATTGGTATGCCATTTTAAAAATTGGGAGCAATGAAGAAAATATTTTTGATGTCCGTGCTTTTTTTTGCCACCGCAGTAGCTTTTGGCCAGAAATTTGCATTCGTTGATACCGATTATATTCTTAAAAAGATTCCTCAGTTTAGGGCTGCTCAAGAGCAACTTGATAAGTTGTCTGCCCAATACCAGAAGGAGGTTGAGACAAGGTTTACTACTCTAGATGATATGGTTCGATCATACCAAGCAGAGCGGGTGTTGCTCACACAGGATATGCGAAATAAAAGGGAGCAGGACATAGCACAGTTTCAGAAGGATGCACAAGATTTGCAACGCAACTATTTTGGCCCCGATGGAGTGCTCTTTAAAAAGAGGGCAGAGCTGGTTAAACCGGTTCAGGATCAAGTTTACAATGCTGTAAAGGATTTGGCCGCTGAAGGTGGCTATGCAGCCATTTTTGACGTGGCAAATAACCCATCGGTGCTCTATTCCAATCCGAAGTATGACAAGAGCGATGAAGTGTTGCAACGACTCGGCTATAAATAGATATTAGAATTTTCGTAAATTTGTAACAAACAAACCCACTAGTAAAATGAGAAGACTTATCGTAGTAGCAGCCATGATGGCATGCTTTTCGTTAACGGGAAATGTTCAGGCTCAAAGTTTTAAATTCGGACATATTAATGTTCAGCAGGTTATTTCTCTGATGCCAGAGAAGGATAGTGCCGAGGTTAAGTTGAAGAATTATGGAACTGAACTTTCTGGTGAGTTAGAGAACCTACAAACAGAGTTCAACAACAAGTATCAAGCATACCTTGCAAAAAAGGATGGTCTAACTCCAGCCATTAAGGATGCAAAGGAAAAGGAGTTACAGGATCTCCAGCAGCGAATTCAGGAATTCCAGACAACTGCACAGGATGACTACCAGAAAATGCAATCAGACCTCTTTAAACCTATCCTTGACAAGGCAAATGAAGCCATAAAAAAAGTAGCTAAGGCCAATGGCTTTACCTATATCTTTGATATTGGTACTCCTGGTATTGTTTATTATTCCGATACGCAGAGTATTGATATTACGGCTTTGGTTAAAAAAGAGTTGGGAATTACCAAGTAATTCAATATTGTAAAATACGGGAATGGCCATTCTGAAAGGAGTGGCCCTTTCTTTTTTTAGTACATAATGGCAACTATTGGAGTGTTTGACTCAGGTGTTGGTGGACTTTCGGTCTGGAAGGAAATTATTGCCCTGTTGCCAAATGAAAGCACTCTATACTACGCCGATAATGCCAATTGTCCCTATGGTGAGAAATCCCAAGAGGAGGTAATTATTTTGGCCGATAGGGTAACCAACTTTTTGTTGAGCAAAGGCTCTTCAATGATTGTGGTTGCCTGCAATACAGCAACGGCCGCTGCGATTGATTTTTTGAGAGCAAAGTATCCAGTTCCCTTTGTGGGAATGGAGCCAGCAGTTAAGCCTGCAGCATTAAATTCTACAACAGGAGTAATTGGCGTGCTTGCCACGAGTGGCACCTTTAATGGTAGGCTATTCCAGGAGACAAGTAAGCGATTTGCCTCCGATGTACAAATGATTATCCAACCCGGAAATGGACTTGTTGAACTAGTTGAATCCGGCGATTTTTCTTCTGATCAGGTTCTGGATTTGCTGCATCATTATATTGATCCAATGATCGATGCAGGAGCGGACCATTTGGTGCTTGGTTGCACACACTATCCTTTTTTAGAAAAGGCAATCCAGCAAGTTTCGAATGGGCAGATTACAGTTGTAAATCCATCACCTGCGGTTGCTATGCAGGTAGAACGAATTTACCAAACACTTCACAATTCACCGTCGAAGTCTCCATTCTACCATTTTTATGCTAGTGGCTCATTGACTACCTTGCAGCTGCTTGTTGGGCAAATTATACAAAGTGTTCCGATTCAAGGAAAAATTAGGTTTACCACTCATAAATTGTCTGATTAATTATTGTAACGATGCAACTACTTTGTTGATATAGGTATCGTTGTTTTAATAATCTTTTTACTGGAATTGCCCACCACAATTATCGCCGCCTGCCGTTACTTAATTACCTTATCTCATTACAATTTATTCGGGGTTTGTGTAGCAGTTTTCTGGCTACCATAAATTATTAATTCAACAGAGTTGCTTGTTTTATAATTTTATTTTTTACCTTTAATATATTAAAATCGCCGCTGCTTAAAAGTATAATTTAAAAACAACCTAGTTCTTAATGGCATTACAATGAAAAAGTCTGTTTTATTGTTTACCCTAGTTTGGCTAATGGCAGTGTGTACCTTTGGCCAAAACGAGGTTTCCAAGTATGGAAAGGTGTCTCCTGAGGAGATGAAGATGGTGGTTTATCCAAAAGATTCCACAGCAGAAGCTCTCTTTTTGTTTGATGATGGTGATGCAGAAATCTTCTTTAGTGATCTTGCTGAAGATTGGCAACTTAAGTACGAAAGGCATGGCCGCATTAAAATATTATCCAAGGAGGGGCTTGATTGGGCTAACCTTGAAATACCACTTTACGGCAGTGGCGGGAAATCTCAAAAACTAAGCCAATTTGAGGCAGTTGTTTTCAACGAGGAGAATGGGAAGGTCGTTAAATCAAAAGTGAATTTAAGGGATGGTATTACAGAGGAGGTAACTAGCAATTATTCAAAAAAGAAATTTGCATTTCCCGATTGCAAAGTTGGATCTGTAATTGACTTTCAATATACCATACTTTCTGACTACCTTTTTAACTTGTATTCATGGGAATTTCAGTATTCAATACCTGTAGTATATAGCAGCTACAGGGTCACTATTCCAGAATATTTTACTTACAATACTGTAACATTTGGATTTGAACCGATTTCAAAAATTGTTGTAGGAAATTACACAAAACGTGTATCTGTTTCACATCATGAGGCAAAAGTGGCAGGTGACAGTAATTCTGGAGATAACAATTATACCGTAGAGTATAGTGCATCAACAAATTCCTATGTCGCAAAAAACGTTCCTGCACTTAAGGATGAGAAATTTGTTGATAATATTGATAACTATTTTACACGTTTAGAGTTCGAACTGGCTCAATATTCACATCCGGGCCACTCCATACAAACATTTTCTACCACTTGGGAAGAGGTGATTGGAAAATTATTGCAAAACGATAGTTTTGGTCAGCAACTTAGTGGCGGTGGCTATATGGATGATGACCTTAGCACATTGTCGGTTGGCACTACCACCGAGGATAAAATATTAAACACCTTCAACTTTATTCGTTCCAAGGTTAAGTGGAACAATCGCTATCGGGTGTTTACTAAAGATGGCGTGAGGCGAGCTTATAAGGACGGTTCAGGTAATTCAGCTGAGGTAAACCTGAATCTAGTGATTGCTTTAAGAAAGGTGGGTCTTTCAGCATTTCCAGTGGTGTTGAGTACAAGGGGCAACGGTCTTGTTAATCCTGCAAGACCTACCCTTACCAATTTTAATAATGTAATTGTTGCTGTTATTGTTGACGGCAAAACCTACCTTCTTGATGCAACTTCCCGTTTTTCTGATATTGATCTCCTTCCTTTTGCTGACCTTAATGGCCAAGGTCGAATGGTTGATGAGACTCACAATGGGTGGATTTCTCTCGATCCAGGGTTTATTTCAAAGCTTCGGCAGTCCTGTTCATTCACCATTTCATCGGCAGGAGAGTTGGAGGGAGATCTTCAACAAATTTTTGCCGACCACTTTGCAACATTCTTCCAAACCGCGTATGGGGTGGATGATGTCGAAGCCAATGTTGAAAAGCAAATCAAGAAGGATTTTACTTCAGATGTGGCAGATAGCCTAAAGATTACTTATGGCGAAAAAGGAAGTCCAATGGTTACTGTAAAAGTTCATCTGAAACCCGATGGCGTTGTTTCCGTGGCAGGAAATTTAATGTATATCGACCCGTGTGTTGGATTTGGAAATACAACAAATCCCTTTGTTGATGTTAATCGGAAATTTCCAATAAATTTTGGTATGCCACGGGAGGAAACATACATGAACCAATTTGTGGTGCCCGAGGGATATACGGTGGAAGATTTGCCAAAGCCAATGACCATTGCCTTGCCTAATAATGGAGGTAAATTCATTTATAGCTGTGCCCTTAATGGAGATAAGCTGGTGGTGGTATCGCGCTTAACAATTCCTAATATTGTGTATTCCCCATTAGAATATCCCAACCTAAAGGAATTTTTCAATCAGATTGCTACAAAACTTCAACAGAAGGTTGTACTTAAAAAAATTTAATCCATAGTCGTGCTTTTTTGAAATCGCAGCAGTTTTAATTGTTATTAACCTTTGAGAAATGAGGAAATATTTCCTGCATCTTATATGCTTTTTTGTTTTAATTGGTGACTCGCTTCAGGCAAAAGAGGTGAAATATCCTACCTTGACCATTCCTGCTGACCTTGTGAAGAATGCCGATATTGTAATTAGGGAGTATTCTACGCAACTCTTAATTCAAAGTGAGTCAAAGGCAATTTTGAAAGTGCATGTGGTGAAGACGGTATTAACTGAGGCCGGAAGGAAACAGGCCTCGTTGTTTGAATCGTATGATAAGTTCAATAAGTTGTCCATTACCAGTGCCGTGATTTATAATGAATTTGGTGTTGAAATAAAAAAGATAAAAAATAGCGAGATTAAGGATTTCAGCCTCGTTAATGGATATACTTTGTATGATGACTCTAGGGCAAAGTACGTAAATTATACTGCGAATAAGCTGCCCTATACGGTTGATTATACCTATGAAACAGAGATGAATGGATTCGTTGGATTCCCAACTTGGATGCCCATGGACGATGACCGTCAATCTCTCCAAAGTGCAGAAATGGTTGTTGAGGTACCGAGTAGCTATAAGCTTCGCTTTTTACAATTTAACGTTAATCCACCAGACTCTTCAAATAATGGAAAAGTAACTCACTACCGCTGGAGCATATCGAACAAGGATGCTTATAGTGATGAGGATTACCTGCCTAATGAGTATACTTTTCTACCAAGCGTTTTTTTTGCCCCCTCAACTTTCTTCTTTGATAAGTCTTCGGGGGACCTTACTACGTGGAAAAGTTCCGGAAGGTGGACGCGTGATTTAATTGAAGGGCGCGATGTGCTTCCTACGGCCACCATTGATAAGATTAAAGAGCTTGTTGCTGGTGTAACCGATAAGCGGGAGATTATTAAGCGGGTTTATAAGTATATGCAGTCACGAACTCGATATGTCAGTATTCAGTTAGGAATTGGAGGCTTGCAACCTTTTCCAGCTACCGTTGTTGAGGAAACGGGTTATGGCGATTGTAAGGCTTTAACCAACTACACGAAAGCTCTGTTGAAGGTGGCCGGTATTAAAGGTTACTATACCGAAATTGGAGTTGCAGGCCACGAGATCACCTTCCCGAATTTTTCTTCTTTGAATCAGATGAACCACGTGGTGCTTTCCATACCAATGGAGAAGGATACAGTTTGGCTTGAATGCACCAGTCAGCGGAATCCCTTTTATTATGTTCCGCCTTCATTAGTTAACAGGTATGCCTTGATGGTGACAGAAAGAGGGGGCGTGCTTGTGAAAACGCCCGTTAGAAAATTTTCTGACAACAGGGAGGAGCGTCGAATAGATGTTGCCATTGATATGGCTGGCGATGCCTCTTTTGAAGTAAAATCCAAATTTTACGGTAATCAGGTGGTGAATGTTTTCCCTGAAGCGTGGTATTCTCGCAAGGATCAGGAGGAAGCTCTTTACAAAGAATACTCCTTGCCTGGGATTAAAATACTTGATTTTGGCATTGCCGTTTCTGAGGGAGATACGGTAACTTCCAGCAGCTATGTAAAAGCTTCGGTGCCAAAACTTGCTTCCAAAACGGGCAGCCGTCTTTTTGTTCCAGCCGTACCTGTTAATCCGTTTGATAAAATTTTGGCCAAACCCACAAGTAGAAAAATGGATTTTAAAATTGGATCGGGCTGGTTAGATCGAGATACCATTGTAATCACAATCCCTACCGGATTTAAGGTGGAGGCTATGCCCGAAAAGAAATCAATCGAAAGTGAATTTGGAACTTACAAGTTGTCGTGCACAAGCAAAGGTGCTAAGATAATTGTTGTAAGAGAGATGGCGGTTTATAGAAACAGCTATCCGGCTGAAAAATATAACGCCTATGTTGACTTTATAAACTCAGCTACTAAAGCGGATAGGGCCTTGTGTGTAATTATGCCAGAATAAGGCACTTGCGGGTGGAGTTATTTCCACCCTTTTTTATTACTCCTTATACCAGTTCGAATACATGAGATAGTTTTTTGCAATCTTCTGATTGATCTCCTGAGCCTGTGCTGGGTCAACTTTCTTTACAAATTTGGCAGGAACGCCGGCATAAATACTGCCAGGCTCTACCATGGTATTGCTGAGCACTAGTGCATTTGCAGCAATAATTGCACCTTCTCCTACCACTGCACCATCCAGCACTGTTGCTCCCATTCCAATAAGTGCCCCATCTTTTATGGTTGCACCATGTATGGTTACGTTGTGCCCAATGGAAACGTCGTTACCAATTAACACCTTCGATTTTTGGTAGAGGCAGTGCAGAACGGCTCCATCCTGTATATTTACTCGATTACCAATGGTGATGGTGTTAACGTCGCCCCGTAGAACCGTGTTGAACCATATGCTGCAGTCGTTGCCCATGGTTACTTCTCCAACAATTGTTGCATTTTCTGCTAGGTAGCAGTTCTCTCCTATTATAGGGGTATATCCTCTGACCGATTTAATAAGTGCCATTTTTTGTTTTCAAAGTTAATAGCTGATGCCGTAAATAGTCTAGCAATGTGTTTAACAACATTCTGGATGAATGGTTCTTTGGACTATCCGTTTAGTAAGCTATAGGTTGTAAACAAGAACATTTAAAACGATTGCAATCTTTCCAAAAAAGTTTGTTTTAAGTGTCGCTTGAATAGTAAAAAGAGTAAATTTGTGAAAATTTTTGTTCACGGGTTTGTGCATAAAAATATGAAAAACAATTTGCTAATGCATATAAGGCATTTCGTTGCATTATATGCATTATCCGTTTTGGAAGCAACTCGGTGATCAAGGTAAATTAAAAATTAGTTAGTTATGGACCAAAAAGTTAGTCGGGTTGAAATGGAGGAGGTTGTTATTCGCTTTTCAGGAGACTCTGGAGATGGAATGCAGCTAACCGGCACCTTGTTTTCCGATACCTCTGCGCTTCTAGGCAATGGAGTTTCAACCTTCCCCGATTATCCTTCCGAGATTCGCGCACCCCAAGGAACGGTAGGCGGAGTTTCAGGATTTCAGGTACACTTTGGCAGCAAAAAAATTAATACGCCAGGTGACTTTTGTGATGTTTTAGTTGCAATGAATCCTGCAGCCTTAAAGGCTAATTGGATGTGGGTTAAGAAGGGCGGTACCATTATTTTGGATGCTGATACTTTTAATGAGAAGGGTCTTGTTCGTGCGGGTTACGAAACCCTTGATCCTGTGGCTGAGCTTAATCTGGATGACTTTCACCTCATCTTTGCCAACATAACCACCCTTACCAAGGAGAGCCTCAAGGAGAGTGAGATGGACAATAAGAGCATCGTGAGGTGTAAAAACATGTTTACGCTTGGAATGGTGTATAACATGTTCGATCGTCCAATGCTTCATACCGAGGAATACCTCGTTAAAAAATTTGCTAAGAAACCTGGTCTTGCAGCGGCCAATATGAAGGTGCTGAAAGATGGGTATAACTACGCAGGTAATATTCAGGCCATGCCTAATCGTTTCCGCGTAGAACCTGCTACCCGAGATAAGGGAACCTATCGGAATGTAAATGGGAATACTGCTACCGCTTGGGGATTAATTGCTGCTGCTGAGAAGGCTGGATTACCTCTTTTTTGTGGATCATATCCGATTACTCCCGCAACTGAGATTCTTGTTGAACTGGCAAAAAGAAAAGATCTTGGTGTGAAAACATTGCAGGCAGAGGACGAAATTGCAGGTATCTGTACCTCAATTGGGGCTGCATTTGCTGGCAATTTTGCAGTTACCTCAACTTCTGGTCCTGGACTTTCGCTTAAATCGGAGGCCATAGGCCTTGCGGTTATGGCTGAGTTGCCTCTTGTGGTAGTTGATGTTCAGCGTGGTGGACCTTCAACCGGTCTTCCAACAAAAACGGAGCAAAGTGATTTACTTCAAGCTCTTTGGGGACGAAACGGTGAGTGTCCAATGGCGGTTGTTGCTGCCAGTACCCCTTCAAACTGCTTCGACTATGCATTCATGGCGGGGAAGTTGTCGATTGAACACATGACTCCAGTTATGTTGCTTACCGACGGATTTATATCCAATGGCTCACAGCCGTGGAAGATTCCGAGCATGAGCAGCTATCCAGCCATAACGCCTCCCGTTGTACCAGTGGGAACTGCCGATTATTATCCTTACAAACGTAATCCTGAAACGCTAGCACGCGGATGGGCCTTGCCTGGTACTCCAGGATTGGAGCATCGCATTGGTGGCTTGGAAAAGGATGCGTTGAAGGGTTCCGTTTCTCACAATCCCATGAACCATCAGGTTATGGTTGAAACTCGGGCTAATAAGGTTGAGCGTATGCAAAACTATATCCCAGAGCAAGATGTTATTGGCGACACGGAGGGTGATTTGCTTGTGATTGGTTGGGGCGGAACTTATGGACACTTGGTTAGCGCTGTTAATTTGTTGCGTGCCGAAGGGAAAAAGGTTAGCCTTTGCCATATTCACTATATTAATCCGCTGCCAAAAAATCTTGGAGATATTTTTAAGAGCTACAAAAAGTTGGTGGTTTGTGAGCTCAATATGGGGCAAATGGCAAACTACCTTCGGATGTCTTATCAAAAGTTTGACTATAAACAGATGAATAAGGTACAGGGACTTCCCTTTACGGTTGCAGAGTTAACGGACAAGTTTAATGAAATTTTGGAGGGCAAGTAATCATGGCAGATTTTAAGACGCTAACACCTCAGGATTTTAAGAGTGATCAGGAAGTTAAATGGTGCCCCGGTTGTGGTGATCACGCCATTCTGAGTTCAGTTCAAAAAGCTTTGCCTGAGGTTTCAGAGGCTCTGAAATATACAAAGGAACGCTATGTTTTTGTATCAGGTATAGGCTGTTCCTCACGTTTCCCTTATTACATGAATACTTATGGATTTCATGGCATACATGGTAGGGCATCTGCCATTGCTACTGGTATAAAGGTTGCTAATCCAACCTTAAGCGTGTGGCAAATAACCGGAGATGGTGATGCGCTGGCTATTGGTGGTAACCATTTTATTCATGCTGTTCGACGTAATATCGACATCAACATACTCCTCTTTAATAACGAGATTTACGGTTTAACTAAGGGCCAATATTCACCCACCTCAAAGCTTGGTTCCATAACCAAAACATCTCCGTTTGGAACGGTTGAGCATCCTTTTCGACCAGGTGAGCTGGTAATTGGTGCTCAAGGCAAGTTCTTTGCCCGCTCCATCGATGTGGAGGTAAAGCTTACCTCCGAGATCCTTGTTGAGGCTGCAAAACATGATGGAACCTCCGTTGTGGAGATTTTACAAAACTGTGTTATTTTCAACGACCATACCCACGGCAACATAACCGATCGTGAGTTCAGAGATGATCGTGTTATTGTGCTCCATCATGGGGAAAAGATGGTGTTTGGCAAACAGAGGGATAAAGGATTAGTACTTGATGGCCAGGGATTAAGGCTGAAAGTTGTTACAATTGGACAGGATGGATACACTCTCGATGACCTACTGGTTCATGATGAAACTAACCCCAATCCCGGATTACACATGATGCTTGTGAACATGGAATATCCTGAATATCCAGTGGCACTGGGCGTTATTCGAATGGTTAAGGATTCAACCTACGACGATAACGTTCGTGATCAAGTAATAGAGGTGCAGCGGAATGCTAAGATTCATAATATGGATGAGTTGCTACATAGCGGAGAAACATGGGAAGTTGAGTAAAACTTCTCAATTTTGAAATGAAAAGGGCCCAGTAAGGGCCCTTTTGCATTTTCGCCCATTTTTAAAATAGCTATATTTGGCTAGGAAAATATAGATATTATGGCTCCATACAGCGCCTTGTTTCAAAATAATACAGTCGATTTTAGCGATACCCAATTTGATTTGCTTATGCAGAAGCGGATTCATAAGGTGTTGCTCATCTGCTCCAGCTACGATGCCTTTATGCTAGAAGAGGATGGTAGAATAGACGAACTTATTTTTAATGAATATGTGTCGCATAATCTACGCTACCCTCCCTCATTTATACGGGCTGACTCCGCTCCTCAGGCACTGGAGATTCTTGGTCTGGAATCCATCGACTTGGTGATATCCATGCTAAACATTGGCGAGATAGATACCTTTGAAATGGCTAAGAGGATGAAGTCGATTTGTCCGGATGTGCCCATTGCTGTATTGACGCACTTTTCTCGGGAGGTTTCCCTCAAACTCCGGAAAGAGGATATGAGTGCCGTTGATTTTGTCTTCTCTTGGCTTGGGAACCCAGAACTTTTACTTGCCATTATTAAGCTCATTGAGGATAGAATGAATGTTGAGCACGACACTCTGGAGGTTGGCGTGCAAACCATCCTTTTGGTGGAGGACTCCATCCGTTACTACTCCTCGTATCTGCCACATATATATAAGGTTGTGCTGCAGCAGTCGAAAATGTTTATGCGCGAAGCGCTCAACGAGCAGCAGCAGATGCTTCGTATGCGAGGTCGACCCAAGATTCTCCTTGCTACCACCTTTGATGAGGCTAAGGAACTCTACGACAAGTATAAGGATCACCTCTTGGGCGTTATTAGCGACATTTCCTACAAGATGAAGAGGGGAGGTAAAACTACTACCAAGGCTGGATTTGAACTGTGCAAGATAGTTCGTGCTGAGGATCCGCACATGCCTTTTATACTTCAGTCGTCGGACAAGCAAAATAGGAAAAATGCAGAGGAACTGGGAGTTGGATTTATTTATAAGTACTCCAAAACGCTATTCATTGAGCTGCGCGATTTTATCGTGAGTGAGTTTGCTTTTGGTGATTTTGTTTTTCGGAATCCGGATACTCATCAGGAGGTGGGAAGGGCAAAAAGTTTGGAGGCAATGCAAGACATTATTCTCACCATTCCCGATAATTCGTTGCTCTATCATGCAAGTAGAAACCATATTTCGAAGTGGTTGTTTGCTAGGGCGTTGTTCCCTATCGCCGAAGTTTTTAAGCGGCTACGTCCTGAGGATTTTAAAGATACTGCTCAGGTTCGAAAGTACATTCATCAGGCAATTTCGAACTTTCGCTTTGCAACCGGCAGAGGGGTAATTGCCAAGTTTGATAGAAGCACCTACAGCAAATATCTTATTTTTGCTCGAATTGGGGATGGCTCACTGGGCGGTAAAGCGAGAGGGCTGGCCTTTATCAATACCGTTATCAACAAACATATGCTCTTCGACAGATACCCAGGTGTGATTGTATCCATACCACGAACGGTAGTTCTTTCCACTGAGATTTTCGACGAGTTTATGGAGACAAATTCACTTTATGAAATTGCATTATCTAAAATATCTGATGATGAAATTTTGAGGCGTTTCCTGGATTGTCCACTGCCTGAACGGTTAATCCCCGATTTGCAAACGTTTATTAGGGTGGTGGCAAACCCAATTGCGGTTCGCTCTTCCAGTAAGTTGGAAGATTCCTACTATCAGCCATTTGCTGGCATCTATTCCACATATATGATTCCTCGGGTGTCGGATGATAGAAGGGTTTTTCTTTTGCTGTGTCAAGCCATTAAAAGTGTATATGCATCGGTATTCTACCGAAGTAGCAAGGCATACATAAGCGCCACTTCCAACGTTATTGACGAGGAAAAGATGGGCATCGTTCTGCAAGAAGTGTGCGGAAATCAACACGGTGATCTTTTTTACCCAACAATTTCGGGTGTTGCTCGGTCTGTTAATTTTTACCCCATTGGCTTGGAACGGCCGGAGCATGGAATTGCAAATATTGGATACGGGCTTGGTAAGCTCATTGTTGACGGAGGGATGGGACTTCGCTTCTCCCCACGGTTCCCCAAGAAGGTACTCCAGCTAAGCACCCCCCAGATGGCAATGAAGGATACACAAAAAATATACTACGGGCTTGACCTCTCTCCAGAAACTTTCGTTCCCTCCACCGATGATGGAGTAAATCTAAGAAAGATGAGCATAGCCGACGCCCCTCAAAGTAGCATCGGCTTAGTAGCATCCACCTATGAGTACGAAAATCATTCAATTCGGGATGGCCTTTTTGGTAGTGGTCCACGCGTTATTACTTTCTCCAATATATTGAAGCATAATACATTTCCACTTGCAAACATTCTGGCCGATCTGTTGGAGATAGGTCAACGGGAAATGAATAATTCCATAGAGATTGAGTTTGCCGTAAATATGGAATTGGGAAAAGAGCAGCCTATGGTCTTTAACTTTCTTCAAATTCGCCCGATTGTTGAAAGTGAGCAGCTAGAAGAGTTCCGGTGGGATAATGTTGATGTATCAAAAGCTTTGATATACTCCGAATCGGCCCTTGGGAATGGGAGAATAGATGGTATGAGAGATATTGTCTATTTGAAGCCAGATGAGTTTAACCCTGCCAAATCAAGCATTATTGCCATGGAAATGGAGGCACTTAATCAGCGCTATATCAAGTTAAAGCGTAACTACATTCTTGTTGGACCAGGTAGATGGGGCAGTAGTGACCCTTGGTTGGGTATTCCAGTTAAGTGGCCTCAAATATCTGAGGCCCGTGTAATTGTAGAGGCTGGCCAAAAGGATTTCCGTGTCGACCCCAGTCAGGGAACTCACTTTTTCCAAAACCTGACCTCCTTTGGGGTAGGCTATTTAACCATAAATCCCTTCATGGGTGATGGAATTTTAAACTATGCCGAACTCGACAAGATGAAGGCTGTGTATGAGTCTAAATTTATTCGTTGTGTCCGATTTGGTAAACCATTGCACGTTGTTATTGATGGTAAAAACAGCCGTGGGGTGATAATTAAGGATGGAATTTTTGAAAAACCTGCTGAATAATATTCTTTAACATGACTTTTTGTTTTGATAAATCATTAATAAGATTCTAAATTTACGCAATAATTGTAAGCGAAAAAATCGTTTGCGCTTACACAAGTTAATCGTTTGATACCAGAATTATAAAAACCTTTTAGCAATGAATGTACAGAAGTTAATGGCGGAGCTTGAAAAAAAGCATCCCGGCGAAAGAGAATACCTCCAAGCTGTGCACGAGGTGTTGGAATCTATCGAAGAAGTTTACAACCAGCATCCTGAATTCGAATCCGCTAAGATTATTGAAAGACTCGTTGAGCCTGACCGAATCTTTACTTTTAAAGTGCCTTGGGTTGACGATGAAGGTAACGTTCATGTTAACCTCGCTTACCGTATTCAGTTTAACAATGCCATTGGACCTTACAAAGGTGGCTTGAGATTTCACCCTAGTGTAAATCTTAGCATCTTGAAGTTCTTAGGTTTTGAGCAAATTTTCAAGAACGCACTTACAACATTGCCTATGGGTGGTGGAAAAGGCGGATCTGATTTCGATCCTAAGGGAAAAAGCGATGCTGAAGTAATGCGCTTCTGTCAAGGTTTTATGACTGAGCTTTGGAGACATATTGGTCCAGAGACTGACGTTCCTGCTGGTGATATTGGCGTAGGTGGCCGTGAAATTGGCTTCTTATACGGTATGTATCGTAAGTTAGCTCGTGAAAACTCTGGCGTTCTTACCGGCAAGGGTCTCACATTTGGAGGTTCACTCATCCGTCCTGAAGCTACAGGTTTTGGTGCTACCTACTTTGCAAAGGAAATGTTGGCTACTAAGGGTACCGACTTCAACGGCAAGAGAGTTGCTATTTCCGGTTTTGGTAACGTGGCTTGGGGCGCCTGTCTTAAGGTTACTGAACTTGGTGGTAAGGTTGTTACCATTTCTGGTCCTGATGGTTACATCTACGATGAGGCTGGTATCACAGGCAATAAGATTGAGTTTCTACTCGAACTTCGTGCTACAAACCAAGATATCGTTGCTCCTTACGAGAAAAAGTTTGCAGGCTCTAAGTTTGTGGCAGGTAAGAGACCTTGGGAGGTTAAGGTTGACGTAGCAATGCCTTGCGCAACTCAAAACGAACTTGGTAAGGAAGATGCTGAATTGCTCGTAAAGAATGGCACTGTTTGCGTTGCCGAAGGCGCTAACATGCCTTGCACCCCTGAAGCTATTGCTGTATTCCATAAGGCAAAAATTCTTTTTGCACCTGGTAAGGCCGTAAATGCTGGTGGCGTTGCAACTTCTGGCTTGGAAATGAGCCAAAATAGCATGAAACTCAGCTGGGGAACAGAAGAAGTTGATGCTCGTCTACACCAGATTATGAAGAGCATTCACGCTGCTTGCGTTCAGTATGGTAAGAATAAGGATGGCTATGTTGACTACGTTAAGGGAGCTAACGTTGCCGGATTTATGAAGGTTGCCAAAGCAATGCTTGAGCAAGGCGTTATCTAATCGGTTCGCTAAGAATATTTCAAAAGGGGCGTATTCGCCCCTTTTTTTGTACCAAGTTTGAACACCCTTAACTACTAGTTGTTAACATGCCATAAAAATATTGCTATGGAAACTGTAAGAACAAAGTATATTGGAGAACTTCGGACCGAAGCACTACACGTTCGTTCTGGCAACAAGATTGTTACCGATGCGCCAATCGACAATCAGGGACGCGGTGAGTTCTTTTCTCCAACCGACCTTCTGGCTACATCTCTTGGTAGTTGTATGCTTACCATAATGGGCATTTCTGCTCGAACCCACGGCTTCGATATTGATGGAACCGACGTTAAGATTACGAAAATTATGGGTACTAATCCACGTAGGGTTGTGGAGGTGGTTGTAGAGCTTACCTTTCCACACAACAACTATTCGGTAAAGGAGAGGAAGTTGCTTGAATTGGCCTCCAAGGAATGCCCCGTGGCCAATAGCCTGCATCCTGATCTGAAGCAAAATATAATTTTTAAGTTCAAAGAGTAAAAAAGGCGGGAAAACTCGCCTTTTTTACTATAGTGATTGAATGCTCTCTGCTTCTACTTTTTCTATTTTTTTCACCAACCCTTGAAGAACGTTTCCTGGGCCAATTTCAGTAAAGTATGTTGCACCATCGGCAACCATATTTTTCACGCTTTGTGTCCATCGAACTGGAGCAGTTAGCTGAGCCACCAAGTTTTTCTTTATTGTTTTTGGGTCAGTAACGGCCTGTGCACTAACATTCTGGTAGATTGGGCAGATAGGTTTGCTGAAGTTGGTAGCCATAATTGCCTCCTCAAGCTCCTTGCGTGCAGGTTCCATAAGGGGAGAGTGAAATGCACCACCAACTTTAAGTGGGAGTGCTCGTTTTGCCCCAGCCTCCTTCATTTTTTCGCAGGCAATTTCAATGCCTTTCATGGAGCCTGAAATTACTAGCTGTCCAGGGCTATTGTAGTTTGCAGGTACTACTACCTCATCTATTGAGTTGCAGATTTGCTCAACCTTTTCGTCCTCAAGGCCAAGAATTGCGGCCATGGTGGAGGGCTCTTTCTCACACGCTTTTTGCATGGCCATGGCCCTCTTGGAAACAAGGCGGAGTCCGTCTTCAAAAGTTAGGGCCTCTGCGGCTACCAAAGCGGAAAACTCCCCTAGGGAATGTCCAGCCACCATCTCTGGCTTGAATTTATCTCCAAGCGACTTTGCAAGAATAACCGAATGCAAGAAAATTGCAGGTTGAGTAACTTTTGTTTGTCTCAAATCCTCATCGGTTCCTGAGAACATCATGTCGGTAATACGAAACCCAAGAATGTTGTTTGCCTTTTCAAAAAGTTCTTTAGCTGCGGGATTACTGTCGTAAAGATCTTTCCCCATGCCTACAAATTGAGCGCCCTGACCGGGAAATACAAATGCCTTCATAGCAATTTTATTGGTTACTCGACAAAAGTAATACAAATTCTAAATTGCTTCATTTCTTCAATTTACAATATTGTAAATTGACAACAAACTATTTAAGGAAGTCATCTATGAAAGTTGTTACCGCATTTTTAATAAGTTTAATAATTTCACTGGGCTCATATGGGCAGGTGGTAAAGATTGGGAAAAAGGAGTTTGGCTATTTTTATTTGGGTCCAAAAATTGGCCTTGCGCTTTCGAAGATTTCCAATACATCAAGCTCATTTGGTGGAACATCGAAGTTCAGAACTGGGTTCGAACTTGGGGTTTCTGGCAAATTAGGAATTAATGAAAAATGGGCATTGCAACCCGAATTAATGTTTATACAAAAGGGTGTTAAGGTTGAAAGTGGCTCCTTTGAAAGCAAGTTTAAGACGAGTTATATTGGAATTCCAATTCTGGCTCAATATTCGCTAATGGCCATTGGCGTTACTCGGATTCACGTTGAAGGTGGTGGTTTCGTAAATGTAAGAACTGGCGGAACTGCTGTTTATACTGATGCTGTCTCAGGTCAATCTTACGAGTCTTCACTTGATAACTCTGGTTGGCGAACAATGGATTATGGCTTTGCATTTGGCGCAGGTGTAGAGTGGCCTCGAAAATTGGGTACATGGGTTTTCGACCTACGCTATGATTATAGTTTTATGGATGTTCATAAGGAAGACTCCGAGTTCAACTCAAATAGAACACTTGGCTTCTCCTTGATTTACCTCTACGATTTTGTTGATCTATATAAGAGGTTGAGCAATAAACAAAAGAGCAAAAGTGAGGAAACTGCCCCTGAGGGGTAGATTAGGTTTAGGGTTAGAAGGGAAAGGGGAACCAAAATTGTAGGTTCCCCTTTTTAATTGTGGAATTTTTTTCTTAGTGTAGTTTCACTCCTATAAGGTGAATAAACTCTTCCCTTGTTTTGTTTTGGGTAAGAAAGGCTCCGGTGAAGGCAGAAGTGGTTGTTACTGAATTTTGCTTTTGTACCCCGCGCATCTGCATACACATATGGCTGGCCTCTATAACTACTGCAACACCAAGTGGATGAAGCGTTTCCTGAATAGCGTCACGGATTTGAACTGTAAGACGTTCTTGAATTTGAAGTCTCCGGGCAAACGCTTCAACAACTCTTGCAATTTTACTTAATCCAGTAATGTATCCATTTGGAATATAGGCTACATGTGCCTTTCCATAAAATGGTATCATGTGATGCTCGCACATTGAGTAAAGTTCAATGTCCTTCACGAGAACCATTTGCTGATAATCTTCCTTGAATTTTGCTTTATTGATCAACTCTTTTGGGTCTGTATTGTAGCCTTGCATAAGGAATTGCATTGCCTTAGCAACTCGCTCGGGAGTGGCCAGCAAACCTTCTCGCTCGGGATTTTCCCCAATCAGCTGTAGTATTGCTTTGTAGTGCTCAGCTAAAAGTTCTGTTTTTTCGGTATTCCACCGCTCAATTTTTGCATAGCCATCATTTTCGTTGATAATGGCTCCGCTATTTATCGTTTCCATTTCGTGGTATTTAGTTTCCGTAATATTCTGCCCAGTTATTCTCTGTTTCTTGCACCTTAACGCAATGGAGAATAGCTCCTATGTTACCAATTTTTGGGGCAATTACCTCCCAAATTGCAATGGCCAAATTTTCTGTTGAAGCAATGCGGCCTTGCATAAAATCTACCTCCACATTCATGTTTTTGTGGTCAATTTTTTCTACTACTTCATCGCGAATTATCTTGCTTAGGTCCTTCAAGTTCATTACGTACCCTATATCAGGATCTAAATGTCCTTTCACTGTTACAAAAAGAATGTAGTTGTGTCCATGCCAGTTTGGGTTTGAGCACTTGCCATAAACTTCCATATTCTTCTCGTCAGAGTAGTCGGGACGAAAAAGCCTGTGGGCAGCGTTAAATCTTTCCCTGCGAGTAATGAAAACCTCCTGCATGTTGTTTAGCGTTGTTTATCTAATCATAAACATATAAACCGAAAACATTTCGTTTTGTTCTAATGTTCCCAAAATGAGAATCCGATCGAAGCCTAATGTTATTGTTGCGAAAATAGTTTTTTTGTTATCAATACTCAGAAATATTTGATCTCAATTGTAATGTCGTTGAACATAGTTCCTGGAAAGAATAGTGAATAAATGAGTTCAAATATGGGTTGCAGTCCTTATTGTGCCTTTTTTAATGTTGCCCATGCCATACAGAATTTTTTATCCAGAGTGTGTTTAGTCATAAATCTATATCTTTGTGCCAATGCATCAAGTCGCCGTAGGGGTGCATGCATAGGGCATTAAGAATATTGAGATTATAAAATCGAAATACTTACAAAATGATTATAGTTACTGGGGCAGCCGGGTTTATTGGTAGCGGTTTGGTTTCGAGATTGAATCAGGAGGGATTCAACGATGTTGTATTGGTTGACGATTTTTCGCACGACGAGAAACGACAGAACTACGAGGGAAAAAGTTATACGACATTAGTTGACCGCGATGCTTTTCAGGAGTGGCTCCAAAGGAACCACAAGCAGGTGGAATTTGTTTTTCATCTGGGTGCTAGAACTAATACTGCCGAATTTGATGTAAAGGTTTTCAACAAGCTAAATCTGGAATATTCCCAGATGGTATGGAGTGCCTGTGTTGAGTTTGGATTGCCGCTGGTGTATGCCTCTTCGGCTGCAACCTATGGCATGGGTGAGTTTGGCTACGATGATGATCACTCCGTTATTTCCAAGCTAAAGCCTTTAAATCCTTATGGTGAGTCAAAAAACGATTTTGACAAGTGGGCTCTTGCTCAACCTAAGAAGCCATTTTTCTGGGCTGGTCTAAAGTTTTTCAACGTCTACGGTCCAAATGAATTCCACAAGGGGCGCATGGCTTCTGTGATTTTTCATTCTTTTAACCAGATATCTGCTACGGGAAAAATGAAGTTATTCCGTTCGCATAATCCAAAGTTTACTGATGGTGGGCAGATGCGCGATTTTGTATATGTGAAGGACCTTTGCGATGTCATGTTTTTCTTAATGCAGACCAGAAAGAATTCAGGAATCTACAACATGGGCACCGGAACTGCACGAACATTTCTTGATCTTACAAAGGCAACCTTTGGGGCGATGGGAGTGAAGGAGGATATCAGCTTTATTGATACCCCAATTGATATTCGTGATAAATACCAATATTTTACAGAAGCCAATATGGCGAAACTTCGTTCTATTGGCTATGTTAAACCATTTACCACCCTGGAAGATGGTGTAAACGACTACGTGAAGAACTACTTGATTCCCAATAAAATATGGTAATCACATTCGTGTCATTGTGCAAAAGTTCCTCCTTTGGAGGGACTTTTGCTATTTATGGCTAGCTAAGTTGTTCAACTCCTGAACCACAGCCTCAAGTTCGTCATCGGTGATGCTTTTCTCCTTGGCTGCCTCCTCCAGTGTTCCCCAAATGGGCTCGCCGCAAATTATGCAACGTATTCCCCTATCTTTTAACAGTTTCACTGACTCTGGAAGGACTTCAACAAGCTCCTCAATGGTAATGTTTTTAAGTATTTTTGTCATTTTGTTTACTGAAAATAAGGGTAACACGAAAAATTAATGCTAATTTAGTATTTAATAAAAATGTGCTGCATTTGAATCAGTCTGGGAACAAGGGGCATACTACGCAAAAGCCTTTATGGGGTAAGCTCGCAAAAAAAACAGGTTCTGTAAACTCGCTCGATGGTAAGTGGAGGGTGGAGTTTTATGAGGTAACCTATTACTTCCTGCGGATAGAGATGTTTACCATAACCAAGGAAAAGGTTGTCCCCTACAACCCTAACCTTAAAGATTAATTGCAGCACAGTTTCTGATAGTAGCCTTTGAAACAATCTAGCTCTTAGCATCGCTCTCCTTAGCCTTTGAATTAATTCTGAACTTGGTCAACCAAGCAAAATTCGACTCAATAACAGATGAGAGTGATATTTGTTTGGTCAACTTCACGTCTTAGAATAATTGGTAGGGCCAAAGTCCTAGGCTACTTCCCCTGTAACTTTCTTTTTATAAAAACTCCCTTCTACATGGATGTTAGGTAAGTATGTGTCTCTTTGTGTAAGATAGTTATTGCCATGAACTTTTTTATTTATTCGTTGTTTTAATTTAAACTGAATACAAATAGTAACTTTTAAAACAAAATATCATGGCATTCGAATTACCAAAATTACCCTACGCTTACAGCGCACTAGAACCACACATTGATGCTTTAACAATGGAGATTCACCATACAAAGCATCATGGAGCCTATACCAACAACCTCAATGCAGCAACTCAGGGCACCGAAATGGAGAAGTTGCCCATTGATGAATTGCTGAAAAATGTATCAAAATACCCGGTTGCTGTTCGAAATAATGGTGGTGGTTTTTACAACCACAGCCTATTTTGGACAATCCTATCTCCAAATGGAGGTGGCAATCCAACCGGCGATATTGCAAAATCTATTGACAAGAACTTTGGTTCCTTTGTTGCATTTAAGGAGGAGTTTGGTAAGGCTGCCATGTCAAGATTCGGCTCTGGTTGGGCTTGGCTAGTTGACGTTCAAGGCAAGCTGACAATTGCTTCCACACCCAATCAGGACAACCCTAGAATGGATGTGTCCGATGTCAAGGGATATCCAATATTAGGACTTGATGTTTGGGAGCATGCCTACTACTTGAAATACCAAAATAGGAGGAACGATTATGTTGCTGCATTTTGGAACTTGATTAATTGGGACGAGGTTAATCGTCGATACAACAACCTTTAATTATCAATGAATAGTAGCTTTAGTTTTTGGGTTAGATGAGTGGGGCCGGCAGCAATGTCGGCTTTTCTTTTATAGATAATTAGCTTGGTTCTTCCTTACGATTGGGTTAACTTTGTTTATCTAACTTAAAAACAAATGCCATGAAGCACGAATTGCCAAAACTCCCGTACGACTTTGCTGCGTTGGAGCCGCATATTAGTAGTAGAACTTTTGAGTTTCACTATGGAAAGCATCATCAGGCTTATGTTAATAACCTCAACAATCTTTTGCCTGGCAGCAAGTTTGAAAATGCTGATTTAGAAACAATTGTTCGTGAGGCCGATGGTGGTATCTTCAACAATGGCGCACAGGTTTGGAACCACACCTTTTACTTCATGCAGTTTTCGCCTACACCATTGTCTGCGCCAACCGGCAAGTTGGCTGAGGCTATAAATCAGTCGTTTGGTTCTCTTTCAGCCTTTAAGGAGCAGTTTGCCAAAGCAGGCGCAACGCTATTTGGCTCTGGGTGGGCTTGGCTGGTTGTAAATAAGGAAGGTAAGTTGGAGATTATTCAGGAGTCCAATGCCGGAAATCCGATGCGGAAAGGGTATAAACCAATCTTAACTTGCGATGTTTGGGAGCATGCCTACTACCTTGACTATCAGAATAGGAGGCCTGATTATCTGCAATCATTTTGGAATGTTGTAGACTGGAAAGTTATTGGCCAAAGATTTTAGGAAAAGAATTAATCGAATTAGCTGTTCGTCTGTCATAGATGAACAGCTTTTTAGTAAAATATTGCTACCATGATTAAGGAACTTGTTTATAGAAACAGGAGCTATCGCCGTTTCTTTCAGCAGAAGCCAGTAGCTGAAAAAACGCTGCTTACACTTGTCGATCTTGCTCGAATGTCGCCATCGGGTCGAAATTTACAACCGCTCAAGTATTCCATTGTATGCGACCCTGAACGTAATGCACAGCTGTTTCCATTTTTGGCTTGGGCTGGGTATTTGAATGATTGGGATGGACCGATTGAGGGAGAAAGGCCTTCTGCCTATATTATTATGCTTGAGGATTCTTCAATTGTGGAAGGCAGTGTCCACGATCAAGGCATTGCCGCTCAAAGCATCATGCTTGGTGCGGTTGAAGCAGGTCTTGGGGGCTGCATTCTTGGTTCTATAAAGCGAAAGGAGATTGCTGAGTTTCTTCATCTTCCCGAAAATCTGAAGCCGGTTTTGGTTTTAGCGTTGGGCGTTCCCAAGGAGGAGGTCGCTGTAGAACTGCTCAATAACAAAGGTGATGTTAAGTATTGGCGCGATGGCAAGCAGGTGCACCATGTACCAAAAAGGAGTTTAGAGGAAATTGTTGTTCGTTATGCCAAGCGCAATTAAGGGTTAGGTTACAAACTTAATGGTTGATTTTGTAAGTAGTTAATTAGCTCTAAATGCCAAATTGACATAGCTCATCTTCTCCTAATTGAAAGAGAAATCTATTCCGATTGAATAATCCACCAGAATTTGGGCTGTTTCAGTGTAACATAATACTGCCTTTTTTAGGTTTGATATTAACTGGCAATAAATTGTCTGATAGGTTATTATAGAATTAGTGTTTGGTGGAATATGGTAGGTGCTACTGCTGACGTCTTCTAGTTTCAACTTATAAATAGCATCGCTGAGCAAGCGGCTCAATCGCTCCTCACTTATCGTAAACGTTCTAATGGCTAAGTGTTTTTCTCTTGTTGGTAGGGCAAATGTAATCGGAGAGCTGATTTTTTCTTTAGCTTATTGTTAGCCTTTGATTATCTTTTACTTTTGTGACTTAGAAAGTTTGTGATTAGAATTTGAACTTGACGACAAATTGAAAAATTTTACAATGTCAAAGAAGAAAGATAGAGTGTTGGAAATAAAGAGGTTGATTTCATCTATGAAGATATCCAGCCAGGAACAATTACTAGTGTTTTTAAAACAGGGTGGAATTGAGGTAACACAAGCTACATTGTCGCGTGACCTAAAGGCAATAGGTGTGGCCAAGGCTCCTGATTTGGAAACAGGCTATGCCTATGTTTTGGCTGGGAGCACACACGGCTCAAAGCCAACGCCGACTTTAAATGTGCCATTAGAGAGCGTAGTTTCAGTTGAATTCACCCATAGCTTTGCAGTTCTGAAAACGCACTCTGGCTTTGCAAGCGGAGTTGCAACGTTTATAGATTCGGTGAAGATGTTGGAGATTATTGGTACCCTTGCTGGGGACGATACCATTCTTCTAATTACACGGGAACCCTTTACAAAAGGCCAAATACTAAGTTCGCTGAGAAATTTTTTCCCGGATTTGGTTGAGCGATAGTTATTAAGAAATCTTGAAGAGATTCATTATCCAAACTGGTTCCTCCGCAATTTCTTCTCCTGCATAGTAAACTCGCTCGAGGTAAAGACCCGATGGTGGCGCAGTTACCTTTGCAGGAATTGAAGAGAAGGAGGTGAACATCTTTTTTACCTGGTCTATGGCAATGTTGCCGCGACCAACCTCAACTAATACGCCAACCATTCGGCGAACCATTTTCCACAAGAAGTGCGAACCCACAACGTGGATTATTATGGAATTCTCAATTTCATAAATTCTTACCCAATGCACATCTACCTTGGTTGAGGCCTCTTCGTCCTCGGAAGACCCAAATGAACTATAGTCATTGAATCCTTGCATAATCTCGGCGGCATTTTCCATTGCCGAAATATTCAGCTTGTCCTTGATCCACCAACAGTTGTTTTTTCCAAATGCTGTACGGCGGGTTGCTATTTGGTACACATAGCTGCGAGCAACAGCGTCGTGCCGGGCATGAAATTGGCTGCCTACTTTTTCAACGTGCAGTATATTAATGGCCGATGGTAGCTGGTCGTTTATCTGAAGTTTTATGACCTTTGGTGGCAGCTGTGTGTTTACTTCAAGGTGTGCAACCTGTGCAATTGCATGAACCCCCGCGTCGGTTCGGCCAGAGCCATAGAGTTCAAACTTGCTGGTATTGAGAGCAATATCACATGCTTCCATAATCCTGCCCATAACGGTTGGCTGGTTGGGTTGGTACTGCCAGCCTCGAAATTTGGTGCCGTCGTATTCCAGGGTGAGCTTATATCTAGCCATGCTTTTTTTTGCAAAACTAAAAATTATAAGCGATTGTATGTCTACCTTATTATGGCAATGAACAGAAAACACATTTCATGCTCTCCAAATCTAAACTTCTGATATGGTGCTAATAAAAAAAGAGAGCAGACTGGCTGCTCTCTTTCGATGGTATAATCCACTAATTTACTGTTTTACCGTTTTCATGGTACTAACATGATTGTTTGCATCGGTAACTCTGATGAGGTAGTAACCCTTTGCAAAGTTGGCAGTACCAAAAGTTTTTGAATTTTCCATGTTGACAGGAATGTTCAAAATTGTCTTGCCTGTAATATCGTAAACAGAAATGTTCTTTATGGGTGATTCTGCGCTTACGGTTATACTTGAGGAGAATGGGTTAGGGAAGGTTGTGATAACTAATCCAGTATTATTGGTTTCAATCCCTAAAGGTCCCTGACCAAGCAATCCTTGCACGTGGATATCATCTATCTTGCTTAAACCACCTGCTGTAACTTGGCCATTCCCAACTGACGTATTATCAGCCATTACCCATCTGATACCGACCTGACTTTGGTTGTCACAATCTGCTGGTAGGGCAATATTGTTAAGCTGTTGAGTTAAAGTGGAAGTTAAGGTTATACTGCTATTTGGCAAGTCAATCCAACTTCCGCTACCCACCTTGTATTGAATTTTGAAATTTTTAGGACCAGCCGATGAACTGGCCTGTGAGGATGAAATTGTTAGAGAATTATAACTTGAAGCATCAACTGAGATTTCCCATGCTTTGGTATTAGCTCCGTTGTCCCATCCTGAGCAGCTCAGCATATAACCAGTTGGTGTTCCAGCAAGATAGCTGATGGTGCCGCTGCTTGTCGTTGAAATAGCATGAGTCAAATTTGGAGAAACACCATCATCTGCTGTTAAATTTCGATCATCGAAGTTGAACAGAATAATATCAGCAGCAGTTGCAGCTGGGTCATACACCTCAATATAGTCTGTTTTGGTAGTGGTTGTTGAACCATCTATTGTGAGAGAAATGGTTTTTGTACCCGGTGCTGAGTAGGTTACCTGAATTGGACCTTGGTCTGTAGAGGTTTGAGGATTTGCACCTTCACCAAAGTCCCAACTCCAAGCACTACTTTGGTTTCCAAATGAATTATCGGTGATTGTAATCGGCCCATTTATGGGAGCTGTAACTGTCGAAGCATAAAAATCTGCTGTTTCATTTACGCTAAGCGTGATGGATTTAGTTGTAGAATTTTCGGCAATTTGTGTAATAGGAACCCCTGTGTAGTAGCCATCCCATGACATTTCGGAAGGTTCCGTGTAATCGGTGAATTCAGTTACACTCGAAGATCCTGGGAATGGGCAACCATCACTATTAATGTTACCAAATGATGCGGGAGTGCTGTTAATGATTGAAGTGTTTGATGCACAAACAGGATATATCATTTGAGGAAATCCAGCATTCAATTTATTTGAACTGAGATATGCATCAAAATCTTTGTTTACATGGTAAACCATTAAACCATGACCTGGTAGGGCAGTGTCAAAGCCAATATTTTGTCGGTTTTCTAGTATGTAATATTCCCCGTCAGTCTTTGTATTGACCCGATAATAGTTTGCCTGTGTTGTATTTGTTGGAAAAATCTCAATGTCTTGGGGTGATGAGATTGTGGTGATAGACGCCCAGTGGTAGATATAAACTTTGGTATAAGGATTATGATTTGCAGGTGAAAGACCTTGATTGTTCCAAGACCCTCCTGCCATAATATCCCAATTGCCATTTCCAGTATATTGGCCACCTGATTCGGCATAGTCAGTATCGTAGTAATCTGGTGCACCGAGTACATGGCCAAATTCGTGGCATATAACGCCAATAGTAGTTATTTGTGTGCCGGAATTACCGCGTAACTCAGCGGAAGTAGAGTATCTGCTTACGGTTTTGCCATCGAGGGTAAGAGGTGTGATTGACCATGCGTGAGCCCAAATGGCATCTGAACTGGCGCCAGCTTCCTCGCCATAACCTGCATATATTACATAAACACCGTCTACAGTTCCATCACCATCGTTATCAAAGTCTGCATAATTTACATCTGCATCTGCTTTTGTAACGGCTTCGGTAACCAATGCTCGTGGGTCGGCATCGTCACCATTGCTATTGTTGGCTCCGTAGTATGCCATGTTGTGGTCGGCAACATAGGGACCGGCAACCGTAACAGTAAGATTAAACTGACCCTGCGAGTTTTCAAGGTAATAATCCTTTACACTACCACTTGCTCCACTAGCTGAGTAGTTTACCTGATTAAATAGGTTGTCAAAATCTGCGTGTGTTTTTTGAAAAGGAACATCCTGAAATCCAATAAGAATACAGACGAGTTTATGATTCCCAATTGTTGGAAATGCTCTTTGAGTCGCATTGTTTCTGACCGAGGCTGCAGTTCGCAACATTGATAGCTGCTCTTTTGAGTAAGTTAAATGCGGCTTCGTCTTGGATAAAAAACTAACATCTTCAGCAGTTCTAGTCTCAGGCGATTTGGCGATTATTCCTGATGGAACCATATAGTTTCTCTCATCAACTTTTGCATACTCATAGTATCCTTTGCTATCGAAGAGCAGTGCATAGCCATCGTTTGTTTCAGCCCATTTAGAATATTCATCACCCTTCAAAATAATTTTTATGTGTGACCCATCAGGTTGTGTAAACATGATTGGAAATGGATAGGCAGGACTTGCCTGCAAAGGAATGTTTAGGCTTATCGCAAGAGAGCCTAAAAATAGAAATTGTAGAATCTTTTTCATAGGTTTTTTGGTTTAAACAACTTCTGAAAATTAGTTTAATAGAATAATCTATGCAAATTTTATTGCAATCTTTTAACCTTTTCATCATTCACATAACCGCAAAATGATGATTGCATGAGTTATTATTAATGAAAAAATTTCAGGCTGGAACTTCGCTACGATCAATTTATTGGTTACTTTTTTTAAAATTCTTAAGGTAAGTTGTGAGAGTCGCTCTGCAAATAATCATATGAGTTAGATTAAGTTTTCTAAGACAAAGAATCCCGGGATACATTCTTGTAAACCGGGATTTATCTGGGGGAATATCTACGCTATTTAAACGCTTTTTCTGGAAGTCCATCACCATCGACGGCTAAGCGTTTAAAGTAGTCTGGAACTGGTTTTCCGGTAAGTGTGTCAACATACATTTTGGCTAGCCCTTGACCAAGCATAAATCCATGACCACGTAGTCCAACAAGAAGACCGTTGGATGGATCTACATACATTCTTGGTTCGGTGTAATATCCAGCCCACACTGCTTGGAAACCGACGCTTGAAAGCTGCGGAATCCAGCTGGCAAATACCTCAGAGGCAATTTCTATAAACTCTTGAGTGTTTATCTTAAGGTTTTTGCCTGATTCCTGAGCGTCACTTGCAGGTGAGGCACAACCAATGATTTGGCCCGTTTCAGCAAGCTGCTGACCATACACTGCTGCAAATCCTTTGTACTTACGACGATCAATCAGCATGCCAAGTGGATCGCCATTCACACCCATCCATGGTAGTCGACGAGTAATAAAGGCTTGATGTTTTACTGGATATATGCCTAAATCTAATCCCAGCTGGCGCGCATACTTGTCACACTCTGGTCCGAGGGCGTTGACAAAGTTTTCTGCATGGTATTCGATGTAGCTGTGGTCGTGATCTCTTACGAGAGCCACATACTCATTTCCATTGCGATGTACGCTGATTAGCTCACAATCTTCCTTTACCATTCCGCCCTTTGCAAGACCAAGTTTGCGAAGCAAATCAACAGTCTTCCCAGGAGTTGCCTGCCAGCAGTCCTTGGTTATTAGAGCTGATAAATAAGTGTTTAACTTTGGGTTAAAGTTTGGCGAGATTTCTTTTTTGAAATCCTTAGGCTCAACCATAAAGGCGTTGCTCCATGCTTTGGAAGCCTCAAGTGCTTTGTAGTTGGCTTCGTCATGGGCAAAAGATACATAGTTGATTGGCCTATAGTCTATTTTGCTAATTTTATTCAGATCCTTGAATATTTCATGGCTTCTTATGGCGATGTCTGCAATTTCCGGAAGCGAAAAGGCTGGACGTCCACCTGCAATATTCCGCCATGAAGCACCACGACCATAGTTGAGAAGTACAGGAGCCATGCCTGCTTCGGCCATGTAGCGGAATAGCGCACTTCCTGCAATTCCTCCACCAGCAACTAGGGCCTTTACCTTAACCACCTGAACTTTTTTGCCATTAATTCCGGTGATATAGGTCTCGTGAACATTCCTTGGAAAAAGTTCTCCCATGTTAATCTGGTTGCTCAACGGACCGCGAGGAGTTGCATCACCCACAATTTGAATGCCCATTGGAAGGAGGGCTGTTTTCAATCTCTTAATGCATCGCTTCCCACGACAAGCTCCCATTCCAAGACGGGTGGTATGCTTAATTTCGTCGGCGGAGATGAATTTGCGGTTGCCTATTGTAGCAAGCACTTCATCCATAGAAACGTCATCGCAGTGGCACACGTATGTTTTTTCCTCTGGAGTGTAGTTTGTTTTCGACATTGTGACCGGTCCGGGGTAGTTCACCTTAACGATGAAACCTCTAACGGAAACTAGTTCGTTGCCGTGTAGGGTGGTGGACTTTACACGGGCAATATTGGTCTTGTTTTTCTTGGTAAGGATTTTCTCGATAACGCCTTCTCCCAACTTTTTTCCTTGGTTATCAACAAGAAATACCTCGGCACCTTCTTGTGCTGCATACTCAATGGGAAGAAATAGCCAATCCTTGGCGTAGTTATAGCCGAAGATAGCCAGCCCCGGACATTGGTAAACGCATTCCATGCATCCGATGCACTTGTTGAAGTCGATCTGAGGAACAGTGCTTGTGGAACTTTTTGTGATTGCACCATGCGGACAGGCAAACTGGCATGGGTTGCATGCGAAGCCATAGAGGCAATCGATTTGCACAAATGGTTTTTGCATGCGCTCCTCGGTGGGCACAAATGGCTTCTCAATAACTCGAAGCGGATGTTGCTGAGAATCGATATATTCCTTTGAAACTGCTAGATAGTCATCATATTTAACCCGTGCCCCCAACTCCAGAAGAATTTCGAAAGCTACCTGTTTCCCTTTTAGAACAGCGCTGGTGCCTTCTCCAATTCGGATAGCGTCACCGGCACCATAGCAGTTTCTACCAAATACCTCGTTACCTTTTATTAGCAGCTGGTCATCAGCCACCAGTCCGGTGCAGATATTGATAGCGTCTATCCCTTCAATGATTTGCTCAGTTCCGGGAATTGGTTTGAAATTTTCGCAATCGGCAATGATGGCGCCAATAACTCCATCTCGTTTTTCATTTGGTAGGGCTTTAATAAGTATTTTGCTAAGCATAACAGGAATTCCCAAACGACGAACCCTGTTTGCCTGGACTGGAAAGCCTCCTTCAACAGGCATTGCCTCTATAATTGCCTTTACGTTTGCGCCAGCCTGCATTAGCTGATAGGAAGTGAGGTAGCCAATATTTCCAGCACCCACTGTCAGCACGTTTTTGCCAAGCAAGGTGAATTCCTGATTCATCATTTTTTGAACAACCGCAGCGGTATAAACACCAGGCACGTCGTCGTTCTCGAATGTTGGCATAAATGGAACGGCACCCGTAGCAACCACCATGTAGTCGGCCTCAACAAAGTAAATCTCTTCTGTGCGAATGTTCTTAATGGCAATACGCTTCCCCTCAAGAATATCCCAAACGGTGCTGTTGAGGAAAATACCTTCGTGGTTGTCTCCGGCAAGCGTTTTTGCAATTTCAAAGCCACGCATACCACCAAACTTTTTCTCCTTTTCGAAGAAGAAGAACTGGTGCGTTTGCATATTGAACTGGCCACCAATGGTTTCGTTGTTGTCAATAACAATATTTTCCACTTGATGCTTGAGCAGCAATTCCCTGCAAGCCAATCCTGCTGGGCCTGCCCCAATAATGGCAACGGTGGTTTTGTACACCCTTGTCGATAAATCCCTATTAGAGGGCTCCACCTCGGGAGTGTGGTTATGAGGCACCTCTTTTACCTCCTTAATGCCATCCACCGGTGTTATACAGATGCGCTTAATGTGGCCGTCAATTAGCATTTCGCAGGCTCCACACTTGCCAATGCCGCATTCAAGGCTACGTTCTCTATTTTCTACACTGTGGCTATGAATGGGGTAGCCAGCCCGGTGCAGCGCTGCTGCAATGGTGAATCCCTTTTCTCCTTTAACTGGTTTTCCTTCATATAAAAAGGTGAACTCTTCTCCTTGTGGAACTTCAAGAATGGGATGCTTTTCTATTTTCAGCATTTTAAAGCGTTTTTATTGTTGATGTTGAAGGCTGAAAATTAGTAAGGTGGGTATGCAATTCAAATGATTTTAATCAGCATACAAGTTGTTTAAAAGTTGGTTTCCAATTTGTTTTTTTATGAAAGGACTACATAATAAGCCTTGATGTGGTTGGCAAATTCAATGAATGAGAATGGGTCGCTACTTGTAGTTTTTATGTTTGACGACATATTGTAACTGTTAGTTGACTTAAGATGCACGTAAACAGTGTTGTAGAATATATTTTTTGAATAAAAGAAAGAGTGTAGTACTCGTTACAACGTGCCAAAAACCGTTGTAAACTTGCACCGTTAAAATGGTTACGGTGAAACGCATTTTTCATCTCGCTTCGGTTACGCTGGTTGTCTTGATTGCGTATGCATTTGTTTTCAGCAATTCTGCCGTAGAAAGGCAGGCATGGGTGAATCAGAATGTCCAGTGTGAGGAGCAGTTCTCTGCAGAGCCAACATGTTTTGGCTCCAGCCATTTTGCAAATTCGTCAGCTGGATTTGAACTAATAGATGCTGAGGGCAATGATGCTATTCAAAGCTCGGAGCCGGATACCACTGAAAGTCACAAATCTTGCAAAAGTTTGAGGCTTGATTTGCCTGTTGATGAATTACATTTAGTTCATCTTTCCTTACATGAGGGTAGGGCTTGGCACCACCAGTCGTATGATTTTCTATGTTCCAATTATGTTGTGGAACAATTGATACTCCGCATTTAACTTACTACCATCCTTTCTTTTTACCCATTCGGGTTAATTGTTTTTTCCTCCTAACTAGGAGCATGCAAAGAATTAACTAATATCTCATAAACTATGTTATCCGTTATTTTTGAAACTGTCGGTATGATGGTGTTTGCATTTGCCATAGGCTTTGCCGTAGCAGGCGTAATTTCCCTGCTTGTCCGTGGAGCTGAATCGTCCAATCTGTGGCGGTTGAAGAAGGATGAAATTCGCCGCATTCGTCGAATTAAATCGGCTCGCAAAAGTAGTGCCATCCTAATGGCTTCGACCGATGAATTGGCCGAAAACAATGAGCTGGTAAACCATTACTATTCTGATAACAAGGATCAACCATTTCCAAGTGTAGGTTGGAACGACTTAGTAAAGATGTTCTTTGGGAAAAACCACAAAGAGGTTACCTCCAAGCGGGATTGGGATGAGCAAACCAAGAATTATCACTATTATGGAAAGATTTAGCCTATTTCAAATATTTCAAGGATTTGGAACCATGGTTGCCTCTGGATGGCTTATGGCAACCATGCGGGTATTGCTTGTTTTTCTTGGTTTTCTCCTGGTTTATCTTGGTCGAAAGGGTGTTCTTGAACCTTTGGTTATGATACCAATGGGTATGGGGATGGTTGCCATAAACTGCGCTACGCTATTTATGCCGGGTGGTTCAATGGGTAACCTGTTTGTCGACCCCATGGTTTCGGACACCAACTCCCTGATGAACTTAATGCAGATCAATTTTTTGCAACCGGTCTATACCTTAACCTTCAGCAATGGCCTTATCGCCTGTTTTGTATTTATGGGCATTGGTTCGCTGCTTGATGTTGGTTACCTGCTCCAAAATCCCTTCACCAGCATGTTTTTAGCCCTCTGTGCCGAACTGGGTACTTTCCTTACACTTCCAATAGCACATTCCATGGGACTTTCACTTGGCGATAGTGCCTCCATTGCTATGGTTGGTGGGGCAGATGGTCCAATGGTGCTGTTTACTTCACTGTCACTTTCAAAGCACCTATTTGTTCCAATTACGGTGGTAGCCTACCTCTATCTTGGATTAACCTATGGCGGCTATCCTTATTTGGTGAAGCTTATGGTGCCAAAGCGGTTTCGAGAGATTCGGATGGTAAGAAAGGGAAAACCAAAAAACTATAGTGCTGCTACTAAGCTCAGCTTTTCTGTAATTCTTTGTGCGGTTTTGTGTTTTCTCTTCCCCGTGGCTTCACCGCTATTCTTTTCTCTCTTTGTTGGTGTTGCTATTCGGGAATCCGATTTAAAACATCTTCAGGAGTTTATTGGTGGGCCCTTGCTTTACGGATCTACCTTTTTTCTTGGCATAGTGCTGGGCGTTCTTTGTGATGCACATCTATTGCTCGATCCAGTGGTCCTAA